>Ga0209302_10000009_pt1 | contig 159796 bp, 142 predicted proteins | sample ArcOceMetagenome_2_FD_187445 | JGI IMG/M metagenome (GOLD analysis project Ga0209302, IMG submission 187445) | Marine eukaryotic phytoplankton communities from Arctic Ocean - Arctic Ocean ARC135M Metagenome (SPAdes) (version 2) | ecosystem: Environmental > Aquatic > Marine > Oceanic | place...
ATAACTCATTAAAACAACCTCTTCGACTTGTCCCGAAGAAGTGGAGCGCATTTTAGAGATTTTTGACCTCACGTCAACCGCTAATTGTCATTAAATTGCATAAAAGTGTTTGTTTGCTTTTTAATTGAACATACCGTATGTTTTTCACGCTAAATATGCAAAAGAAGCGCTAAACTAGCGCTTCTTTGAACTTTATCATTTGTACATTTATAAAATTTCAATCTGTAATAAAGTGTTTTAGACCTGCTTTATGAAAGCTTTTAGTTTAAATCATTTATTTAGACTAATTACTTTTTGACTTAGTGTTTTCATCAGTGCTATTCGAATCTTTACTTACATTGGCACTTTTAAAATCAGCATCTTGGTCGTCGCCGACTACATGCTCTAGTTTTAACTTCTTAACAGATCGAATAGTTGTAAACGGACCAGAGCAAGCATATAAACCAAATATTATTAGTAGGATATTTTCTGGGCTAGAAGCAACAACGACAAATGCTAATACTATAAGTAATACAACAACAAAGTTTACTTTACCTTTCCAGTCAACTTCTTTAAAACTGTTATATCTAAAGTTACTGACCATTAGCAGCCCCATTACAATGGTAATTAAACCAATGATATAGCCATAATCCTGCCCATTAATTTGGTATTCGCTTCCAACCCATATAATACTGGCTACAACACCTGCTGCAGCTGGACTAGCTAAACCTTGAAAGTATCGTTTATCTGCTATACCAACTTGGGTATTAAACCTTGCTAGTCGCAATGCTGCACAAGCTACATAGACGAAAGCAGCTAACCAACCAAATTTACCGAAACTTGATAGTGCCCAATTATAAGCAACAATACCTGGCGCAATACCAAAAGATAACATATCAGCCATGCTGTCGTATTCTGCGCCGAACTCACTTTGTGTATTCGTCATTCTAGCAACTCGACCATCTAAGCCATCAAAAATCATGGCAATAAAAATTGCAACAGCAGCACTGATAAAGTGACCATTCATTGATGATACAACAGCATAAAACCCCGAAAATAAACCTGCTGTAGTCAGTAAATTAGGTAAAAGGTAAATTCCGCGAGTTTGTAACGAATCATCATTATTTTTGTCAGGCATAGATAAAACCGTAAATAAGTTAAATAAAATTATAGGGGGATAATCTACCATAAGTTTATTTATATACGTTAGTTGTAGTACAAATGAATGATTAATAAAAAGATAAAAATTTGTAAACTTTTCTTTGTGTTGCTATAAAACACAGTAGATATTACATTTATGTCGTTATTAGTCATTTCAAATGTAATTAAATATTAGCAATATAAGAATTAATTTATGAATAGGTACCGTTATGAATATTAAGGCATTGTCGCTTTTTTCGATGATATTAGTGTATTCCGATGTTTTCGCAGCCGAACAAATCACTATTTATCGTTGGATTGACAAGGAAGATGTAGTCCATTTTAGTCAGAATCAACCTGAACATGACGATTACATTGAAGTTAGTATGGCTAATAATCAGAAATCTTCAGCCACTATAGAAAAAGATAAAACCGCGAATAGTGAACAAGTGAGTGACAATAGTCTTTTGTCAGCTGAAGAAAACAATGAAGCAATTGACAGTATGAATCAGGATAAATGTATTACAGCAAAAGATAATCTCAGCACTTTACAAAATTTTGATAAAATTCAATATAAAGACGAACAAGGTAATGTGAAAGTTTTAGGCGCCTTAGAAAAACAACAACAATTAGAGATGAATAAAAAGCAGGTAGAAGTTTATTGTACTGAGTAATGAACTCTATACTTCTACCTATTAAGCTTTAAACGCCCTTCTTTACAGTGAATAGCTTAATGTTCCAAATTATTAACAGTGAATGTTAAGCTATTGTCATTTAGTTCCACTAAAATATGATCTCCTGCTGAAAACTCATTTGCAAGTAACCGATGTGCTAGTGGATTTTCAATTTCATGTTGTATTGACCTCTTTAAAGGCCTAGCGCCAAAAATAGGGTCAAATCCGGCAGCTGCAACAAACGATAAGGCCTCTTCAGACACTGTCATGCTGATATCTCGTTCTTCTAATCGCTTGATCAAAGCTGATACTTGTATACTCGCAATACTTTTAATTTGTTCAGAAAGTAGCGGATGAAAAACCACTGTTTCATCAACACGGTTTATAAACTCTGGTTTAAAATGTTGACCAAGTTCAGCCATAACACGTGTTTTCATTTGCTGATATTGGCTGTCATCACCGTATTCTTGAATAATGTCAGAGCCAATGTTTGAAGTCATAATGATCACGGTATTTTTAAAATCAACGGTTCTACCTTGGCCGTCAGTCAGCCTACCATCGTCTAGTACTTGCAATAGAATATTAAAAACATCAGGATGCGCTTTTTCAATTTCATCAAGCAATATAACAGAATAAGGTTTACGCCTTACCGCCTCTGTTAAATAGCCACCTTCTTCATAGCCAACATAACCAGGGGGCGCTCCAACTAAACGGGCTACAGAGTGTTTCTCCATAAATTCAGACATATCAACCCGAACCAACGAGTCTTCACTATCAAAAAGAAAATGTGCTAAAGCCTTTGTTAATTCTGTTTTACCAACCCCTGTTGGCCCAAGAAATAAAAATGAACCTATTGGTTGATCAGGGTCAGCTAAACCCGCTCTTGATCTTCGAATAGCGTTTGACACAGACACCACTGCTTCAGATTGTCCTATTACTCGCTTGTGAAGGTTATCTTCCATGTGTAACAATTTATCACTTTCACCTTCAAGCATTTTTGCTACTGGTATTCCGGTTGCGCGACTTAATACGTCAGCGATTTCAACATCAGTGACTTTATTTTTTAATAAGGTCATTTCTTGCATTTCGGCTTGGCTCGCCAGATCAAGCTGTTTTTCAAGATCGGGGATACGGCTATATTGCAGTTCTGCCATGGAGTTTAGATCACCAACACGGCGTGCAGCTTCTAGTTCTATTCGAGCTTTCTCTAAGTCGGTTTTAATCGCCTGTGTACCATGCAGTGCCGCTTTTTCTGTTTTCCATACTTCGTCTAATTCATCATAACTAATTTGGCAAGTCGTTATATCGTCTGAAATTAGCTCTAAACGTTTTTTTGACGCGGTATCAGAATCTTTTAATAATGCTCTTTGTTCCAGTTTTAACTGAATTAAACGGCGCTCTAATCGATCTAAATGCTCTGGCTTTGAATCCATTTGCATACGAATACTTGATGCGGCTTCATCAATAAGGTCAATTGCTTTATCGGGAAGTTGTCTGTCACTAACATATCGATGAGATAAAGTAGCAGCGGCAACAATGGCTGGATCAGTAATTTCTACATTATGATGTAATTCATAACGCTCTTTAAGCCCGCGTAAAATCGCAATAGTGTCTTCTACACTTGGCTCTTCAACCAAAACTTTTTGAAAACGGCGTTCTAAAGCAGCATCTTTTTCAATATATTGACGATATTCATCTAAGGTAGTTGCGCCGACACAATGTAAGTCACCTCTAGCGAGTGCAGGTTTTAGCATATTTCCTGCATCCATAGCACCGTCGCCTTTACCCGCCCCTACCATAGTATGTAGTTCATCGATGAATAATATTACCTGACCTTCGAGTTGATTTAGCTCACTCAGAACAGCTTTAAGGCGTTCTTCAAATTCACCGCGATACTTAGCTCCAGCAACTAGAGCTCCCATATCAAGCGAAAGTACTCGTTTATTTCTAATGCCTTCAGGTACTTCGTGATCAACAATACGCTGTGCTAATCCTTCAACAATGGCAGTTTTACCTACACCAGGTTGACCAATTAATACCGGGTTATTTTTAGTGCGACGTTGTAGTACTTGTATTGTTCTTCTGATTTCATCATCTCGGCCAATTACTGGGTCTAGCCTACCTTGTTCAGCTCGTTCAGTTAAATCAACCGTATATTTGTCGAGTGCTTGACGTACTTCTTCTGCATTAGCATCATCAACATTTTTTCCGCCTCGAATGTGTACTATAGCGTCTTGTACGCGTTGCTCGCTTGCGCCAAGATTTTTGAGAATTTGGCCAAGTTTACCTTTATCTTGCAGTGCCGCCAGAATAAAAATTTCAGAGGAAATAAATTTATCGCCGTGCTTTTGTGCAAATTTATCACAAAGATTTAAAATGTTGCCCATAGCACCAGACAACTGAACTTCACCGCCGGTTCCAGAAACTTGTGCTAATTCATCAATAGCCGTTTCGACTTGAGTTCTTAGCGTGCGTACATTAATACCTGCACTTTTTAATAAGGGGATAATGCTACTGGTGTTTTGATTTAGTAACGCTAGCATTAAATGTATTGGTTCTATAAATTGATGATCTTTACCTAATGCTATTGATTGTGCATCAGATATTGCAACTTGAAATGTTTGAGTAAATCGGTCTAAACGCATTAACGTTCTCCTAATGCCATATTACTGGGCTTACAGTTTAGTTACCTTTGTTATAAGGACAGAATGAGGACTTTTCAAGCAGTGGCATGTAAAATATTTGATGCAGATCAACGAATGATAGATTAAAAGTAAGAGGTAAAACACGCTCATGAATTACTAGATATTATGCTCGCCATTCTTCCTGTTAAACCATCTCTTCGATAAGAGTAATATTTTTGATTCAAGGAAAAAGTACACTCATCAAGCGCAGAAATATTTTTAACGCCTAAATCTAAAAGTTGTAATTGCGCCATCATGTGTAAATTAGCAAGGTACTTTTTCTTATCACCTTTTTCTGATGATACAGGTTTAAAAGCTTGTTTGTACTTTATGGAGTTTTGGCAGAAAGCGTGTTTAACCTCCTCACCAACTTCAAATACATGCTCACCAATACAAGGTCCCAACCAAACATAAAGTTCATTTACTGGGCTATGCATTAATTTTAGTGTACGTTCAATAATATTTGCTGCTAATGGTCGCCAGCCAGCATGAATAGCAGCGATTTCGCTACCATCGCTATTAGAAACTAAAATAGGTAAACAATCTGCCGTCATAATAGCTAATGCTATTTTTTTATTACGCGTTATCGCGGCATCGGCTACCAAAGGTTTATCATGGTGTTGCTCAACTACAACAACATTATTTCCATGAACTTGAGTTAACCATTGAATTTTTGTTGCTACAGGCAAGTATGCTAAAAGTGACTTTCTATTTTGAGTAACGGTATTGGGGCAGTCATCAACATGATCGCCTAAATTAAAGGCATCAAACATTGAAAGTGACGGGCCAATACTGGTTTGAATATTATCAGCAAGTATTGTATTTTTAGCGCTTGTTGGCAAAGGGCTTTTAGTGGCTGATAATCGGTTAGTCGTAAAGGCCAACACCTTTGATGTTGGCCATTCAATAAACGTTATGTTATCAACAGATTTAGTAATCACTATCAACGAGATTATTTTTTGTATCTGTACGTAAGATATCAGCTAGTGCCACCATATCTTCAGGCACATCGGCATGCCATGTCATTTGTACGCCGGTAATTGGGTGGTACAAAGATAACATTGCTGCATGCAAAGCTTGACGTTTAAATTGACGTAGCATATCACGCAACTCTTCCGAGGCATTTTTCGGTGGACGAGGTCGGCCGCCATAAACAGGATCACCAACAAGTGGATGCGTTATATGCGCCATATGTACACGAATTTGGTGTGTGCGTCCTGTTTCAAGACGTAAACGCAAACGGGTATGCAACCTAAACTTTTCCATTACTCGGTAATGTGTCACCGAAGGACGACCTGAAAAGGTTACCGCCATATGTGTGCGTTTTGTTGCATGACGACCAATCGGTTCATCGACCAAGCCACCAGCGGTCATAATGCCATTTGCAATAGCTTCATACTCACGGGTAATTTCGCGCGCTTGCAATGACTCAACTAGGTTAGTTTGAGCTGCAATCGTTTTTGCTACTACCATTAAGCCAGTTGTGTCTTTATCTAAACGGTGCACAATACCTGCACGTGGCACAACATCTAGCTGCGGGCAGTGATGAAGTAAGGCGTTAAGCACTGTACCATCAGGGTTACCCGCACCTGGGTGAACAACAAAACCCGCAGGTTTGTTGATAACTAAAATATCGTCATCTTCGTAAACAATATTTAGTGGTAAATCTTGCGCTTTAAAACGTACTTCTGCTTCAACTTCTGTGTTGATGGCAATTAGCTCACCACCGAACATTTTTTCGCGAGGTACATCGACTACAATGTCGTTAACCGTTACATGACCGGCTAAAATCCACTCTTTTAAACGTGAACGTGAATAATCAGGGAACATTTCCGCCAAAGTCTGGTCGAAACGTTTGCCTAAGCATGATTCGGGAACCGTGTCCCGGTGTTGAATTATCTCAGCCATTAAACTCTCTATTAATTAGCACTGTGCAAGGCAGGATTGCTAGGTTAGAATGCCAGTGCTTATTTTACCTCTTTGCTAAAGCAATTACATTAAGTAATTATAGTGAGGAAGATATTTATTTTAACTAAAACAAAGTAGTGATATTGAAGTCTATGGAAAAAGTGACAATAAAAATAATGTGCCTTGCACTAGTATTAGCAATTACAGGTTGCTCAGGTACAAACGAAAAAGATATACAAAAGGTACCAGATAAATCTGCCCAAGCATTATTTTCTGATGCTAGACAATCACTTGACAATGGATTGTATCAAAAGGCAATTCAAATATTATCGGCGATAGATTCACGATTTCCTTATGGTCCTATCTCTCATCAAGTTCAATTAGATTTAATTTACGCTTATTACAAGAGTGGAAATGCGGCGCAAGGACTAGCCTTAACAGATAGATTTTTAAGATTAAACCCTTCACATGCCAACATAGACTACGTTTATTACATGCGTGCTTTAATAAATGTGGCTACGCAAGAAAATTTATTTCAAAACTTAGCAGGCATCGATCGTTCAGACCGTGATCCAACAGCTGCTCGCGAGGCATTTAAAGATTTAAAAACACTATTAGAGAAATACCCTGAAAGTAAATATGCAGCGGACTCTCGTCAACGTATGATCGCGATAAAATCACGCTTAGCTAAATATGAGCTGTCTGTTGCACGCTATTACTTAAAGCGTGAAGCTTATGTTTCTGCAGCGAATAGAGGGAAATATATTGTAGAATACTTTTCTCCTAGCGCAGAAACAGAAGAAGCATTGGAAATTATGGTTTTCTGTTATGACAAATTAGGATTAACTGATCTACAGGTTAACGCTAAACAAGTATTAGCGGCTAACTATCCTAATAATCCGTTAGTGTCTAAATAGAGTTTTCAACAATACACAATTGTTTATTACGTAAAACATTAACTCTGAAAACAAAAATACCAGCATCTGCTGGTATTTTTTTATGTGTTATTTACGATAATTATCATTGATTAAATAGCTTCGTCGTCTTCTTCTCCAGTACGAATACGTATTACGCGCTCTACATCAGTGATGAAAATTTTACCATCACCGATTTTACCTGTTTGTGCTGTTTCCAAAATAGTATTAACGCATCGTTCAACATTTTCTTTTTTGACAACAATTTCAAGCTTTACTTTCGGTAAAAAGTCCACCATGTATTCGGCACCTCGATAAAGCTCGGTATGCCCTTTTTGACGTCCAAACCCTTTAACTTCGGATACGGTCATGCCCGTAACACCAATTTCACCGAGTGCTTCACGTACATCATCCATTTTAAAGGGTTTAATAATCGCTTCTATTTTTTTCATGTTCATAGCCTATAAGTTGATTTACGCATCGGAATATACTGATAACTATCATTATCTACATAATAGCAAGTATTTGTACAGCTATAGTGCAAAAGTTCTAATCGAAGTTAGACTTTGCTACACTGACCATATAGTGGCTCAAAACAGCTAAAACTTATAATCTACTTACTATCAGAAGGAAATTTTATGGACGCCCAGGCAATAATCAATGAGATGAAGGTATTACCTGAAATTAATCCTACGTTTGAAATTGAACGTCGAGTAGATTTTATCAAAAACAAACTGGTTCAATCTGGCTTGAATACACTTGTTTTGGGCATCAGTGGTGGTGTTGACTCTTCAACTTGTGGACGTTTAGCACAGCTCGCTATTGATGCTATAAACAATGAAAGCACAAAGCGCTATCAGTTTATAGCAGTCAGACTTCCGTTTAATATACAAGCCGATGAAGACGATGCACAATTAGCACTCGATTTTATAAAGCCTTCGCATAGTTTAACTACAAATATCCTAGCGGGTGCCGATGGTATTCACAACGAAACTATTAACGCCCTTAAAAGCGCAGAACTGTTAACCGCATCAGCTGCACAAATAGACTTTTCTAAAGGTAATGTTAAAGCACGATCTCGCATGGTAATGCAGTACCACATTGCAGGAATATTAGGCGGCTTAGTTTTAGGTACAGATCATTCTGCTGAAAATATTACCGGCTTTTTTACTAAATGGGGTGACGGTGCTTGTGATCTTGCTCCATTGTTTGGCTTGTCAAAACGACAAGTAAAGCAAATTGCCAGAACTTTAGGCGCTCCAAGCCAATTAACCGATAAAGCCCCTACGGCTGATTTAGAAGAGTTAGCTCCAAGCAAAACAGATGAAGATGCCTTAGGATTAAGTTACGACCAGTTAGATGATTTCTTAGAAGGTAAAAATACAGATAAATCAGTTGAAGAAAAAATTATTGCTATCTATTTGAAAACTCAACATAAGCGTTCACCAATTCCAACAATATATGAAAATTAGTTAATTTAGCTTGGAAAGTTTCGATATTATTGACTATACCTAGCACTGAAAAGTTTATTCAACTAAGGAATAGTTGTTATGTCAAAGTGCAAAGGATTCACTATTATCGAAACTATGGTTGGGCTTGCCATTATGATGAGCTTAATCTCTATTGGCGTTCCCAGCCTTAATAATTTCATTGTTTTTACCCGCGTTGATAATGAAATTTTTAGCCTACATCGGTTAATTTTAACGGCAAGAAACAGTGCTTTAACTAATAATACCAGCGTAACTTTGTGCCCATTAAGTAATAAAGGTAAATGTAAAAATTTATGGCATCAAGAACTGAGCGTATTTACAGACAGCAACAATAATAAAGTATTTGAACCAGAATTAAACGAACAAATTGTCGCTAATAAGTCCGCAATAAAAGTTGGTGACAAATTACAATATGGCAAAACTCGCATTGGCTTAACTTATGCTTCGACAGGACATTTAGCAGGTTGGGGGCAAAACGCTACATTTAGCTACTGCCCAGAGTTTCATAATGACAAAAATAGAGGCATTGTGGTAGCTAGCTCGGGTAGAGCTTATGTCAGTGCATCTAGCAAAACCAACAATACAAATATTAGGCGTACAGGCGTTAAAATAAAGTGCAATAATTAAGTAATTACCTACGCTTATTCAGAAATAAATAAGTTTATCTAGTTATTACTTGGTACCGACATTAACATATTACTTAACGTATTTGTTGAGTTAACAAAAATTGATATAAAAGCTTTTATGTTGAATAAGAGCTTAAAAACGTGTTAAAAAAACTTACTGAAAAAGTAAGATTATAAAATACATCACCCGATATTCTTACGTTTCCTCCAGACTACGTACAAAATTTGCTAGCTGAGTACCTACAACAATGTTATAAATAAAGTATCAACCTTAACTGTAGCTGTAGTTATGTCTAAGTTATACATTAAAAAATCTATAAAACCTAAGTTTATTAAAGGGTTTACAATAACAGAATTACTTATTGGTATTGCTATTATTGGCATATTAACCGCAGTTGCTGGTCCTAGTTTAAGCCAGTTTATCGTGCAATCAAGAGTCGATAACGAAGTAAGCGAACTGCATAGATTATTGTTGTCAGCTAGAAACAGCGCTATAAATAGTGGGAGAAATGTTACTATTTGTCCATTAAATGGCACTGTTTGTACAACAAATTGGCAAAACGAAATTAGTGTTTTTATTAATAACGACAATACGTTAGCAAACAATAGTAATTTTGTTAGTGCGAATGAAGAGTTAATAAAGGTTAAAGGAAAAATAGCCACTGGCGACACTCTGCAATTTAGCCAGAACATAATTATATTTGCGCCTACTGGCCGTTTAGTAACAGGTGGCAATAGCAACTTTAGCTACTGTCCTAAAGATAATGCAAATTTATCAAGAGGGGTAGAAGTATCGTTATCTGGGCGGGTTTATGCTACATCTGACACAAATAATGATGGCAAAGATAATAATAGAGATGGTACAGCAGTTTCATGTAGTTAATAACTAAGTGCCCAGTATAGTTACTGGGCATATTAATTAACAACAAGCTTGCGGAATTAAATTAATTATATAAATTAATCAAAGCGTTAAAAAATAGGCAGGCAATATTTCTCCATCCCCTACTCTAACGCGGTTGCTTTTCAAATAACTCATTCGCTTTTCTTGAGTTAAACTTTGATTCAAGCAAAACACATTCAAATGCTTTCTGAACCAGTTGCTTCTTTGCAGTATAAGGTGTCGGAACTTCTTTTCCTGCTATAGTATCAACTAATGTATTAATTTGGTGTTCTTTAACCGTAGCCAAATAAATTAATTTTTCGCCATCCTCAAGCTCTACATAGCACTTAGCATCAACACTATAATTCTTACCGGTGATATTCGCCGCAGTAACATCGAAACTAGCATTTATTAAAATGATTAAGGTTATTAAGTATATTTTCATATTACTGCTCCCAACAGGCACTTGCCGGTAGTTTTTTTCCTGTTTCATTAACAGATAAAGTCTGACAACTGCTATCATTAGTGCTTTGTGGCGCTAATGCTGTTGCCGTTAATACAAAGCCACCATTGGCTAAAGCAGCATCTATGCTGTAATAACCATTTTCAGTAATAAATGGGTCATTACTAAGCCCTAGCTTTGTCATATTCGAGGTATAAGCTCTTGTATCGACAAAAAACTGCTCTTGTAAATTAGCTATTCTCAATAACTCACGCTGAGCTTCTGTGCGGTTTGAGCGTGCAACGAAGTCAGTATAAGAAGGAAAGGCTACAGCTGCCAATATAGCAACTATAGCAACGGTTATTAACAACTCAACCAATGTAAAGCCATTAAACACTTTCATTTTTGGCATTACTGTTCCTCTTTAATGTACATATATGTTCTCATTGTTTGTAGGGTAAAAGGTGTATTTACCACTTTTCGTCCCACAATGATATTACCAACCGTTTCACCTGTACCATCTGGAACAACAATTAACGTAGGTGCTCCAAGAAACTGTTCACTAATAATAGTAGTTCTTGTCGCATCATCAGGAGGACCTTCTGAAGTCTCGTCGCCATCGCCGTCTCCATCTCCATCTCCGTCGCCATCCCCAGTATTATTCTTCCAATTATATACTGCAGTACCTAACGCTAAATCAACGCCATATAGTAAACCAGTACCATTAGGTTGTTCACAACGCACAATATTAGGGTCTAAATTAGGGGGAATGAATGTTGTAAAGAAAGCCACGCCATTAATAACAATTGCATCTGCTGTACTTTTTTCACCTGCGCCCTCAAGATCAATATACCAGCCAGACTTATTGCTCACCGCAAGCGATAATGTTTCTCGAGCCTGGGTTGTTAATGTTTGATCAAAAGGGTTATTTGTATAGTTATACAAATCGCTTTTTAAAAGAGCCGCAGGGGCTGCCGGTTCAGCTGAGCTATAAAATGATTTCGTCTTAATATTTTCATCTTTAATCATAAAGAAGGTATCATTTGTGTCTGAACCTAATGGGTTTGACCTATCTCCACTACCAATAAGTATTGCATCGTATGGTTTTTCTTGGTGACTCACGATAGTTTGAGTTTCACCATCTTCATCTGTAACGGTTGTTTCGATAGTTTCACTAATAAAAGTCCGCACAATAGACGGTTCATTGAAAAATCGTAAATCAGTATTATTTGTTGTTCCACCTAAGTTTGCTAATTTAAAAACTGTCCATGGATCTTCAGTGTCGCTGGGATTAGCGCTTGGCATATCTACACGCCAAATATTACCACCTGTATCTCCAGTATACAGGCGATCGGTTAACCCATCTCCATCACTATCTAAAATTCCTATACTAGAGGGAATACTATCAGTACCACTAAAAGCTGTGCTGCCATTTTCTGGTGCTAAGCTCCATAGTAATGTCCCTGATTGAGCATCTATCATATATATAGCACGACCTACTGAGTCAGTCACACCAGGTGTATCTGCATCTTTACTTTCATCATAACCACCGCCGAAAAATAGTACAGGTGCTGCAACAGCGGTTTCTCCGGAACCTGTTATATTTGCTTTAGAGTAACCTAACTTTGGCTGAGACCAAGATTGGCCTAAGTCATCAAACCCTGCTGACGATGCATCAATGTGCCAAAGCTTGTCTGGCGTACTCGGGTCACTAATGTCTAATGCGTAGTATGAAGTGCCACCACGTCGCAGACCAAAAAACACCCATACTTTATCAGTACCATTAATGATCCCATCACCATTTTTATCTTGTGTATATGATGTAATATTGCCATCTACACCATAAACTTTTTCAGCTGTAGAGTAGTTTTGACGTAACGGTTTAATCTTCTTAAAAAACTCTTTTGGCATAAAAGCCCAACTTTCATCAACTGTTCCACCATTATCTTCAAACATGTGAAGTACACCGGCATTAGTCCCTATCAGTATTCGAATACTGTCACCGTAATTTACAACGAGAGGTTTTGAGTGCAGAGGGTCGGCAAAAACATCGGGACGAATACTCGGCACAGTGCCATCTGACAGTTTTACATTATCGACATTTTGCCCTTTTGCCCAGTTTAAATAAGCATCAACATCATCAACATGTACATCCATTTCTGTAGCTAACGCAACATTACCACCAAACGATACTTCCGCTTGCGCTTTAGTTAAAAGCTCTAAGGAGCCGCTTGCACCAATATCACTGTAAATAACACGATTACTTTTATTACGTAACATTTCAGCCACGCCGCCTTCAGGTACTTTATCACCATCTTTAGCGTTATCTGGCGACCAAAAACTTGTTACACTTGAAGAGAAATGTCCATTACTCGAATCAAGCGCTAACTTGTCATGCTTACCCACTTGATTGCCATCAACCACCTTATATTTCTTAAGGTTTCCTTGCCAGCGAGGCCCATTTTCAGGTTGAAACATTGCATAATAAACAGAGTTTAAAGTTTCGGTTCTGTCAAAGTTGTTGGCAGCCACAGAAGCTGAAGTTAAGCTGTCATTACTAGGCTCTAAACTTTCTAAAGCATTTAACAATGCCGAGGTGAGCTGAGCACTATCGGTAGCTGGATAATAATCTCCACCACCTAACTCTGCTGTTCTTTTTAATAATGGTGCGGCATCAAGTGCACCTTCACTAAAGCCAATGGTATAGGTTGAAACTGTTTGTCTGCCAGGTAAAGAAGTGTTGAGATCATTTTCATTCATCCATTCAGCAAGGCCTGCTAGATAATTACCACCAAACTTACTGCCACTAAAATTAACTGTTTCGCCTTCATCAATAGTTGTTAATGCTTCAATTTTACTATCGGCACCATTATCATATGAAGGTACGCCATCGGTAATTAAGATAACAAACGCTTTGCTACTACAATTTGAAAAAGGGCTAATATATTTACCAGATGATTCAATTGAAGTATCTCTTGGGGGGACATTTTTTCTGTAAGTAAGAAATCCAAAGCGATTATATAGATTTACATCATCATTACCAAAATCGACACTTTTTCCCGCAAAATATTGTTGCGCTTCATAAAGTGATTCACATAAAGGTGTCCAAGTTCTGGCCGACACTTCGTTATTTACTATATCTAAAAATTCAGCTTCACTGGCACTTGTCATCGGTTGAATACCAAAAGCAACACGCCCACCGTTGGCATTATTTGCAGCATCGCCATAGTCATAATTAAAAACCTGTAGTCCGAAATCAATCGACGGAGCGGCTTTAACTACATTAGATATACTTTTTTTCGCAATTTCCATGCGAGTTGTCGATTTTTGCGCAATATTCTCGCCATGGTGCCAGCGTAAGTAATTATCAGAGTAAAGCGTAACAAACTGACCTGACCAATCCACATCAGAAGTTAATTTAATTGGGCTATGGTAAATAGGAAGAAGTTCAGTCCCAACATAATTGATTGGGTAACCATCAGGAAGGCTGTCAATATTTGAAGGATCAGACTTTAATACATCATCTTCACAATCAATAACGTTAATATTAGCGCCATTGTTATCTGGAATTTCACTCCAACTACCCGATGCGCCTTTAAAGCTATACTCTCTAATATGACCAGAATAAAAACCGTTTTCAGCTAAAATGTTTTTGGCCGTTTCACAACTATTAATCGACTTTAAAAAACGTCGAGTCTCACTGTTACTGTCAGGAACGGGTAAACCGGAAGTTCCATCAGCTCCACCTTTACTAAAGTAGATATAACGTTCGTTAAGTAAGTTATCACCACCTACAGCGGGGTAAGTTTTTGTAGGATCATAATCTTCTTTCACGGAAAGCGTTGTTCCCATACTGCCTGAATTATCAAAAATTATAAGCACCTGAGTTTTACTGCCAGCAAGCTTTACCGCATTACTTATGTATAATTCTATATCCTCACCAAATGAGATACATGAGACTAAAAGAAGTAGGCTTGTAGATAAAATCTTTTTCATTTTTTTAACTCCAATATTTAGCTAAACACCAAAAAGTTATCGTAAAAGTTGCTGAGCAACGCCTGTATTTACTTCAACTTCATTGCTGTTTTTTCGTCCATACGTACGGACCACTTGAACGCGTATAACATTACAAGTAAATACTTGAGCTGATGAAGCAGATCTGGAGTGGGGGCAATCTGGTTCTAACTCGAGTTCATTATTGGCAATATTTATATTTGCCGTGGTATCAGTACCGGTGTTTGTTATATTTAAACTGCCAGTAACATTTCTAAAATCATCGTCTTTAAAGCGAACGATGGGTAAAGCAAACTTATTATTTCCAACTGCAGCATTTACTTGTCGAAAAATCACTTCATCACTCGCACTTATTGCTTCTTGTGTAGCCACAACCTTTTCTTCACTTGCACCGGACATTTTCATATCAGTGGTTGAGTTTTGCATTAATGCAGCAGCAACAGCCGTTAGTGCAATCAAAAAAACAAGCGCTACAATGAGCACAACTCCGGTTTGATTACGTAAATTACGACGGATTATAAATCCATTACGCTTATAGTTATAAGCTACCATGAGTCGACCCCCGCATTATATAGAGTTACTGTAGAATTAAAGAGTAGACGACGGTAATTATCATTAAACGTAACGGCAACATCACCTAAATTATAAGTGTTGGTATTAGTATATTTACTATCTGGGAGAATACTACGAGACAATACATAAATTCGTACGGCTAAAATCCTATTATTATTCCCGTTATCCCATTGATTGAGTGTCATGTTCTCCGCAGAAACAAAGGCGTCAACAATTCCGTATCCTGCACTACCTGGTATGTCGGTATCTATGCCATACATAAAACGAATCCTTTCAATACCGTCAATAATAGGAGCAAATGTCATATTTGTCGTCAAGCGACCTTGCATTAAAACGGGTACGGTATTGTTTCCTTGCGCCTCATCTCTAATATAGTAAATATGATGTTGATATTCCCAAAGCTGGCTATTCGGTATAACTGGGATAGCGCCGCCAGTGAAAATTTCAGCTTCATTTAAATTTGAAATAATATAATAATTGTTGTTAGAACTAACGGTTAGAGGATTAGATACCGCGCGCTTTAGTTGTAAGATGTCAGAACCTGTTTTTGCATCATCAATACAGCCCATAACAGCGCTAGAAGATACTTCTTGGCCCCATATAGTTCTAAAGTGTCCAATAGGGTTAGGAAAAGTACCGTTATTTAAGCCCTCACCTACACACTCATTACCTGGCAGTCCAGGAACACCATTCAACATTGAATCATCTAATGTTCCGGTATAGTCTCCCCAAAAATTTTGCCTTAGTAAATCATCACTCAAAACAGACAATGCAAAACGACCATTCTCTTGCAATTCGCCATAAGTTGCAGTTTCTTGGGTTGTGGTCTTCATACCAACGAAAACACTTAAAACACCAGCAAAAAGCGCTAATCCAATAGCCAAAGAAATAAAAATCTCAATTAAGGTATAACCAAGTTGATTCTTCATATTAATTTATAAACGCCTCAACGATAACTTGCCGCCTTTTTTTACTCGCCGTGCCACAGCTATCTTTTACAGCATCAGCAATTTCGGTTCGCCCTTCCCAACTCACAACAACCGTAATGGCATTAGCGACTTGGCTTATACAGCCACGAACGCCAGTTAAACCCGCACGGTTATTACCGTCATTCACAACATCAGCCCCCATAAGCGAAACTTCCCACTCGTACCTATCATTAATCACCATTTCAGCTGGAGAACATAATCCAGCGATAGTACTACAGCGTTTATCGGGTGCAGAATCGAGCGCTTCACCGTAGTTAGTTGCGGCATACCCGCCCAGTGCGGTCGCATTATTACTGCGCATTCGCTCGACAATATCTTGCGCTAATGCAGAAGCAACCGATCGTTGCATTGCGTCAAAGCTACCTTTTTTGGCAGATGCTTGCATAGCCACAGCACCTAAAATCCCTGTAACTAAAATAAAAACGGCAACTAACACTTCAATAAATGTTAATCCTTTATTTAAAGAGGGCCTTTGTAATGAGGTAGAAATAGTTGGATTATTCAATATTTAATCTCCCTTCAAATATGAATAAATATAATCGAAATGATGTCATAACTGTTAAGCGCTGAACAAATCTTAAACAACTTGCTTTAGGCGCAAAAAAATATAAGTTAGCTTCAATAGCCTTCTCATTTAACAGTAACTTATATGTGTTAAAAATCACATTTGTGAACGGCATTAACCCATACCTTAATAAATATGGCGAGTAAGTTCCTTTAATTTCTGCCTTTTTACTCGACAACGTTAATTTGCGGTTACAAACGACTTTACGAAGTTAATATTTCACAAAATCAATACAGGCAATAACCACAAATAATATTCCCTTAGACTAGCGCAATTCTATCGGCACCGCAAATACCGTATTTTCTTCTTTGCCAGGATACTCAATAACCTCTTGTCCACCAAAGGATTTTAGCGCTTCTATAACCTGTTGAACTAATATTGCTGGTGCCGAAGCCCCTGCTGTTACTCCTATTTTTTTCACGCCTTCTAACCATGTAACATTAATATCGGCCGCGGTATCAATTAAATAAGACGTGGTACCAATTTTTTCAGCGAGCTCGCGTAAACGGTTAGAGTTTGAGCTATTTTTAGCGCCTACAACGAGGAGTAAATCAACTTGCTCCGCAATAGATCTTACGGCATCTTGACGATTTTGCGTCGCATAGCAAATATCATCTTTACGAGGACCTTGAATTAAAGGGAACTTTTCTCTTAGTGCATCAATAACATCACTTGTATCATCAACAGATAGCGTTGTTTGACTGCAATAATATAGTTTCTCAGGATTTTTTATTTCTAATGTTGCAACATCTTCAGTAGATTCAACCAAATAAATGCCACCTTCTGTGCTTTCGTATTGCCCCATGGTCCCTTCAACTTCAGGGTGCCCTGCATGGCCAATCAAAATACATTCAATATCTTTTCTACTGGTTCTTGATACTTCCATATGTACTTTAGTCACTAGCGGACAAGTGGCATCGAACACCTTTAAGCCACGATTTTTTGCTTCATTACGAACAGATTTAGACACGCCATGAGCACTAAAAATGACGGTACTATCGTCTGGTACTTCATTGAGTTCATCAACAAAAACGGCGCCGCGATCTTTTAAACCATTAACCACAAATTTGTTATGGACAACTTCATGACGAACATAAATTGGTGCTTCAAACAAATCTAAAGCTCGGTCAACGATACTAATCGCTCTATCAACCCCTGCACAAAATCCGCGCGGATTGGCTAAAATAATTTCCATAACATTCTCAATATTGCTTAACTTATTAAATTGTTTTACTCGCGTAAACTCGTTATTTATAGCACTTCGACTACGTCAATGACAAAAGTAACGTCTTGACCTGCTAAAGGGTGATTAAAGTCAATGGTCACTGAACTACCTGAAACGTCTTTTATCATACCGGGTAATTCTCCACCTGGTTGACTAAAAGTAATAATGTTACCTACTACCGCCGGCGCATCATCGCTAAATTTACTAATATCCATATAGTGAATATTTTCAGGTAATGGCTCGCCAAATGCGTCAGCTGCAGCCAAAACAAACTCTTTACTTTCACCAGCCGACATGCCGAGTAATTGTGCTTCAAATGCAGGAGAAATACTGGTATCGCCCATAATAATTTTTGCAGGTTTTTTATTTACTTTTGTACTGTCAGCCGCAGAGCCATCTGATAATTTCATGGTGATGTGGGCAATTATTTCTGAGGCGTTTGTTACTAAATTTGTCATCTAATGTTCTCTTTAAGCGTTAATATCTTGTTTGTTTTCGTTTGACTGACCATTTTTAAATGAATCAAAAATCATTAAAGCGGCACCAATAAAAATCATTGAGTCTGCAACATTAAATGCTGGGAAGTGATAGCCAAAGCCATAGAAATCTAAAAAGTCGATAACATAACCAAATAATACTCGATCAATAAGGTTACCTACCGCACCACTTAGCATGCAAGCAAATGCTACTGATAACAACACTTGCTGTTTTGGCGTTTTTGCAAGCCAAACAATAAAAACAATACTAGCAATAGCGGCTATTGCAGTGAAAAACCACCGTTGCCAGCCCCCTTGGTCAGCCAGAAAGCTAAAAGCTGCGCCTAGGTTATGCACGTAAGTTAAATTAAAAAAAGGCAATATATCAATAGATTGATATAAGTCCATATTACTAACTATTAATTGCTTAGTTACTTGATCAGCAATCAAAAAAATAGCAGTTAACCACCACCAACGTAGGCCTGTTTGGGTAAATAAATTTTTCATAACACAATAACTTCACTTTTATTATTCACGCTTGAAACGCAATACTTCCCGCTATTAAATACTAAAACGTGCAGACTTCTTTAAAGCACTGCACGTTTTAGTTTTAATTAGCATTAACTCGAAAAAATTTAAGCGAATTTACGTACTTCGCCTTCACCATCGACGTTACTAATACATCGTCCACATAGCTCTGGGTGTTGCTCATTTTGACCTATATCTTCAGTAACATGCCAACAACGATCACATTTAACACCTTCTGCTGATGCAACGCTTAACCACAAACCTTCAACTTCAGTGGCTAATGCACCTTCAGGAGCACTTTCAACAACATTAACAGTCGCTTTAGAAGTAATTAATACAAAACGTAGTTCTTCACCTAATTGTTGAAGCTTTTCGGCAAGTTCACTTGTTGCGTATAGTGTTACTGCAGCTTCAAGTGCTTTACCTACTTGTTTTTCTTTACGCGCGTTTTCTAATGCCTTGTTAACTTCTGTGCGCACTAATAATAGCTCGTTCCAGAAATCGTTATTTAACGCACTATTAGTCGAAGTTTTAGGTAAGCCGTCAAACCAAACACCAGTGAATACAAACTCATCGCGTGTTTCACCTGAAGCCGTTGGTAGTGCCTGCCAAATTTCTTGTGCAGTAAAAGATAAAATCGGTGCCATCCAACGTGTCATAGCTTCAGCAATTAAGTACATTGCCGTTTGACATGAACGACGAGCAACACTGTCTTCTTTTGCTGTATATTGTCTGTCTTTAATAATATCTAAATAAAAACCACCAAGCTCTGTCGTACAGAAGTTCATTAACTTATGCACTACTACATGGAATTCATATTCATCGTAAGCGGCAATAATGTCAGCTTGTAGTTGAGCAGCTTTATCAAGCACCCAACGATCAAGGGCAACCATATCTTCTAAAGCAATTGAATCTGTTTTAGGGTCAAAGCCATTTAAGTTAGATAATAAAAAGCGTGAGGTATTACGAATACGACGATAAGCATCAGCTTGGCGCTTAAATATTTCATCGCCAGCAGTGATTTCTTGTGTGTAATTTACCGATGCTGTCCATAAGCGTAAAATATCAGCACCTAAGGTATTAGTAATTTCTTTAGGGGTAATTACATTACCTAAAGATTTAGACATTTTATGACCTTTAGCGTCAACAACAAAGCCATGTGTTAACACTTGTTTGTAAGGCGCTTTACCATTCATGGCAACCGATGAGATCATTGAAGACATAAACCAACCACGATGTTGATCCGAGCCTTCTAGATACAAGTCAGCAATGCCATCGAATTCTTCACGGGCATTAATAACAGAATAATGTGTTGTGCCTGAGTCAAACCAAACATCTAGTGTATCTGGTACTTTCACGTATTCTTCTGCGTCAGCGCCTATAAGCTCTGATGCTTCTAAATCAAACCAGGCTTGAATGCCTTTCTCTTCAACACGCTTGGCAACGATTTCAATCAACTCAATACTGCGAGGATGCAAAGCACCGGTATCTTGATGAATAAACAATGCCATTGGCACACCCCAAGTACGTTGACGTGATATACACCAATCAGGACGACCTTCAACCATAGATTCAATACGACGTTGTCCCCAGTCAGGGATCCACTGTGTTTTTTCAATTTCGTTTAATGAATCTTGACGTAAACCTTTATTATCCATGCTGATAAACCACTGCGGTGTAGCACGGAAAATCAATGGCGTTTTATGGCGCCAGCAATGCGGGTAAGAATGTTCTAGGGCATGATGATGCACCAATGTGCCATGCTCTTTTAACGTTTCAACTACATTAGCATTAGCCTTAAAAACATGTTGTCCGGCAAATAAAGGCGTATCTTCTAAATAAACACCATTTGCGCCAACAGGATTAGCCACTTCTAAGTTATAAAGCTTACCAACAACAAAATCTTCTACACCGTGTCCAGGGGCTGTATGAACACAACCCGTACCTGAATCTGTCGTTACGTGTTCACCTAAAATAACCGGCACAGTAAAGTCATAAAATGGGTGCTTAAGTTCTACAAGCTCTAAATCGCTACCTTTACAAAAACCTAACGCGTGGTATTTGCTAATACCAAAACGGTCCATACACGAAGTTACCAAATCAGAAGCTAAAATAAAGCGCTCTTTGCCTTGTTCGGTTTCACATTGTACTAAGGTATATTCGACATCAGCATGCACTGATACGGCACGGTTAGCCGGTAGTGTCCAAGGTGTAGTTGTCCAAATAACAACAGAAACTAGACCTTCTCCTGCATGATCTTCAGGGTGATTAAATTTATCAGCAACGCTTTGATCTACAACAGTAAATTTTACATCTATAGCCGGTGACTGTTTATCTTTGTACTCTACTTCAGCCTCAGCTAAAGAAGAGCCACAATCTGTACACCAATGCACAGGTTTGAACCCTTGGTGTAAATGGCCATTTTCAGTGATTTTACCTAACGAACGAATAATATTAGCTTCGGTATCAAAATCCATTGTGCGATAAGGGTTATCCCAATCAGCAAAAACGCCTAAGCGTTTAAAGTCTTCACGCTGCGCGCTAACCTGCTTTGCAGCATATTCACGACATTTTTCACGAAAAACGCTAGCAGAAACTTTATGACCAGGTTTACCTACTTTTTTCTCTACCATTAATTCAATCGGTAAACCATGACAATCCCAACCCGGCACGTATGGCGCATTGAAATCTGATAACGTTTTAGACTTAACAATAATGTCTTTTAAAATTTTATTTACTGAGTGACCTATATGAATATCACCATTGGCATACGGAGGGCCGTCATGCAATATAAATGACTTTTTGCCTTTTTTTGCAGCACGAATTTGACCATATAAGTCTTTTTCAGCCCATTCTTTTAGCATGTTAGGTTCACGATTTGCCATGTTACCTTTCATTGCAAAAGATGTAGCGGGCAAATTTAGGGTTTGCTTGTAATCAGTCATTAAAATAAATATCCGTTGTCATAGTCTCACTGAAGCTTAATTCAGTGTGGTGTTATATTTTTTACTTAATATATCGCTAGTTATAAATTCTGCGTTAGCGATTATATCGTTAAGTTGTCGATAAATTTTGCACATAAGTGCGAGCTTGTTCTGTATCGATACCAATTTGCTCAATCAATGCAGGCAACGAACTAAACTTTTGTTCGCTTCGTAGTTTTTTCAACATAACCACTTCAATGATCGCACCGTACAAATTATTATCGAAATTAAATATATGTACTTCTAATTGCTGCCTAATACCAGCAACCGTTGGTCTTGAACCTATATTGGCAACACCAAAGTGTTCACCAAACTGGCTTTTAACTTGCACCACATAAACCCCTGAAACAGGAGAAACACGGCGTTTTAATTTTATGTTAGCGGTTGGAAAACCCATTTCTCGGCCACGTTTATCACCATGAAATACTTTACCAATAATAGAGTAAGGACGCCCTAACATAGCTTTAGCGCCACATAAGTCATCATTTTCTAACAACTGCCTTATAGCGGTACTACTGACTCTACAATCTGCTAATTTGTGACTTGCTGTATCTGAAACCGAAAAATTAAATTTTTCGCCTGCCACTTTAAGCATGGAAAAATCACCTTGACGATATTGCCCAAAATGGAAGTCATCGCCAACAATTAAATGTTTTATCGCTAAGCGTTTTACTAGCAGTTCTTCAATAAATGTTTCGGCAGTTAGACTAGCAAATTTCTTATTAAAATTGATACAAATTAATCTATCTATACCCAAGTTTTTTAATAAGGCATATTTATCACGTAATCGGCATAATCTTGCAGGTGCAGTTTCAGGAGAAAATAGCTCTTGTGGCTGTGGTTCAAAAACCAGTACTGCGGCTTCACAATTTAACTCTTTGGCCTTGGCAACTAGCGCTAGAATAACTTGCTGATGGCCTAAATGTACGCCGTCAAAATTTCCGATCGTTAACACGCAACCTTGACGATCTATATCGTCATTAATTTGCATATTATGAATGCCACGTGTTAATTGCATGAAATTATAAAACCTTACTGCCAAGTGCACTTAGCTACTTACGAAACCATTAAAGAATAAAAACCGCTGAATTATATATTAGTCAGCCATAAGAATCAGCCCTTAGGGGCACTTATTTTAAGTTAAACAGCAAGCTAATTAGTTGTTTTTTTGTGCCACTTTAATATCTGAAAGTCGAACACCTAATAAAATTAAACAAATGACATAACTTACTACCCCGCATGTAATACAAATTAATAGTTGTGTTACTTGCATAATAAAGTCGTATGCAAGCCAAGTATTAAAATTTGGTGACAAATAATTCACAATCAAGGCCATTACAACAGCCGCAATGATAAGGCGAGCAAAAAACCACCAAGTTTTAGCTGATAATTGAAAAACATTGGCTGACTTTAAACCATGGTAAAGCATCATGGCATTAAGCGTTGCAGATAGCGTTGTTGCTATCGCTAAACCAACATAGCCAAAAAACGGCGCTAGCATTAAGTTAAAAGCCATGTTTGCCACCATAGCTTTAATCGCAATTTTCACTGGTGTTTTGGTATCTTGGCGCGCATAAAAACCAGGTGCTAATACTTTAATAAACATAAAACTTAATAAGCCAGAGAGATAAGCAAATAAAGCGTACGACACCTGTAAAACTTCAAACTGTGTAAACTCACCGCGCATAAACAGCACCATAATAATCGGCTGTGCTAATACCATTAACCCCGCTAAAGCTGGCCAACCAAATAGCGATACAATTCTAAGCCCCCAATCTACCGTGTCGTTAAACTCTTGCGTGTCTTTTTTTGTATGCAGCCTAGCTAAACTAGGTAGTATTACTGTTGCTATCCCTATACCAAATAAACCTAATGGAAATTCTAATAGACGATCGGCGTAATACAGCCAACTTATAGAGCCTGTGATTAACATACTAGCGATAATGGTATCGAGCAGAAGGTTTATTTGCGTAACCGATACGCCAAAAAGTGCAGGAATAATTAACTTGCGGATTTTAGTAACACCAGGAGCATTCCAAGACCAAGTAGGTTTAACTAAGGCCCCTGCACGGTAAAGAAAAGGTAATTGAAAAGCGAATTGAATAAAACCACCTAAGAATACTCCCCAAGCCAACGCGAAGGCTGGATCTTCCATACTAGGTGAAAGGTAGATTGCGCACGCTATAATACCAACGTTTAATAATACCGGTGTAAAAGCAGAAACAGCAAAGCGGCCATAAGTGTTTAATATGGCACCTGAAAGAGCGGTAAAGCTAACAAACCATAAATACGGAAAAGTAATTTTTAATAAAGTACTGGCTAAGTCAAACTTATCACTTGCGGGTCCGTCATTCAGCCAATCTAAAAACCAACCAAAGCCAAATAAAGCCACAATTAATGGTGATGCGATCATGCCAAATAAAGTGACTAAAGTGATAATAACACCTAACGTTCCTGACACTTGAGCAATTAGCTTTCGTGTTTCGTTAGTTGTGTGCTCTTCATCTAGCGTGTGATATTCGCTTAATACGGGCACAAAAGCTTGAGCAAAGGCACCCTCAGCGAAGAGTCTACGAAAAAAGTTTGGTATTTTATTTGCAAAAAAGAAAACATCAGCCGATGCTGACGCGCCCATAATATTAGCTATAACAATATCTCTTACTAAGCCAAGAACTCGCGAAATTAATGTCATTGTACTGACAATTAGTCCCGACTTAATTAATTTTTTACTCAAACAGATAACCCCAATATTATTTTTTAAACTTTTTCTTTGCGCTGTTTTTGCAAAAAAATAACGAATTTATCAGCCAGTATAAATATTGTTTAAACAATAAAACCGTAAAATGTCGTATTAATGGCTAATATGCCTCTATTATGCGACTTTTATAAACTGATAGACAATACTTTAATATCTGAATAAATTAGCTCAGCTATTATTATAACCTCCCAGTAGCTATGGCTTAGCTGTCATTTCTTCGCTAAAAAACAGTTTAAAATAAAAAATATATAAAAAAATGTTTAAATCAAAGTACAACAACTCTTCCAACTTTTGACTAAAAACTTTAGAATGCGCCATTGGTTTTATTTATACAAACGGGTAATTATCCGAACGGTCAAATTAAAGCAGTAAATTATTTGACAAACCAGTTAAAAACAGGCATATTTCGTCGCCTTAAATTTAGGCAATATTTATTCAATTTTAGGAGTTCACCTTGGCTAACTCAAAGTCTGCTAAGAAGCGCGCATTACAATCTGAAAAGCGCCGTCAACACAATGCAAGCCGTCGCTCAATGATGCGTACTTTACTTAAAAAAGTAATTTCTGCTATCGAAGCCGGTGACAAAGAAAAAGCATCTACAGAATTTGCTGCTGCTGCACCGATTTTAGATCGTTATGCAAGCAAAGGTCTTATTCATAAAAATAAAGCCGCTCGTAGCAAGAGCCGTTTAAACGCTGCTATTAAAGCGCTTTAATTTTTTGTACAGAATTAAAAAACCGGCTTATGCCGGTTTTTTTATATCTGAAAATCCTCAAACATAATATTTTATTTCCCGTGAAACTTGCGCTTATCAAAGATTTTGTTAATCTCTAGCCGGTATTTATAAAGAGAATCCTACATGAAACTTTCAAAAATAGCTTCAATGCTACTCATCGCTGGTGCAATAACCGCTTGTGGTGGCAGCAACACAGAAACAACAACGTCGACAACGGTTGATCTATTACCTCAATATCAAGATCGCTTAGATATATATAAAACCGTTACCTTAACAGCCGACCTATCGCATTTATCAAGTAATCAGAAAAAAATGCTGTCGTTACTCATTGAAGCTTCCGACATTATTGATGGCTTATTTTGGCAACAAGCTTTCGGACAAGACAAAGAGAGTTTTTTAGCCTCAATAAGTGATGAAAAAGTGAGAGAGTTTGCGCGTATTAATTATGGTCCTTGGGATCGACTCAATGGCGACCAAGCTTTCTTAACTAACACACCTGCTAAAAGCCCGGGTGCAGAATTTTATCCTAGTGATATGACCAAGGCTGAATTTGAGAAAGCCACCTTTGAAGATAAAAACGGTTTATATTCTTTAGTATTAAGAAATACCAATGGCGAACTCAGTAGCATTGCTTTTTCAGAAGCTTACAGTGATGAAATTAATCGCATTGCTGTTATTTTAGAGAAAGCCGCAACTTTTGCTGATAACAAAGAGTTTGCTAACTATCTAAACATGCGCGCAAAAGCGATTCGAAATGACGATTTTCAAGCGTCAGACTTTGCATGGATGGATATGAAAACTAACCCTATTGATATAGTAATAGGTCCAATTGAAACTTATGAAGATCAGCTTTTTGGTTATCGTGCAGCGTTTGAATCTTATGTACTGATCAAAGATATGTCATGGAGTGAAAAACTGGCAAAATACGCTGAGTTCTTGCCTGAATTACAACGAGATTTACCTGTAAGCAAAAAGTATAAGGCTGAAGTACCGGGTTCAGATGCAGATTTAAACGCTTATGACGTTATTTATTATGCGGGTCACTCAAATGCGGGTGGTAAAACCATCGCCATTAATTTGCCAAATGATGAACAAGTTCAGTTAGAAAAAGGCACGCGTCGTTTGCAATTAAAAAATGCTATGCGAGCAAAGTTTGACGCGATTATGGCGCCGATAGCCGAAACCTTGATTGTACCAGAGCAACGTAAAAATGTTACTTTCACGGCATTTTTTGCTAACACTATGTTTCATGAAGTAGCTCATGGTTTAGGGATTAAAAATACCATTAATGATAAAGGCACGGTTCGTCAGTCTTTAAAAGAACATGCTTCAGCTTTAGAAGAAGGTAAAGCCGATATCTTAGGCCTTTACATGATACGTCAACTACTCGCTAAAAATGTCATCACAGAAGGCACTTTAGATGATTACTACACCACGTTTTTAGCCGGTATATTTCGCTCAGTAAGATTTGGCGCAAGTTCTGCTCATGGTAAAGCCAATATGGTGCGATTTAACTACTTTGCTGAACATGAAGCATTTACACGTAATGAACAAGGTTTATATCGTATAAATGTAGAAAAAATGAGTGCTGCAATTGATTCATTATCTGAATTAATTTTAATGCTGCAAGGCAACGGCGATTATGAAGGTGTTGATAAATTAGTTGCGAAGAGTGGCATAATCAATGCCGATTTAGCAACAGACTTAGCCAGTTTAGAAGCAGCAAAAATCCCTGTTGATATAACCTTTAAACAAGGTAAAAAAGTACTCGGTTTAAAATAAAATTGAAATAGGTATGAAATAAAAATCATATGGTTTTATAAAAGCTGAACTTAAGTTCAGCTTTTTTTTATCTAATTTCATGCGACTTGAATAAATAATTATTTTATATCATAGTGATCCGATGTGTTATAACAATTGAAACAATAACTTCGCAAACTAATAGCCTCAATATCGAGTAAAAGCAAACATAAGATATTAAGCATAGCCATTGCATGTTTTATATTTTTTGCGAATGTGAACAATTTACTACTGAGCTTAAGCGTGTTGATTCAATTAATTAGTATTTACAACAATAACAATAACAATAACAATAACAATAACAATAACAATAACAATAACAATAACAATAACAATAACTAATGAGCGTAAGCCGATATAGGTGATAGAGTGGAAGCATTTGATTTTATAATAATCGGCGGTGGTTCTGCTGGCTGTGTGTTAGCTGATAAATTGTCTGCCAATGGCGAGCACACTGTTTGCTTATTAGAAGCAGGTAAAGCTGATAAAAATTGGTTAATTCACTTACCTATTGGCATTATCGCCCTGCTACAAAGTCACACCTTAAATTGGCAATTTAACTCTCATCAAGAAAAAAACCTCAATAACAGAAAAGTTTTTACACCGCGCGGAAAAACCTTAGGCGGTAGCAGTTCAATAAATGCCATGCTTTATGTCAGAGGGCAACAACAAGATTATGATCACTGGCAAAACCTAGGCAATGCCGGTTGGAGTTTTAATGATGTTTTACCTTACTTTAAAGCACTTGAACATCAAGAGCGTGGTGCAGACAAGTTTCATGGTGTTAACGGCGCTTTAAATGTGGCTGACTCTGTATCTAAACCGGCAGTTAATGAAGACTTTATTCAATCGGCTGTTGCAGCAGGTTACCCTAAAAATAATGATTTTAATGGATGTTCTCAAGAAGGTGTTGGTTATTACCAAGTTACCCAAAAAGAGGGGTTAAGGCATAGTGCCGCAAAAGCCTTTCTAACACCTAATTTACACCGAAGTAACCTAACCGTAATTACTCAAACACAAGTTGAAAAGGTGCTAGTTGAAGATGGTACTGCTACAGGTGTTATTTACAAGCACCAAGGTAAGGTTAAGCAATTACTCGCCAACCGTGAAGTTATTGTAAGTGCTGGTGCCATAAACTCTCCTCAAATATTGATGCTTTCTGGTATTGGGCCGAAAGCTGAATTAGCGAAACATAATATTGAACTAGTGCATCAACTAGAAGGGGTTGGTAAAAACCTACAAGATCATGTTGATGTGCTTAATGTTGCCAAACATAAAAGAACTGAACTGCTAGCATACCGACCCAAAGCTCTGTGGTGGGGAGCAAAAGAAGCATGGAAGTTTATTGGCCAACGTAAGGGTTTATTAACGACGGTTATTGCCGAAACCGGTGGCTTTATCAAATCTGAGCCAACATTAGCTGAGCCTGATTTGCAACTGCACTTTGTACCTGCTGCAATGGACGATCATGGCAGAAATCATAAGTTACTTTTTACTTATGGGGTCTCATTACATGTTTGTTTACTCAGACCTAAAAGTCGTGGCTCAATAACTCTTAACAGCAATAAAATAACGCAACATCCTCGTATTGATCTCAACATGCTAGACCATCAAGACGATATTGATACCATGATTAAAGGCGTAAAAATCGCGAGAAAAATATTATCTACTCCACCGTTATCATCTACCCATATAAATCATATTTTTCCTCATGAAGGCTGTAAATCGGATCAAGAGATCACGCAGTTTCTTAAAGAAAAATGTAATACTATTTACCACCCAGTGGGCACCTGTAAAATGGGACAAGATGAGCTATCAGTAGTCGACGAGCAATTAAAAGTTAGAGGCATCAAACAATTACGCGTTGTAGATGCGTCAATAATGCCAACACTTATTAGCGGCAATACTAACGCCCCTACCATGATGATTGCAGCGAAAGCAGCAGATATGATACTGGCTGAACAACGTTAATATAGATTTTATATAGAGCTTAGATAAGTAATTTCATGTTAGTAGCTTCATGATACTAACATTAAGTTAATATTGAATAACTTCTGAAGTTCAAGTCGAATTAGGTCAGAATTAACTTTATTTTAATCCTAATGTTAACTTTATTTATCAAGCCAAACGTTAAAATAAAATAAATTATTTGAAACCATAATCGAGTTTATAAGGTCAATTTAGATAAGTAATCATTTATTCACTGAGTAACTCAATTGATTTATCTAAAAACATTATACAAAAATTTGCTCTCTAGCGCGTTTATCGTCCTTACTTTACTGTCTGTTAATGCCAACGCAAGCGAAGCAGCTATTGCGCCACAAGCTCCAAGCTGGCAACTTAGTACTCAATCTGGCGAGGCTATTTCGTCTACACAATTGGCTGGCAAAGCAACAATACTTCATTTTTGGGCAACTTGGTGCCCTTATTGTAAGGTGTTGCAACCAAAGTTAGTTGAGCTTGCAAAGAAGTATCAGGCGCAAGGTGTGGAGCTAGTCGCTATAAGCTTTAATGAAGACGAAGGTGCGCTTCCCCAGGATGAATTAGCTGCTCGGGGTTATACCTTCCCTACAGCAGTAAATGGTGATGAAGTTGCAATGCGCTATGGCGTAAGAGGTACACCAACTACCTACTTTATCAATAAAAATAACCAGGTAATTTTCAAATATACCAGTTCTGATACCACCGACCCACGTCTTGAGTTAGCGGTTAAAGAGATAATCAAAGTTCTTGATAAGTAAATAATAGTTACAACAGTAGATATTCATCCTAAGAAATACTAGGCAGCTAGCCATAACATAAATTAAATAGCTGCACTGAGTTGATATAACTGTTTTTTATATTTTTGTTTTTGTTTCGGCTCATGTACCCAAGGAAGAGATGCTTCTAAAATTGAAATAGCATATTGTACTTTACCCTGTACAAGATAAATTTCGTGCAGCTCTAAATAAGCTTGCTTAACATATGGTGCTAACTTAATCACTTTACGATAATAACGCTCTGCATCGCTATACTCTTTGTTATAGCTTGCTAACTGAGCTTTTTCTAACCAATGATACGGGTTGGGATCGTAAATATTTTCTATTTGAGATTTAACCTTTTTAGCATCCCTGAATCTACCTTGCTGTTTCAATAAAGTAACATAATTATCGAGTACACTAATATTAACATCATTACTGGCCATCGCGGCTAGGTACAAACGTTCTGCACTTTTTATATCGCCTTTTTTCTTATGTAACAAAGCAAGTAAGTTTAGCGATGAGACATTGTTTACATCTAGATGATAAGCGTGTTTTGCATATGCAAATGCGTTATCAAACTCTTCTTTTATATAAAGTTCAGCCGCTTTATTGACATAATACATAGCTAAAAATTCATTTGGATTAACCGTTTTTGAACGAATATTACTATCTTGTGGAAAATAGTCGATGATAATAGCAGGACGATAAATGTAATACGTGTTCTCTTCAGCAATAAAACTTGGATCGTATAACAAAGATTGAACATGGCTTGAAGACAACAGTACATTACCGTGCTTTTCGTAAACAGGCAGTGAGTTCATTTTCCGATAGTCAATTTCAACCCCTACCAATCGCGAAAATGCTGTGGTTAAAATAGCTAAACTCATACAATTACCGCTACTATTTAACATAGCTTCACTGGCGGTGTAGGTTTGTCCGAAATAAGTAAATTGATCTAAGCTACTTTCTAAGAACAGCTTCACAACTTCATGTGGTAAATAACCTTGAGAAATTTTTTGCTGATAGAATGTTAAAAATAATTGTTGTTGTTGCTCGCTAAGTGCATAGAGGTCATTTTCGGAAATCACCATATTATTTGGCGAGAATAAAGCACTATTTAAGCTAACACTTACTTGCTGTTCCCTATTAGCTTTTACGCTAGAGCAGCCTATGCATAAAATGAGAGTGAAAATAAAAAACCATCTACAATATGCCATTAAACATTCCTTATGAAAAATATAGTATCTTATATGCTTTCTCTTACTTATCTCTTACTCAATTACGAAACCTATCGTAATTAACATTACAAACTAATCAGCGCTTTGTCGAGTAAATTTTAATCACTTCAAGTCACACGAACAATTTAATGACGTTTGAAAACGCATATATTCTTTTTATCGCAGGGTTTTAACGCCAATTCTGAACCACTCACCGAATTTTTAACTCATGCACTTGTACCTAAGGCTTGTGCAACATAGAATCAATGCAACTTCATGGTGATATATCGCCTTGAATAAACCTTATCAGCCCTTGGGCATAAACTAATAAAGGTCATTTAATGAAGATTCGTTATTTAGCACCACTAGCAATTGCCATTGCTTTAGCTGGTTGCCAACAAAATGTAGCAACATCTAACGTTGTAAAAGTAGAACAAGCAGACGTTACAGCCAGTAATCCATTTTTTTCAGAATATGATACACCTCACGGTATTCCTCCTTTTGATAAAATTAAAAAGAGTCACTACTTACCTGCTTTTTATCATGGTATTGAGCAAAATAAACTAGAAATAAATGCTATAACAAGAGCTAAATCTCGTCCGACTTTTGAAAACACTATTGTAGCAATGGAGAAATCTGGCGATTTTCTAACTAAAGTCAGTAACACTTTCTACGGTTTAATCGGCTCAATGTCAGACGATGAAATGCGTGCCATTGCAAAAGAGATATCACCAAAACTTTCTGCTTTAGGCGATGACATTGCACTTAACGATGCTTTATTTATGCGCGTTAAAGAAGTTTATGACAACCAAGATAAATTCAATTTACGTACAGACCAAAAGCTTCTGTTAGAAAAAACCTATAAGAACTTCGTTCGTGGTGGTGCTAACTTAAACGATGCTGACAAGCTAAAACTACGTGAGTTAAATGAAAAACTGAGTGGCTTAAGCTTAAAGTTTGGCGAAAACTTGCTCGCTGAAACTAACGGCTTTGAAATGGTGATTGACAATAAAGCTGATTTAGACGGTTTACCTGAAGATATTATTGCTGCTGCAAGCGAAACAGCAACAGCACGCGGACATGAAGGTAAATGGGTATTCACCACGCATCGTCCAAGTAAAAATCCATTTTTAACTTATTCAAACAATCGTAAGCTGCGTGAAACTATCTACAAAGGTTATACCATGCGTGGTAATAACGATAATGCGAATAACAACCAAGCTATTGCGAGTGAAATGGCAAGCTTGCGTTTTCAAAAGGCACAGTTGTTAGGCTATAAAACTCATGCACACTTCGTGCTTGAAAATGCCACAGCAAAAACCCCTGAAAATGTTTTTGGATTATTAAATAAAGTTTGGCCTGCTGCGTTAGAACGTGCAAAAGAAGAAACTGCTGATATTCAAAAAATGATTGATGCACAAGGTGGCAACTTCAAAGTAGCAGCTTGGGATTGGTGGTACTACTCTGAAAAAATTCGTAAGCAACGCTTTGATATTGACGCTTCAGAAACTAAACCTTATTTTTCACTGGAAGCGACCTTACAAGGTGTTTTCTTCACCGCTGAAAAACTTTGGGGTGTTACTTTTAAAGAGCGTAACGACTTACCTAAATATCACCCAGAAGTACGTACGTTTGAAGTATACGACCGTGACGAAAGTTACATTGGTGTATTCATGACCGATTATTATGTACGTGAAAGCAAACGTGGTGGCGCTTGGATGAGTAGCTTCCGTAAGCAATATCGTATGAATGGTGAAGATGTTACGCCTATTATCTATAATGTTTTAAACTACCCTCGCCCTGTTGGCGACAAACCAACGCTATTAACCTTTGATCAAGCGTCTACCTTATTCCATGAGTTTGGTCATGCGATTCAAGGCTTATTGTCAGATGGCTACTACCGTTCACAAACAGGTACAGCATTGCCTAGAGACTATGTTGAATACCCTTCTCAAGTGATGGAAAACTGGATGACCGAACCAGAAGTATTAGCAAATTTTGCTAAGCACTATCAAACAGGTGAAGTTATTCCTCAAGCACTTGTTGAGAAAATTCAAGCTTCTGGCAAGTTTAATCAAGGTTTTGGCACCACTGAGTATTTATCAGCGGCCCTGCTTGATATGAGCTGGCACTCATTAGAAACAGCTGAACTTCAAGATGCTAACGCTTTTGAAAAAAATGTTATCAAGGAAATAGGCTTAATCGAGCAGATAGCACCTAGATACAAAACAGGCTATTACTCTCATATATTTGCTGGTGGATATTCAGCTGGCTATTACGGCTATATTTGGTCAAATATTTATGATGCTGACACTTGGTTAGCCTTTAAAGAAAATGGCATATTTGATCAAAAAACGGCTGAGCTATACCGCAAGCATGTATTAGAAAGTGGCGGAACAGACGACCCAACAGTTATGTATCGTCGTTTTAGAGGTCAAGACCCTAAAGTAGAACCATTACTTGAGCGTCGCGGCTTAACAAGTAAGTAAAGTTTAACTTACCTGTCAACCAAACGAAAAAAGGGTCGCTAAATAGCGACCCTGTTTAATAAATTTATTATTACACATTTATATTAAACATTTGTATTTAATACAGTAAACTTAATACAATGTTATTTTTAATAAGCGCTTATTAAAGCGTTTATCAAAATCATTACTGCAAATACATACTGCCTTCAAAAAAAGCAAATACCGTTTCAAATGCACTTTCTTGATATTGCTTTAAACCCGTATCACGAAAATCAATATCCACTTGGCTACGAGTTAATGCTTTTTTAATAAAAGTACCGGCTAAAATTTCTACCGGTAAATCTTTAATTAGCTGAATAGCTGCTTCTAATTTAAAGCCAACCGGCCCACCTGAGAACTTTCCTTTTAAGGCACGACCTCTGATAACTACTTTATCAACTTTGTAGTCTTCCATCAGTTTAGCAAAAGCAAATTGAAAGTACTGCACTTGCTCAGCGTCGGCAGCATCAACAAGACTAATTTTTTGTACGCGCGTTTTTGGTATGTCGTACAACCCATTTTCCCGCGACATAATACAAATAATTGCATCGTTACCTTTTAATTCAACACCACATATCTTCATAAATTAACCTCGTTTCTATATTGTTCGTTATTATAACCTGAGCTCTGGATAAGCAGCACTTGCTCAATGCTCCCTTTTAAGCCATTTTCTGCGTTAAAACGTCGATAAATAGCGCGCTATTCATAAACGTTTTGCCTTGGAAATGGCATAAAATGAAGCATTGATGATATCTATTCGTGATGTGCACCTGGCTATAGCATTTACTTTATTACCTAAGCTTTTGGTTCACTTGAGTTTCAAGCACTCATTATCCAGAGTTCAGGTTATTATAAAATAGTTTTGCTTAAGCTGCAGTGTTTTCATGCATTTAAAGTAAGCTTTTAGAGCAAACCTATTTATAGTGAAGTTAGCGCTAAATATCTTTTGCCAATTTAATGTTATTTAGGTCAGCAAACTTAGTGTAATCGGCAACCGCATTTGGGTTTGCTTTATTTACTTGGCATACACCGCGTTGGTATTGATAGCTAAAAACATCGAACCACAGATCAAGTAAGTCGGCATTGGTTTGCTCACCCATTAATGACAATACCTGCGCAGCAACTTCAGCCGTGGCTAATTCCGTATTATTTGCCGCCAAACGTATTTGGTAGCGAGAGCTCAACTCAGCTGAGTCTGATGATGTTTTGGGCGTAAATGACACAACAGGCAAGTCTTGCAAATATGGACTACGTCGAAACATTTTTTTAGCTTCTCGCCAACTGCCGTCTAGCATTATAAATAATGGTCGTTTACCTGAACTCAGAGTAATTTTATTATCAAATATTTCGCGATTTTCACCCGCATAGGCTTTAGGAAATACGATCATCGGTTGCCACATAGGATCATTTATTAAGGCAATAATCTCAGGGTTAACTTCGGTTCTCGACCAAAGAAAAGCAAAACTGTCAGGAATTAAATCTGCAATTAATTTACCGGTATTACTCGGCTTTAATACTTCAGTGTCGTACATTAGCATCAAAAATCCAGCATCAGAGTTCACTTTAGGTGCTAATTCGCAAATACAAAAAGGTACGGCTAAGCGACAAAGTTCGCAGCGTATAACGCGCTGACCTCTTGATTTATAGGTAGTGGTACTTAAGCTTTTACGATATTGATGAAGTTGCTGTACAGCGTGCATAAAATATTTGTCAGAGCGATTGAGGGCGCTACTTTAACGTGCACCTAATCCGTTGGCAATAAAAAAGCGCAACCTAAGTTAGGTTACGCTTTAAAGTGAGTAAAACTATGAGATATTAATCTTTTGAGTACAATGATTTAGATCGAATTGTTATGCTTGCTTGTACTCGCTGTAATAAAGTCGTAGTCAGATATCTCATCAATACTGTTTCTTAATTTCGCTTCCATTTCATCGATAACAATAATTGACTGACATAAAGCTTCACCACGTTTTTCTATGTCTGTACTACGATTCTCCATTTCATTACCTATAAGCTCGCCAAAATTTTCCATTTTAGCTTCAAAGGCATCCATGTCACCGCCAGAAAACAATAACTCTTGGCCTACCGCAATCATAACGGTCCCTAAAGAATTTTTAATCGTGCTTTCTACCGCTGATTCAATTCGTTGTTCAAAATCTTCACCAAAAAAGTCTTTGCCAGAAAAGCCATCTTCATCGATATAAAAGTTATTTTGATTACCGAATTCCGCTTCGACTTCAGTTCGTATGTAAGTTAATTGCGTGGTTAGATCAGCGCTTACATTGTTACCTTTACCTAATAATTCATTAAACGCTAAGTTAACGCCATCAATTGCTAAGTCTATCGCATCTAAGGCAATATTTTTAACTTCAGGCACAACATCTCTAATATGACTAGAGTAATCGTTTAACATTGATTTTTGTTGAGTTGTTAAAGCAATTTCTTCACCCTTAATCAATAAAGTGTTGTTGTTTGTTATGGTATAAAGAGGTGATTTGTTTTTAGAGAATACAATTTCATTTGCACTGATATTAATGCCGCCATTTAACTCAACATCGCATGAATCACTAGAAAAAGAATTATTGTGGGCATAAGTAAATGTGCTGGTCATTATTAGTGCTGTAGCAATCAATGTTTTCATTTTAATCTTCCTTATAAATTAAATCTTTCTAAAGCGACTTAAGACTTTTGAAATCGCTAGTTAGTATTCTATTTACAAAACGGATGCCAAAATTAAAAACATATAATTATCAATAGGTAAGAAATAAAAGTTATTTTTATGATAAATGTAATTAACTATAATTTAGTGAAATTATTAACTTTATGGTGAGTTTAACAAGTAGTATGATTTCGGGGGTAACTTTACTTAAGAATAAGATAATCGCTGCATTTCAAAAAGACGTGACATGCAACGGGCAAACTCGAAATTCAGTTGTGTACCTTGATAAAGTTCAGTGATATCAACATCTGCGGTTATAATTAAGCGAATACCTCGATCGTAAAATTCATCAACAAGTGCTATAAAGCGACGAGCTTCATCGTCTAAACCTCTTAATTGTCCCATAACAACACCACTTCGTTGATAGCCATCTTCAACACCCGAAAATACCGCCGGAATTAATTTACCATTAAATTGAGGGACATTACTTACCAGTACATTTTTAAAATTATCAGCTAGTTTAATGTAGTCTCTTTGGCTTCTAGGCCCAGAGCAGAGCGCCATAAAATCGAACCAAATTGTGTTATCACTACGAGATCTAAAGTTAATATTTCTATTATTAATGACTATATAATCGTTATAACAAATATTCCCTAGAGATAATTTATTAACATAATCGACTAAAAAGTTATGCTCAATGTCGTTACAGATAGAGTAATCACGATATTTATATTGTTGAGTTTCTGAAGTTAATAACCGATGGTCCGTAGGTCCATCAATTGAAATAACTTGGCAGTAATGATTAATTACATCAATTGTTGGTAAAAACCTTTCACGTTGTAAGCCATTTTTATAGAGTTCTTTTGGTGGACAGTTTGACGTTGCCACTAAAATAATACCATTTGATAACATGGCTTTAAGCAAACCCGCTAATAGCATGGCATCACCAATATCATTAACAAAGAATTCATCGAAACAAAGTATATCAACTTGTGTAGACCATACCTTTGCTATCAACATTAACGGATTATCTTTACCACTAAAGTCTTTTAACTGTTGGTGCACATTTTCCATAAAATGGTGAAAATGAATACGCCTCTTCCGTTTTATTTTCAGCTGTTGATAAAATAAATCCATTAGCATGGTTTTGCCACGACCTACTCGTCCATGAAAATATATCCCTTGAATGGGCTCATGTTTAGTGAATAAGTTATTTATTTTGAAAAGGATTGATTTAGGCTTTTGTGCACAAATTAATTTTCTAGAAAGATCATCTAAAGCGAGTGCTGCTTTGTATTGCTCGTTATCGGACTTAAGCTTGTTAAGTTCAATGAGTTGTTGGTATTGTTCAGTTACAGACATACAAGTTATGCCAATTTTATTAATTAAGTATTCTACTTTTTCATCATTAAAAAGAGGTAATTACAAGACCTAAAGCTTAGTCAGTAGCTAGGCACATATATAAACTTTATAACGCCGTACTTATTCATTTTAACCATTAATACCAATTGAAATAAATAATCGATCATTTTAAGGCGGTTTAAATCGTCAATAACTTATTACATTTGCTATAACAATGAATAACTAATTAATCAATTTATTACAGGCACAAAAAAGGGCAGACTAATGTCTCCCCTTTTTTTTAACACTGTTAATATTTTAGCTAGTATAACCAGCTAAGAAATATTAATTAAAGTGCTACGATGTTCTCAGCTTGAGGACCTTTCTGACCTTGAGTAACAGTAAACTGTACTTTTTGGCCTTCAGCAAGAGTTTTGAAACCGTCGCCAGAGATTGCAGAGAAATGTGCGAAAACGTCTGGACCAGACTCTTGCTCGATGAAACCGAAGCCTTTAGACTCGTTGAACCATTTAACTGTACCAGTAGTTGTATTAGACATTTTAATTATCCTATTTATTCGTAATTGATGCCTCAAAAATAAGGCGATGTTGCAGAGAGTGTTGCTATTACTTATTAAACAGGACGAGCTACTTACTAATATAACTGCGAAACTTTGTACATAAATATAGGTCTTACTTTCTAGCTGCAGGTATTGTATCTAGTTTCTAACAATAGTCAACCCGTTTAATATAAAAGTATCAAATACTGATAAATATTATTTTTAACTTAATAATTGGAGCTTCTAGCTACAAGTTTTTAGACTTTCACAAATACTTTATTATTGGTATCTCGACTACGCTTAATGAGTTCGTTATTAGCAACTATATGCTTCGACTTTGCTAACCGGTCGTATAGTAATACATTAACGCTCGCGGCTAAATTCATGCAACCTATGGTAGGTACATAAACTACGGCATCTGCAGCATCAATAACATTCTGCGCTATGGTGCCATCTTCTGGACCAAAGATATAAAGTGCATTTTCTGGATGTTCAAACTCAGGTAAAGGTATTGCTCCTTCAACCAAATCTACACAAATAACACGCTGTTCTTCAGGTAAATCAGTGATTAAGGATTCAACGGCGTTTAACGGAATTTTTCTAAGCGCATCTTTTGTGTCGGTATGAAACTTTGCTGCACGGGCATATCTAACACCGGTATAACGAACTTCATTGGCTTGGTAACAACCAGCAGCACGCATTACTGCACCAACATTTGATGGGCTTTTAGGATCGGTTAAACCAATAACAACTTGCTCTGCTTTTAATTTCATTTCAACATTACTCTATATTCACCACGGTATTTTTCGCAATTTTGCGCTGCCAATGACAATACTACAAGGTAATTTTTAATAACTGAGCATTGAATAACACCTTACTTAGCCTTTTCAATTATCTATTAGCGTATTATCTGATAGCATCGCTATGAAGCTTTTAAAAATAAGTCAATTTAGGTATATAAAATGAAAACTAAAAAAAGCATATTAACCCTCATACTTTCAAGCAGTATTTTCTGCTTTAGCAACGCTGCTATGGCAACTGACGCACCATTAGTGTCTATCGAAACACATGATAATTTTTTTAACAGCATTAAAGCGCTCTGTGACAAAGCCTTTCAAGGTCAAGTAACTATTGATAACGCACCTGGTGACAGCTTTGCCAATAAAGATTTGATTATGCATGTTAGAAAGTGCTCAGATGAAAAACTCGAAATCCCCTTTCACGTTGGTGACGATGCCTCGCGTACTTGGATTATTACTAAAACAGGGTCAGGGTTATCTTTAAAGCATGATCACCGTCACCGTGACGGCAGCCATGATGAAAGCACTATGTATGGAGGTCATACCTTAGATGCCGGTTGGTCACAAGCACAGTCTTTTCCTGCCGATCAATACTCAAAAGAGCTATTTGTTAGTTCAGGGATCCCACAATCTGCGGGAAATACTTGGCAAATGTTTATCTACGCAGACAAATTTACCTATCGATTAATTCGTCAGGGACGAGAATTTCGTGTCGACTTTGATTTAACAGCCCCCGTAACTCCACCGCCAGCGCCTTGGGGATATTCAGACGAAAACAATGAATAAGCAAAGTGTAAAAGGTGAATGGGTGAATAGATAAATAACGTATAAAACGTCAGACATAAATAATTACATTTAACTGTCTTTAGCGCCTTTAAGTGAAGGAACTTTAAAATAACGACTTGGTCAAAAACTAAGTCGTTATTTTTTTAATTGTATTTTAATTCTGCTATTTATTTTATTTAGCATATTACCTATTACTTCAGAGGCTTGCATGAAAAACAACATAAAAAAGAGTATCACCCGAGTATTAAAAGCAAACGCATCATTATTGCTTTTTGTTAGCTTAATGCTAGTTTTTCGCAGTGCCGTCGCTGACTGGAATGATGTTCCTACCGGCTCTATGAAACCAACTATTGTCGAAGGTGACCGAATTTTAATTAATAAGATGGCTTACGATTTAAAGCTGCCGTTTACTCAGTATTCATTGATAAAGTTTTCTGATCCTTTACCGAATGATATTATTATTTTTGAGTCAAAAGTGGCAGAAAAACGTTTAGTTAAGCGTGTTATTGGTGTACCAGGTGATACAGTTTCAATGCATAAAAACCAGTTATTCATTAACCAAGATACAGCGAACTACCAGCTCATTACAGAAAATGCTAATTTTACTTTAAGCGAAGAAAGTATCGGGGGTAATCGCCATTTAATTAGAACTTCAGTAATGCCAGGACACAATAACCCTTACCCATTAGAAAGCTTTAAACCGGTAACTATTCCAGAGGGATATTATTTAGTTATGGGCGACAACCGAGATAACAGTGCCGACTCTCGTGCCATAGGACTTATTCCAAGAGCAGAAATTATAGGTAGATCAAGTACTGTGGTTTTTTCTCTGGATTATGAAAACTACTTATTACCCAGAGCTGAACGATTTTTGAAATCCATTTAGTTAATATCTAAGCTATTTGTCGAGTAATAGCGGGCTATTGGGATTGAAAACAACGCAGTTATTGACGATTTAAACCGCCTTAAAATGAGCGATTATTTATTTCAATTGGTATTAAAGCCTCTTGTTGTTATCCTCAAAGCCCATTACTATTCAGGCACTTCTTACTAAAATGGCTATAAGTAATTAACCTATGAATCGCTCAAAACTTTCGAAACTATCAATTGCTGCATTAATTTTTGCTAGCACCTCAAGCTTTGCTACCGTTGTTGAATTCACGACTTCTCAAGGTAACTTCAAGGTTAACCTTCACGATGAAACAACACCAGAAACGGTCGCTAATTTTTTAAAATATATTAATGATGGTGATTACAACAATACCGTTGTTCATCGTGTTGTACCTGACTTTGTCATGCAAGCAGGCGGGTTTGAGTTTACTGGAGGGTTTCCGTTAACCCCAATAGCTACTGATAGCGCTATTATCAACGAGCCTGTTTTTTCCAATGTACGTGGTACTATTGCGATGGCTAAAGTGGCCAACAACGAAAATAGTGCTACTAGCCAATGGTTTGTTAATTTATCTGATAATAGTGGCGGCACTGCTGAATTAGATACACAAAATGGCGGTTTTACTGTATTCGGTGAAGTAATTGAAGGGTTAGAAAATATCGATAATATGTCAGATATATTTCGTTGTAGCGATGTCCCAATGCCTGGATATAACGCCACACAATGCTCTGATAGTAGCTTTGTACCCGGCGTTGAAAACTTTGTGACCATAGAAACCGTAACGATAGTCGATGCAACAGTTAACACGGCAGCAAGCTTAGCTGGTGTTAGGAACACCTCATTAAACACTACGCCACCAGTATCAGAGCCTTCAGAGCCAACAACGTCAAGTAGTGGTGGCGGCTCAATGACCTGGTTCAGTTTAATTTTTGTTGGCTTAATTACCTTAAAAAGACGCTTTAAATAGCGAGCAATAATAAAACCTAGTTGCCATATTAACAGCAACTAGGTTTAAGTTTACTGACTATTAGCCTGATGATTGACTTAATTGCTTTTGACACCATAAGTCGATTAACAACCTTGATATTGACTCTTTTCTTGGTAATTTAGGTCCGTCACTCTCATCTCCCCATTCACCAAAGTTAACAAGTTCTTGCGCAGTAAACCAGTCCGCGCTGCGAAGCTCTTCCTCTTCAAGGCATAGCTCTGTATTTTGTGCTCTAGCAATAAAACCTATCATTAAAGAGTGTGGAAAAGGCCAAGGTTGCGAGTCAATAAACTCAATATCTGTGGTTTTAACACCTGCTTCTTCGAAAACCTCTCTAGCGACTGCTTCTTGTAAAGACTCGCCTGGGTCAACAAAGCCTGCGAGTGTAGAAAAAACTTTTTCGGGTATTCTATGATGCTCAGCTAATAAACAAACTGCAGGCCCTGATTTTGGTTGATGCTCAACCAACATAATTACTGCAGGATCAGTACGAGGAAAATGCTCTTTTTTACAGCCAGTATTTTGACAAACTAAACGGTGACCGCCATCCATAAGCTTGGTTTTTTCACCACAATGCCCACAAAATGAAGCACTTTTTTGCCAATGTATTAACGCCTTTGCATAACTTAATATAGCGCCTTGATGTTGGTTTAATAGTGTTAGTGAACTTCTAAAATCAATAAACTTTAGCTTTTGTATAGCAAGTTTATCCAACCATTGCTTCATCTCAACATCAGTCAAAAATGAAAGGTCACAAACAAAATATGCTGCATCTTGCTCTGTTCCTAAAAAGGTAACCCGATTATCACTAATTGCTTGATTAAATAATGCCGAACTTGAACAATCAAGCGTTAAATCCGCTGTTGATGCTTTGCTATAAACAAATAGACGTTCTTCAAGATAAAGGTACTTGCCGCGCCAATAAAAATAGAAACAACTTTCAGTTGCTGCTAGTTTTTGCTCCAACCAAGACTGATTTTTTCTTAACGTTGATGCTCTATCAAGCGGCATTTTACAAAACGTTAACTCATTGTCCATATTACTTCCCAATGCTTATTGTTATTCAACAAATGCTACTTTTGAATATATTAAAAATTCATACTACTCACGATATATGGCTAACACATGCGTTAATGATCGACTTTTGCACGTAGTAACTTATTAGAACTGTTCTTCTTTTTAGAGTCCAAACGTCTGAGGTTTGAGCCCTTTGTTGGCTTGGTCGCTCGTCTGACTTTTTTTACTATCATGGCCGCATTTATTAACGCTTTTAAACGTTTCAATGCATCATCTTTATTCATAGATTGCGTGCGAAAAGATTGTGCTTTAATAATGATAACACCGTCACTTGAAATACGACTGTCTGAGAGCTTCAATAATCTATCTTTGTATATAGCTGGTAATGTAGAGCGCTTAATGTCAAAACGTAAATGTATTGCAGTTTCAACTTTATTAACTCTTTGCCCACCGTTTCCTGTAGCTCGTATGCCTGTTAGCTCAATTTCCCAATCAGCAAGCATGACATTGTTGGAAATTTCTAGCATATACCCTCTTTTTTGTATCTTTTAATAAATATAGTAAGGCTATTTCATTGTAATGCCAAACTAAGTGAAACTTTGCAGAATAAGATGAGCATTTCTGAGCATAAAAAAAGGAGGCAATTGCCTCCTCGAGTAAGTTACTAATATCGTCGTTTAACTTAAACTCATTTCTTGTACTTTTTCGTGAGCAATCTCTGGTGCAGTAATTTCAGGCTTACTATGCAGATTGGCTTTTAACAAACCTTTACGGTGTTTTAATGCTGCGTCTAATTTTTTCGCTGCTGCTGCAATGGCAGGATACATAACATTGTCGCTTGCTGAGGCGGAAATACGACCACCTTCATAAGTTGTTCGCAACTCTACACTATGTTGGTTATGTTCGTGCGATAAAATAACATCGAGTGAAATTAAGGTTGGGAAGTGTGTCGCTATTTTTGAAAACTTTTCGTTGATATGTTCTTTAATTGAATCTGAAACTTCAACATGGTGACCAGAAAGATTTATTTTCATATTTTTTCCTTTTATTGTCTACTCAATAATAATACTTGGGTCAAAAGGTTAAAAACGCAAGTTAATTAGTATTTATTTTTTTGATTAATAATTTCAAAAATCAATTTGTAAAATAAAACTTAACAATAAAACTTCGCTATAAGCTTTATAAACATTAGTATTTAATCAGTTCAAACAACATCACCATTTACTTATTTTCGATTAAGTTAATATTTTTATTAAAGCTAATCTATTAAACAAAAAGCACATTTTTTAAGATGATTCGGTTATAATAATTGCTTATAAACTATTTATTTTCGACCAAAGAAGAGAATTTTGAATGTTTGATGATATTCGCCCTTATCGTGATGATGAGGTAGTTGACGTAATCGAAAAATTAATCAATGAAAAAGGCTTACAAGCTTCAATTGCTAGTCTTAAAATGCCGCGCTTATATCAAGTTTTTCCTTCGCTTGCTTGCACTATCGTTAAATGGTCTTTAAAAATTCGCGTGCAAAAGTTTCACAATATTGAGCAAATTCAAATCGAAGTAGCTAAATACCTCCATCATCTGATCAAAAGCAGTACAGCTGGTTTTAGCTTTAGCGGTATGGATAATTTTGACAACACTAAGCCTGCACTTTTCATTAGTAATCATCGTGATATTGTTTTAGATGTTGCTTTAGTAAATTTAGCGTTATACAAAAGTGGTATCAGCACGGTTGAAGCTGCCGTTGGTGATAATTTATTAGATCAGCCTTGGGTCGCCGACCTTATGCGTATCAATAAAAGCTTTATTGTTAAACGCAGTGAAGACACTAAACGTGCAATGCTGACAGCATCGAAGCAACTTTCGGCTTATATTCACGACACAGTATCTAACCGTCAACAAAACATTTGGATTGCACAACGTGAAGGTCGTGCTAAAGACGGTATAGATAAAACAAACTCTGCATTAATTTCGATGTTGTTGCTTAATAAAGATAAACAAACCCCCATAGCAGACTACCTTGCTGAAATTAATATAGTTCCGGTGTCGATTTCTTATGAATTTGACCCCTGCGATACTGACAAAGCCATTGAGCTTGCTGAAAAAGAAGCAACAGGCAGTTATCAGAAGAAAGCAGGTGAAGACTTAAGGAGCATTACGCAAGGTTTAGTTGGGCAAAAAGGTCGCGTACACATAGAGTTTTGCCAGCCAATTCAAGGCGACTATTGCGACAGCAAAGCCATTGCAGCCGCAATAGACAAAGAGATTATAAGCCACTATAAATTATACGACTCTAACCTAGTAGCGCACGCTAAACTCAATAATTTATCGATCAACGATACTGTATTAAAGCTTTTAAATAAGCGTATGGAAAACCTTAGTACAGCACAACAACATTGGTTATTAACTATGTATGCTAACCCTGTTACAGCTAAGCAAAATTTGCAACTATAAATAAGACAACCTTCCAAACAGACGTTTTTCAAGTACTGTATTGCTCGTCTTAAATTGTGTAAACATTTAAGGCGAGAAAATTCTCAGATAACGGCGTAATGTATCCTAAAAGCACAGTTCAATGGTTAGACGTAAACGATTAATAAGCTATACGCTTAACAAATATCGACTTAAAACAAAGGTAATTAAACCAATAAACATGGTGAAATAAATGCTTTTAGTTTTGGCTGCGGTTAATACTGCCAAGGTCGCTGAAATTAAATAAGGGTTTTGTAACGAAACACTTAACTCACCCTGTTGAACAAAAATAATAGGCACCCAAATAGCCGTTAATACTGCGGGTGCACTAAAGCTTAATAGTTTTGCCATTTTTGCGCCTAGGCGCACAGGTAAACGTGGATGAATGAAGAGATAACGGGTAGTAAACGTGATCAGCGCCATCAACACAATCGTCAGTAATGTCATAGCTTATCCTCAACGGATAAAGATGAATGTTTTTTACTTGTTACATTGTCACTGCTGCTCTCATTATGTGTCTCGTCAAGGCTGTCGTTATCGTCAGGCTTATCGACTCTTTTATGTTTATGCTGAAATCTGTCGGTAAGGTAACCGCAATACATGGCAATTAATGCCGCAGCAACTAAATCTAATTCAAATGCCATTAACTTAAATACAACAGACAAAATAGCAGCCACTATTACTGTTACCAAAATAGGCAAATTAATAACCGTAGGAATAACTAGGGCAATAAAAGTCACCGCAATGGCAAAATCTAAACCTAAATGGGTTAAGTCAGGAAGGTAACTGCCAGCAATAACCCCTGCTACATTCCATAACAGCCAAAACACATAGAAACTGCCACCAGCCACTACGGCATAAATCAGCCTTAATTGCCCAACAAACGACTTACTATGACTCGACAGCGCAAATAATTCATCGGTCAATAAAAAGCCAAGTCCATAACGCCACTTCGTTGGTAGAACTTTTAACTTATCTCGTAACGCCAAGCCATATAAAAAATGTCGCGAACTAATAATAAAAGTAGTAAATAAAATAGTCGCCAGCGAAGCGTTATTGGCGATTAATTCAATCGCAACAAGCTGTGCTGAGCCAGCAAAAACTATCAAGGGCATGAGGATAGCTTCGAGAGCCGAAAAATCACGTTGAACAGCTAAAGAGCCACACAGAATTCCCCAAGGCAAAACTGCTAAGTTGAGAGGTAACATGTCAAAAAAGCCTTTTCTTGCCATCAACCAGCGCGCTTTTTTCTTGCTAAGTGCCATTAAACTAAAAACCTTATAGGTACATCTAACTAAACGATAAATTACAATTTATATCTACATAGTAAATTGCTGAAACATACAACTTGGGTTTAACATTTCAAAGAGATAATAAAAAAGAGGCTTATTGCCTCTTCATCATTGTTTTTCAATGCTATAACGCTTGGGCGTAAGCACGTGCTTTTTCTAAGTCTTCTGGTGTGTCTACACCTTCCACTTCCAAACGAGTATTAGCTACCGCAACGTGAATTTTTTCACCTTGCCAAAGTACTCGCAGTTGCTCTAAAGATTCAACTTGCTCTAATTGGCTTGCTGGCCACTGAACATAATCTTTAATAAAACCGGCACGATAAGCATAAATACCAATATGACGGAGATAGTAGTCACCAATGGCATTTATATTGTCATTATTGAGAAAACGTTCACGGTCGTACGGTATAGTCGCACGGCTAAAGTACATTGCATAACCATTTCTATCGCATAACACTTTAACCGCATTAGGGTTAAGTGCTTCTTCGACATTATCAATTTTCATCGCTAACGTTGCCATTCTAGCTTGGTTTTGATTTGATAAGTTTTCTGCAACTTGAGCAATATTTTCAACTGGAATAAATGGCTCATCTCCTTGCACGTTAACAATAACTTGCTGATCTGAAAACTGATAAGTTTGCATAACTTCAGCTAGACGTTCAGTGCCCGACTGATGATCAGCACGGGTTTTACAAACTTCACCGCCAAAGCTTTTAACCACGCGAGCAACTTCATCGTTATCTGTTGCTACAATAACTTGCTCTGCGCCACTCGCTAAGGCCTTTTCCACAACCCATTGGATCATCGGCTTGCCAGCGATATCAGCAAGTACCTTACCCGGTAAACGTGACGATTCAAACCTAGCAGGGATCACTACCACAAATGACATAAAAACCTCTTTAAACTTATATTTTTTATACGACATAACTCAGCATAAATTAACTCAGCATGGCATTTCTAATTTTAGTAAAAAGTTAAACGTCATCCGCGCTAATGCGACGCGCTTCACTTTCAAGTAACACGGGAATATCTTTTTCTATTGCATAAGATAAACGGTCAAACTTACAAATTAACGTTTGTTGCTCTTTGTTGTAATCTAACTTTCCTTTACAAACTGGGCACGCTAGGATTTCCATTAATTTAGTATCAAACGCCATTATTCTCTCTCTTAAGTCTCTTATTACCTAATAAATAGTTATCAGGTGTTAATGTTGATTAAAGCTCATAATTAATACGAATAGCTACTGCATAGCGTTCATGCGTTTAATTTAAGCTCAATTTTATTTATTGTTATGCATAAGGCTTTATTTTTAACATTGGCAATAGCCTATATGCTTTTTGGAACAAGCCTTACAATATTATTAATAACGTTTGAAATTAATTCGTTATTAGTTGAGAAATCTGCATCTACAGGCAAATACCAAAAATTATCTTGAGCAAATCCAGCACATTTAACCGCATCTTTTTCTGTCATTAATAACGGTATATCTTGAGAAAACGCCTGTAAATCATCAGCAGTAAAAGCTTGATGATCAATAAAGCCCTTAGCCAAGGCTAAATTAAAACCGAGATGTTCAAGCGTATTAAAAAACCGCTGAGGATCGCCAATACCTGCTAAGGCATTAATGGTTTTATCACGGGTTAATTGTGTGGTTAAAAAAGTTTCTAGCGCAATTACCACACCACTTTTAACATTAATAACTTGCTTAGCTTTTAACTGCATCGTTAATACAGGTATCGAAAGTTTACTGCCGTTACACGGCCATGAACTCTCGCCATTTACAATCACACAGTTAGCACTATTTATTCGTGAAGTTGTTTCGCGCAATGGTCCTGAAGGTAATAATAAGCCGTTGCCAAACAAGCGCTTGCCATCAACTACAACAAATTCGAAATCTCTTGCTAAGCGATAATGTTGCAAGCCATCATCTGCAATTATTAATTCGCAGCCTAAATCAACCAAGCGCTGACATGCTTGCACTCTATCAGCGCCAATCACCACAGGAACACCCGTTCGCTTAAAGATTAATAAAGGTTCATCGCCAGCCTGTTCTGCATTACTTTCATGACTAACTTGATAAGGGTAGTGCGGCGCTTTTGAACCATAACCACGACTTACCACCCCAACCTTTAACCCTTGTTCAGTAAGCTTTTCAACCAAATATAACGTGGTAGGTGTTTTCCCATTACCGCCAATGCCAATATTGCCAACCACCACAATAGGAACTGAAATCTTAATACGCTTTAGTAGTCCAACTTGGTACGCTATTCGGCGCAAAAAACTGATGATGGCGAACATAACCGTTAATGGAAACAATAGCGGCACGTATAGCCATTTAGCCACATGCCCTTGAAACCATACTTTTTCAATTAATCGCATTATTATTTGCCGCAACCATTCAAGTAATACATAACCTGTTAATCACCAAATTGAAATTTATGTAGTTGAGCATAAGCGCCGTTTAACGCTAATAATGTTGGGTGGTCGCCCTGCTCTTTAATTTTTCCTTGCTCCATAACAATAATTTTATCGGCACTTTCTATGGTGGATAAACGATGGGCAATAACGATACAAGTACGATTCTTCTGTAATATGCTTAAGGCATCTTGAATGTGGCGTTCAGACTCAGTATCAAGTGCGCTGGTAGCTTCATCTAGAATTAAAAATGGTGCATCACATAATAAAGCTCGTGCTATAGCCACGCGTTGACGTTGTCCACCCGATAACATAGCGCCATTGTCACCAATATTTGTCTCTAGCCCTTCAGGTAACGCTTCAACAAACTCCATAACATGCGCTTTACGGGCAGCATCTTCAATTTCTTCACGTGTAGCTTCAGGTTTTCCGTAAGCTATATTATTGGCAATAGAGTCATTAAACAGCACAACTTGTTGCGAAACGTAAGCAAATTGTTTACGTAAATCTTTTAATTTGTAGTCTTTAATATCTTGCCCATCAATTAAAACCTTGCCTGATGTCGCATTATAAAATCGTAACAATAACGAACTAGCCGTAGATTTACCGCTACCTGAACGCCCAACTAAAGCAACCGTTTCGCCAACATTTGCCGTAAAACTTAAATCGGTTAGTGCTTGTTTTTCTTCGTCATCATTATAAAAGAAATTAACATGTTCAAACGCCAATGTACCTTTTGCTCGTTCAATTGATAACGTGCCGGTGTCGTGTTCTGTTTTTTGATCAAGCACGCCAAAAATACTGACACAAGCGGCCATACCCTTTTGAAATTCGCTATTAACCGTTGTTAGTAATTTAAGCGGACGAAGCAGCGTAACCATACACATTAATATTGTCATAAATACACCGGCAGAAATGTCAGCTCGCATCGAGTCTAAATTAGCAACATACAAAACAAATGCTAAAGCAAACGACGCTATAATTTGAATAACCGGAACACTAGCCGCTTGGGTTGCTACCATTTTCATACGTTGTTGACGATTTTGTCTATTAATTTTAGAAAAGCGAGCAAACTCTCGCTCTTGGCCATCAAAGGTTAATACCACTTTATGGCCATTAAAAGTTTGCTCTGCCGCCGTGGTCACTTCGCCCATGGCATTTTGAATACCTTTACTTATTTTGCGAAAACGACCAGAAACCACTGTGACTATGCCGGCAATAACAGGTGTGATCAGTAAAAAAATCGACGCTAACTGCCAACTGTTATAAAACATAACAATAAGCAAACCTAACACAAAAGCCCCTTGCTGAACCAAGGTCAGTAAAGCTTTAGAAACCGCACTAAGCACTTGCTCTGTATCAAAGGTTAATTTTGAGATCAAACTCCCTGTTGATTCTTTATCATGGTAAGCAACCGGCATTGACATAACATGTTCAAATAGCTCTTGGCGTATATTAGCAACAACATTATTCCCCAACCAAGCCAAAGTATAATTACCCGCAAAGTGACAAATACCGCGAAGAATGAACATAATAACAATGACAAAGGGTGCCCACTTCATAAATTCAGGATCTTGGCCGTCTAAGCCTTTATCGATAAGGGGCTGAAGCTGTGAAAAAACAAAACTGTCGATAGCGGCATAACCAAGCATGCCTAGAATAGATACAACAGCAGCCGCTTTGTAAATTTTGGCGTAACCCAAAAGGCGCTTAAAGTTTTTTCGCGTGGTATCTTTTGTAGTCAGTTGTTGGGGTTTTGTCGACATTCATACTCTCAATACGTTATCAAAAAATATCATCCCTAAGGGATTACTTTAATTATAGATATTAAATTATCTGAGTATTTTAACGCTATTTTACCAATCAACCAACCGATAAACTTTCATCAGCGATAAAAACCTATTAATTACGGTAAAACTATTGCCCACCTACCTAATTTACAAACCAGTATGGGCGCATGTTCTCACGATAACTCAACACTTCAATATGTTTCTCATCGTTAGTTTTTTTCGCTTTATCTGGACTAAATTTAAAAGTGACCATGCCGACCTCAGCAGTATTAAAGGTTTGTATATTAAACCTATTATAGCGCTTGGTTATTTCGTCTGTTGGCATATGCCAACGGTTCAAGTAACCGGCACTAAATACCGCAAAACTAGGTGAAACAGCAGTTAAAAATTGGCGACTCGACGATGACTTAGAGCCATGATGGGGAACAATCAATAAATCACTGCTCAAGCTTTTACGAATGCTCTTTATATTTAATAACCGCCTTTCTTGCTTTACCGAAATGTCACCGGGCAATAAAACACTATGTACACCATCACCAACAACAACCACACATGAGTCATCATTTTTATCGCCATCAGGTTTTATAGGCGCTAACATTTCAAAACTTAACCCCTGCCAACTAAAACGTTGCCCCATCAAACAAGACCTATCAGGATTAAGTTTACTGTCATTTGCTATAACGTGATCAATACGCATTTTTGCTCTTAATTGCTCTAAACTGCCCGCATGATCATTATCATTGTGACTAATAATAACGCCATCAATCGATTGATACCCCTGATGGGCTAAGTAAGGTAATAGCGCCGCATCGGCCATATTAAAACCGCTCGGGTAACTCGCACCAGTATCATAAATATAAACATGGTTATTTTTCTCAATAACAATGGCGAGCCCATGTCCAACGTCTAGTACCGATAATTGCCAAGTCTGTTGTTGGCTATTTTTAAATAATTCTAGAGAGACGGCGATTACAAATAAGCCCAAAGTAGCAATAAACTTACCTTTACTGAGACGAAAAAATAACGCTAATGCAATAAAAATAAAAAACATCATCAATAATTGAATTTGCTGATATGAAATAGCAACCATAGCCCACTTTGCATCAGCTAAATAACTCAACCACTGCCAGACAAACGACAAACAAAGCAATGCAAAATCAACAATAAAGCCTGACAATACACTACTAAATGGCGATACCACTACCGCCAGCAGTGTTAAAGGAATAACACTAACACTCATCAAAGGCACAGCGATAATATTGGCAAAAAATGCCGCAAGTGGCAGTTGATAACTTAAGGTGCCGGCAATCGGTAACATAGCCATAGTTAACGCCAATTGCATAATAAGCAGCGTTTTAACCCACAACCAGGCTCGAGCTTTAATTTTCCGAAATTTTCTATTTACCGGGTTTTCTGGTACCTTTTCAAGCAATACATTGGAGGCTTCTTCTAACGGCACTTTAGGTATTGAAAAGCGTGCGAATGTTGAAAAAATAATAACTAATGCTGAAACTGAAAGCCAAAAACTGGCACTAATTAAACTTAACGGCCAAATCAACACAATAATGACAATAGCGAATAAAAACCAACGTATTAAATTAAGCCTAATATGCAAAACCTTAAGCGCCCAAAACAACAGCAACATAACCAATGCACGTAAAGTCGGAATAGAAAATCCAGCTAAATAGGCGTAATACCATGCCATAAAACAACTACACAGCACGGCAATATAACTAAAGTTTTGTTGCATCAATTTTAGCTGCCAACGTTTAGATAACAGTAAATTCAACGGTAACAGTCGAGTAAGTAATCTTATAAGCATCAAACTTGCAATGGCGACAATACCAATATGTAAACCTGAGATAGCGATAAGATGTTGTGTTGCCGTTGCTGACAACACTTGCCAGTGCTCTGTCGTTAATTTACCTCGCTCGCCAAACCCTAACGCTAGAATTAATCCCCCAAGAGGTTCATCTGCCAAAGCAATAGTTAACTTTTGGTATAAGGTTTGACGCCAACTCACTTGTTCATTAAGCAAAACATTGCGCTTAATGTTTATTAACTTAGCTTTAGGTTTTTTATCTGCCTTAACATAGCCCGTAGCAACTATTTGTTGTTGCCTTAGCCATACTTGGTAATTAAACCCACCTATATTTGCTAGCCCATGCGAAGGTTTTAATTTTACCGCCAATTGCCATTGTTGACCTTGTAACAAAGGTTTTTCAGCATTTTTCCATGATAAACGCACCAAAAAGGGAGTAGTTACTGGTTGCCCTGCCCAATGGCTTATAAGAAAGTTAAAGCGACTATTGCCCGACTTTATATGCACAATGTTACGTACTTCACCTTGGATCAGATGAACTTGCTTATGTAACATTATATGGTCAATATTATTGTGACTTAAGGTATGTTTGTATTGGCTGCCGGCAAGTAAAATCCACACTATTGCAATAGCAGAAATAGCCATTAATCTAAACTTGGCTGTAAAAAGAAGTGCTAAAGACATCATCAATATTATCAGTAACAAAGAAAACTCTGGCACTAAGGGTAAGAATAATGACAAAATAGCGCTGATAAAAAATGTTAGTAGCCACCATTCCATAGTGATTAATATCCATTTAACCATATAAAGTTAAGTATATTTATGCCGAAAAAATTGATTCAACGTTTGATGCCTGATCATCAAAAAATCAAAAGTAACAAACATTTAAAAATTTTCGGTGCATTACTGCATAATGCCAACTTGTGGTATTTAAACCGTAACTCCGTTAGTAAAGCATTTGCTGTAGGGTTGTTTTTTGCCTTTATGCCAGTTCCATTTCAAATGATATTAGCGGCAGGCATTGCCATTATAGTACATGCCAACCTACCTTTATCCATTGCGCTTTGTTGGATCACTAACCCTTTGACTATGCCTGCAATTTTTTACTTTTGTTACGTCGTTGGCACATGGATTGTTGGTGTACCAACTCGACAATTTGCTTTTGAAGCAAGCTGGCAATGGTTAGCAGAAAGCATTTCAACTATTGGCCCAGCTTTTATCGTAGGCTGTGTGGTACTTGGCATTATATTTTCTATTTTAGGCTATATCTCAATAAATACCATTTGGCGATATTCAGTAGCAAAAGAGTGGAAAAAGCGTCAAGCACGTAGACGTTAATATCGAGTAACTATGAGCACGTAAACGGATGAAAATGGACTAAAAAATCAGACAACAAGTCTGATTTTTTTGTTTTATAAAACGGATTTTTTAAAAGTATTAATCGTGTTTTAAAAGCTATAAATGTAGTTTTTATAATATCGGCTTAGTTTTAAGCTTGCCCTAACACTTTAGCCGGCTCAACTTTTGTCGCCCGCCATGCTGGGTAAATAGTTGCAAGTAAACTCATCATTAATGCGGTAACAACCGTATTAATTACATCTTGCTCTCGCAGTAATGTCGGTAAAAAATCAATAAAATATACATCAGCCGATAAAAACTCTACAGATAACGTTGCTTCTATCGCACGGATAATATCGGTTAGATTAAGCGAGATTAAAATCCCTAAAGCGGCACCTAGCGCACAACCAACAATGCCATTCATTAACCCCTGAAACATAAAACTAGCCATAATGGTGCTCGATTTTGCCCCCATGGTTTTTAATATAGCAATGTCAGATTTCTTCTCGTTTACAGCCATAATAAGTGTCGACACTATGTTAAAACTGGCTACTGCAATCACCAAAACTAAAACGATAAACATCACTAAACGCACGAGCTGAATATCGTTAAATAAATGCCCGTGGCTACGTGTCCAATCCAACATATAAACATAAAAATCAAAATTGTATGCTACCTGTCGAATAATACTTGGCGCGGCAAAAACATCGTCTACTTTTAAACGTATTCCTTGTACTTCATCTGCTTTATAACCCAGTAACTCACCTGCTTTAGCCAAATTAATAAAGACTTGTGTATCGTCAATAGTACCGCCAAATTTAAACACCCCAACAATAGTCGCTTGCTGAGTAACTGGTACTGGAAATTGCTGATTTTTACTCGTTTGTTGATGACTTAACGTTGCAGGAGGTAATAGTAACTGAACCTTATCACCTACTTCTACTGCAAGTTTACGAGCAACACCTGCGCCAATCACAACGCCATTTTCAAGTGATAAATCTTGCCAACTACCGGCAATTATATAACGAGATATTGCTGAAACTTGTTGTTCTAATGCTACGTCAACACCACGTATTTCTACGCCTTTTAACGCTGCCGACTTTTGCATCATGCCCTGTGTTTTTATAAAAGGCGCGGCGGCAATAACATTAGAGTTTTGCTGAATCAGCGCAACATTTTTAGGCCATTTATTTATTGGTTCATTAACAGTCAACACTTCAGCATGAGGTACAATCGATAATAAATGTGTCGCTAAAGCGCGTTCAAAACCATTCATTGCCGATAACACAACAATCAACACCATTACACCAATAACAATACCTATAGTTGAAGAAGCTGAAATAAAAGAAGAAAAACCCTTGCTATGACGACTTCGCACATAGCGTAAGCCAATAAAAACACTTAATGGTTTTCGCACCTAAGTATCTCCATCTTTTTTACTGTTCGTGTTCTGGGTATTTTCAAGCAGCTTTAAATGACCATGATCTAACGTTAACTGGCGGTCCATTTTGGCAGCCAAAGTTAAGTCATGAGTTACAATAACAAAGCTCGTATTTACTGTGCGGTTTAACGCTTGCAGCAACTGATAAATTTGTTCTGCCGTATCAAAATCTAGATTTCCTGTTGGCTCATCAGCCAGTATAAGTGAAGGTTTTGTCACTAACGCTCTGGCTATAGCAACACGCTGACGTTCGCCCCCTGAAAGCTCAGACGGTCTATGGTGACTACGATGTGCTAAACCAACCTGCTCAAGCATTTCTTTTGCAAGCTGCCTAGCAACTTTTGGTTTATCACCTCGAATTAACAACGGCATTGCCACATTCTCTTCGGCGCTAAACTCCATCATTAAATGATGAAACTGATAAATAAAGCCAATGTGTTGATTTCTAAATTTCGCTCGCTGCTTTTCAGACAACTGATGAATATTAACACCGTTAATAAAAACTTCGCCTGAACTTGGGGTATCTAAAGCGCCAGCTAAATGCAAAAAAGTACTCTTACCACAGCCCGAACTGCCAACAATTGCAACCAACTCTCCGGCTTTAACTGCTAAATTTAGATTGGATAATACTTGGGTCGTTTCAGGACCTTGTTGGTAAGATTTACTGAGTTGGCGACACTCCAGCCCGAGTGCAAGCTCAGATTGTTGTGAAACTTGATTGTGGTTTTTATTCATCTGGTCATTCAACTCACTATTCAATTCACTGTTCAACTCGCTATTCAATTCGCTATTCAATTCATTGTCCATTTTACTATTCATTTCTAAGCACCTCTGCAGGCTGTGTTTGTGCCGCGCGATAAGCAGGATAAAGGGTGGCTAAAAAGCTCATAACCAGCGCAGAGGAAACTATAATTAATATATCCATTGGGTTTATTGCCACAGGTAGTTCTTGTCCTGCACCCAAGAGGTTGACACCCAACAAGCTAAATAAGGTATTTAAATTTAAGGTTAATATTACGCCGAGTGTTACGCCCAAAATAACGCCAAAAATGCCGTTTGTTAATCCTTGGGTGATAAATATTTTAACAATGCCACTTCGGTCTAAGCCTAAGGTTTGTAAAATACTGATCTCGCCTTGTTTATCAATAACCACCATCACAAGGGCAGAAACAATATTAAAAGCAGCAACGGCAATAATAAGACTGAGCATCAGCCACATCATGTTTTTTTCCATACTCACCGCGGCAAATAAAGCGCCCTGACTTTCTTGCCAGCTGACAAATTTAAAGTTCGGATACTTTAGCGATAACTGCGATATTAGATGTTCAGCTTTAAAGGCATCATCTAAATAAAGTCTCAGTTGGTTGACTCCATCACTTTTATTTCGATGCAACTTAGCACCATCTTTAATTTCAATAAAAACCATGGCTTCATCTACTTGCGAGCCGACATTAAAAATACCAACCACGGTAAAAGTACGATGAACAGGTACCCGCCCCATAGGAGTAAATATAGTTTTATTCGGTAAGGTTAGTCGCACAGTATTGCCTAAACTAACATTTAACTTTCGGGCTAATGCTTGCCCCAAAACTATACTAAAGGGCTGCGTATCTAGCTTCGATAGTTGGCCATATTCCATGGAGCTGTTAATAATATTATGCTGTTCAAACTCAGGCATAATGCCATGTACTAAAACACCTTGTAATGCGGTTTTAGACTGAATTAATGCTTCGCTTTCTTGAAAGGGGGTTACTTGAATGACCTCAGGCAAGGTAACTATATCGCGCTGTAAGTCGCGCCAATTATCGATATGCTTTTGATCTGTTGACATTAATACATGCGGCACTAACCCCAACACACGCCTTTTTTGCTCCTGCTCTAAGCCATCCATAACAGAAACCACGGTGATCAAAGAAGCAACACCTAGCACAATGCCAATAATGGAGAAAAATGTAATAAAGGAGACAAATCCTTTTCCTTGGCTGCTACGACTATATTTTAAGCCGATATAAACACTAACTGGCTGAAACATGAACTCTTTCTTAATTGATAATGGCAATAATACCCAAACTATTAGCCTAAAATAATAACACAGCTCTTTAAAATATATCTGCTGACTTTAGTAACTTTCTGTCTTTTAGATAAATACGTCCTAAATAAAAGTTTTTGGCTTTCGCTAGAGATAAAAAACGACGACAAAATAGCAAAGAGCCGACACAAAATAATGAAGTAATAGATCTCAGAGACTCATATTTATTTGTCGCTGTAAATTTAAAACTACATTACAAGTTAACAACTTGTTAAAAAATAACAAATTTAATCTAGCATATCAGCTTAATAGCCTTTAATATCGCCTACTTTACATAAAAGCTCGGCAACATTCTGAGCATTCTTACCAATTAAATAGTGAGTATTGAATGAAGAAAATATTAACAAGTGCCGTTTGCACATCTTTACTGTTCATTGCTGGTTGTAATGAAACCACCTCTCCAAAAGCAGAAGTTGCAGCCCCAGTAATGCAAAAAACGGCATTAGCCTCTGGTATAGATAAAGCTAATATGGACCTTTCTGTTCGTCCACAAGATAACTTTTACCGCTACGTTAATGGTGCCTGGTTAAATAAACATGAAATTCCTGGTGACAAAACTTCAATTGGTTCATTTTACGACTTACGCGATGAAGCCGACGATAGCGTAAAAGCCATTATTGAAGAGTTAGCCGCTACTAAAAACTTGAAAATGGGCAGCGATGAGCAAAAAGTTGCTGACTTATTTCGTTCATTTATGGATGAAGAAGCCCGCAATGCTTTAGGCACTGCGCCAATTCAACCAATATTTGATCAAATCAATAACCTTAAAAATAAAACTGAACTAGCGACATTTTTTGGTGAAAATCAAAAAATTGGTATAAATACCCCTTTAGCATTTTACATCAGTGTAGATGCTAAAGATTCAACTCGCTACGCCACTCATGTCTGGCAGAACGGTCTAGGCTTACCTGATAAAGACTACTATTTCAACGATACAGAGCGCTTTAAACAATTGCGTGCAGGTTATGTTGCTCACATTGAAAACATGTTCAACTTAGCTGGTTTAAAAGATGGTAAAGCAGCGGCACAAACTATTATGGCGCTTGAAACAAAGTTAGCCGGTTTTCACTGGACAAAAGTTGAATCTCGAGATAGCACCAAGCGTTATAACAAATTTAACGTTAGCGAGTTAAACACAGTTACTGATGCCTTTAACTGGACTGCATTTCTTGAAGCACAAGGTGTTCCTGCTCAAAAAGATCTTATTATTAACCAACCTTCGTTTGTTAAAGGTTTTGGTGAAACTTTCGCAGCAACTTCTTTAGCCGATTGGCAAACTTACTTAACTTTTCACACACTAAGTAATTTTGCTAATTCACTTACCACGGCCTTGAATGATGAGAACTTTGACTTTTACTCAAAGCAATTAAGTGGTCGTGAAGAGCAACGTCCAGCATGGAAACGCGGTGTTGCCGTGGTAAATAGCAACTTAGGTGAAGTTATTGGTAAAGTTTATGTTGGCCGCCACTTTAAGCCTGAAGCGAAAGTGCGTATGACAGAGTTAGTTGAAAACTTGCGTGGTGCATACGGCGCTAGTATTGATGATCTTGAGTGGATGTCAGACGCCACTAAAAAAGCAGCTCATGTTAAGTTAGCTAGCTTTGATCCTAAAATAGGTTACCCAGACAAATGGGAAGATTACTCTGCATTAGTTATCAAAAGTGACGACTTAGTCGGCAACAAAATTCGCTCTGGTACTGTGGCTCATAATAAAGAAGTGGCTAAACTAGGCGGCCCAATTGATCGTCAAGAATGGGGCATGACACCACAAACCGTCAATGCATACTACAACCCAACCAAAAATGAAATTGTATTTCCAGCGGCTATTTTACAACCACCATTTTTTAACTTAGCTGCAGATGATGCAGTAAACTACGGCGGTATTGGCGCAGTTATTGGTCATGAAATGGGCCACGGCTTCGACGACCAAGGCAGTAAATATGATGGTGACGGCAATATGCGTAATTGGTGGACTGAAGATGATTTAGCAGCCTTTAAAGTACGCACAGACAACTTAGTAGCTCAATACAATAATTATGCGGTATTTGACGACTTAAACGTTAACGGTGAACTTACTTTAGGCGAAAACATTGGTGATTTATCTGGGGTTTCTATTGCTTATAAAGCCTACAAAGCCTCATTAAATGGCAAACCAGCGCCAGTAATCGATGGTTTAACGGGTGATCAACGTTTCTTTATGGGCTTTGCGCAAGTATGGCGTGGAAAAATGGTTGAAAAGTCTTTACGTAACCGTGTTGCCACCGACCCACACTCTCCTGCTGAGTTCCGTGCTTTAGGTTCTTTATCAAACATGCCTGAGTTCTATCGTGCCTTTGATGTTAAAGAAGGTGACGCTATGTATATTGCACCTGAGAATCGCGTTAAAATTTGGTAATATCGCTTAATTTATACCATAACTTAACACGATAAATTGAAAGGAGCTTCGGCTCCTTTTTTATTAAATTTATCTCAACTCAAGACAGTCACAGGTTTTCATTGTAAAGCGCTGTACTTAACCGTAAAATCTCCCGCTTAACAAACGATACTTTAGCCAAGCATGCTAATTACTTTTGGCTAATTTATAGGGAACACGGTTTAATGCCGTGACTGTACCCGCAACTGTAAGTAACTTTTCTTTAAAAGTTATAAGTCAGGACACCTAGTATCAACATGTTTAAATAACACTATTTGAATAAAACTAATAACACCGTGCGGGAATACACGTGAGTTACACTGTCTACAAGACACTTGTTTCCTATTATTGTCGCGCCTTAATTAATTTAATATTTATTTAAATTCATCAATTTGGTATCACTTTTAGGCAGTAATGAAAATACTCTACTTTTACAGTATGTTAAAAAGCACCGCCTTAGTTATTAACACTCAGGGCTGCTTGTAATGGCAAAATTACTCAGTGTGGCATCATTATCTTGGTCTGTTGATAAACAAGTTATTATCAAGAACATTTCATTTGACGTTAATAGCGGCGATATTATTGGCATTATCGGCCCTAATGGCGCAGGTAAAACAACCTTATTAAAGTGCTTATTAAACCATTACAAGAATTGGCAAGGTACTATCAAGCTAAAAAATAAGGCTCTGTCTCAATACAAGCCTAATGAATTAGCACAAACATTCGCTTTAGTGGTGCAAAATTCCCCACCTATATTTGATTTAAAAGTTTATGACGTGGTTCGCATGGGCTTGTTACCCTATAAAACCCTATTTGCTCGCGACAGCGACACTGATAAAAAAAATATTATTAGCGCGCTTGAAAAAGTGGGTTTAGCCAACAGCCAAGCTAAGTTTTTCAATACCTTATCGGGTGGTGAACAACAACGGGTTTTAATTGCCAAAGCCTTAGTGCAAAAAGCAAAAGTATTAGTTCTAGATGAACCAACTAATCATTTAGATATTTACTATCAACATCAAATATTACAATTAGTTAAGGCGTTAAACATTACGGTTATTATGACAATACATGACCTTAACCTGGCTGCCCATTACTGTAATAGGTTGCTTTTGTTAGATAAAGGCCAATTAGTTAGTGACAACAGCGTAGATAAAGTATTAAAGCCTGAATTACTCACCAAAGTTTTTGGCTTACCTTGCTATCGAGACGACGCGCAACATTGTGGAGTACCTCGAGTATATTTTTATCCAGCTTCACAAACTGCAAGCAATATACCGTTGGCTAATAAACCCGATAACTCGGCTAACCATGAAGGTGAATTGTCTTGAATGCTAATCTAGGTAATATTCTACGTTCTGTTAGTGCAATAAAAAGTAAAAACTCTTGGGTATTTTCAGGCTTAATTATTTTTACTTTCCTCTCAATTATTATGTCAATTACCTTTGGACCGGCAAACATAACTGGTGACGATATACTTCAATGTGTTATGTATGAATGTATGTCACCTATACACGACATGGTAATTTGGCAAATTCGTATTCCACGCGTTTTAGTCGGCTTAGTTGCCGGCATGGGCTTAGCTTGTGCAGGTGCTATTTTGCAAAATGTAACACGCAATCCACTCGCCGATCCCTATTTATTTGGCATAATTTCGGGCGCTGGCTTAGGCGCAACTATTGCTACATTTGCCTTTAATGATCAACAATCTCTTGCCTTACCGCTAGCGGCATTTCTTGGTGCGTTGTTTTCCGTCGTCATTGTTTTTGGTATAGCAACTTTATTACGTAATATGAATCACCTCCTACTTACAGGTGTTGCCGTTTCTTTCATGTTAGGCTCAATCAGTCACTTTATTCTTTATCTTGGCGATCCTTTTGCTACCAATCGTGTTATTTTTTGGCTTATGGGTAGCTTAGCGCGCGTTGAAATGTTTCACTTTTATTTGATTGGCGCTATTGTGCTGATCACCTTGTTAACTATTTTTGCCTTACATCGACAAATTGACGCTTTATTACTTGGCGATGAAAGCGCAGCAAGCCTTGGTGTAAACATTGATAAACTCCGTTTAATATTATTAGCTTTGTGTGCGGCAGTTACCGCAACAATAGTAGCTTACTGCGGCGGCATTGGTTTTGTAGGCTTGATGATCCCACATATTGTTAGACAATTAGTTGGCGTTACAACTATGCCACTCATTATTGGTTCAGCACTGGTTGGCGGCTGTTTTTTAGTTTGGGTTGATGTTGCAGCACGCAGTGCGTTCAGTAATGTTGAAATCCCCATTGGTATCATTACCTCAGCCATCGGCAGTATTTTCTTTTTAGCGATTATGTATCGCACGCGTAAAACAGGATAACTCTCATGACAACAGAAACAGATAAAACACAAAAACACCAAGCTCGTATGCAACGTATTAAAGAAAAAGTTGATGCTCGCATTGATTCAGCTCAAGAAGAGCGTGGTTTATTAATTGTAATTACCGGCAATGGTAAAGGTAAGTCTACCTCAGGATTTGGTACGTTAGCGCGCGCCGTAGGTCATGGTTATAAAGCAGCGGCATTACAGTTTATTAAAGGCGATTGGGCCTGTGGTGAACGTAATCTTTTAGAAAATAATGGTGTTGAATTTCATGTCATGGCAACCGGCTTTACTTGGGACACACAAGATAAATCTAAAGATATTGCCGCCGCCACAAAAGTTTGGCAAGAAGCTAAACGATTGTTACAAGATGAAAGCGTTGATGTGGTTTTGCTTGATGAGTTAACTTATATGCTGTCATACAAATACCTTGATTTAGACGAAGTTATTGAAGCCATAGTAAACCGCCCAGCTATGCAGCATGTCATTATTACCGGTCGCGCATGTCATCGCAGCATTATTGAGCTTGCCGATACCGTTAGCGAGGTTCAACCGCTTAAACATGCCTTTGATAACGGTATAAAAGCACAAAAAGGTATCGACTGGTAAATTAACTAACAGCGACATCAGCAATGATAAGATGGAATTTTATGAAATTAACACATGTGTTCAATTTGGCAATTATCTGTATTTTAGCCCTAGCTAGCGTAGAGGCTTATAGCAGTAATAATGCCGTTAAAGCCAATATAGAAACAACTAAACCTAAAATAATTGCGCTTGCTCCGCATATTGTTGAAATGCTATTTGATATTGGCGCAGGTGAACAAATTATTGCAACCACTGAATATGCCGATTACCCGTTAGCTGCACAGAAAATCCCAAGAATAGGTAGCTCAATGCGCATTCAGTTAGAGCGCGTTATTGAGTTACAACCTGACGTAATTATTGCTTGGGAAAGTGGTAGCCCTAGTGATGATTTAGCACGTTTAAAACAGTTAGGCTTCAAAATAGTGTATTCGCAGCCCGATAGCTTTGCTGAAGTGGCTCAAGAGCTGCGCTTATTTGGCAAGCTATCAGGTCATAGTGAACAAGCAGAACGAGTGGCTAATAAATTTTTAATTGATTTAGCAGAAATAAAAAAGCAATACGGCCAGAAAAAACCGTTAACAGGCTTTTATGAAGTATGGTCAAGGCCATTAACGACCATTGCTCAAGACAGTTGGCCACAACAGTTTTTAGAAATATGCAGTATAAAAAACCCATTTGAAACTGCAAAAACTAGCTACCCGCAAGTAAATATTGAACAAGTTCTACAGCACTCTATTGATATTATTATTCAACCACTGTCAAAAAAACAGCAAGGCGGAGATGAATACAACTGGAAGCAATGGTCAATATTGCCTGCAGTTAAGCACCAACAATACATTATTTTAGATGCTGATATTGTCCATCGCATGACAACACGCAGTTTAGTGGCACTCAACGACTTATGCCAGCAAGCCGAAAAAAGCAGAGCCTATTACCACCAAAACTCAAGCACGCATTAGTGCAAGTTTAATCAGAACAAACAAAGAAGTAATCTCTGCTATTATTACTTCTTTGTACTACTACCGATGTAACTTAACACCTTAGGTTAAACGCAAATTCGATTTAAGGTGGTGTCAACTTGTAATGCCGTTTGTTGTTGCATTTCAGCAAGCTCTGTCACATTAAGCAAATTACTATTAAGCTCTCGACTTAAGTTCACCACTATTGACATATTTTCACTGATTGAGGCTGTGGCCTGTTTTTGTTCGGTTGTGTCTTGCGCCATTTGCGATGTTAACACGTCAACATCGGTGAAAACCTGCCCAATTTTACCTAATGCCTCAGCTACCTCAGCAGAATGTATTAAGCTTTCACGTGATAAGCCTTGGCCACGTTCAATAGCATTAACCGCATTGGTTGACTTATCTTGTAAACCTTCAACCATGGCATGAATTTCTACGGTAGATTCTTGCGTACGGTGGGCTAATGCACGCACTTCATCAGCAACCACCGCAAAACCTCGCCCTTGTTCACCTGCTCTAGCGGCCTCAATAGCAGCATTTAATGCCAATAAGTTGGTTTGGTCTGCAATGCCTTTGATCACTTCTAGCACCGAGCCAATACGAGAACATTCTTCCTGTAATAAAACTAAATCTGAGGCCATTATAGTCACTTCATTATCGAAGTCTTCAATGGTATTTTTACTTGTGGTTGAAGCATGAGCGCCCTGCTTCAATAAAGCAGACACTTGACTAGTTGTTTCACTTACCTTAGTTGCGCTATCAGAAAGAGTGGTCGATGTTAAAGCAACTTGCTCGATTGAACTTGCCATTTGCTCAATTTGATTTACAGATTGATCAACCGCCCCTACCGAGCCATGCATTTGTTCTGTTAGGGAAGAAGAACCTTGTTTTAAAGCATCAGACTCCGCTCTAATTTCATTAATTACATCAGCTAAATTAACAATGAATTTCGAGAGTTCATTGGTCACCTTTGCTAATCCATCACGATTATCATCTTTAAGGGCTACACTTGGTGCCTCGTTAATACTTGCTACTTGATCAATATAAAGTTGCAATTTAACAAGCCTTTGACTGAGCTTTTTTTGTGAATAAATATAACTAACGATTATTTGTGTAGCTACCATCGCTATTAAAAATAGCATGGTGGCATTTTGGCTAAAGTCGCCGATAAGAGCAAAAGCAATAATGCTCACAAAGCCAATTGATATAGTAGGTATAAGTAATTTGATACTGAGACGATTAGACATCATTATTTCCGAATATTGTAAAGTAGTAACTTAGTGAACTTTTTTATGGTTTTTGAATTAAGCTGTTCTTGTTCACGTGTTTGAGCTTACAATTAAATTACATGCTATTGTACTCTTTGGCTATTTGTTTTTATTTGAATTTTAATAATGCATAACGTACAAGCTACTTTTTAAAAATATTTTCTTTGAGGTTAACACCATGAGTATTACCACCATTTTTATTATTGTTATTGCTGTTGGCTCTGTAATAGCGGGAATATTATTGATAAAACAATCTGCTCGTAAGTTTGAATTGTCAGAAGAGCAACAGCAAAAAGTAGCACAGCGTAAAGAAGAACAATTACAAAAAGACCAAGAGCAAAAGTAGTTTATCTCTGAACTTGTTATATAAATAATCTGAACTCTGACTCCTCCCTTTTAAGCCATTTTCGGCGTTAAAAGGTCGATAAATAGCGCGCTATACATAAACGTTTTGATTTGAAAGTGGCATAAAATGAAGCATTGATGGTGTAAATTCGCGATGTTCAGCTTGCTATAGCATTTACTTTGCCACCTAAGCTTTTGAATCACTTGTGTATCAAACCCTCATTATCCAGAGTTCAGGTTAACTAATTATATGTCTATTGAACCATGAAACCGATAAACAGTATGCTTTATTTTAATGAGTCTAATGCCCTTAAGTAGCTATTTACAAAGCTTAGACCAGTTTTTTCTTTACTTGTCTGGCTAACCACTTAAAATCACCTTATATTTTCTTTAGTTGATTCTATTTATGAGTTCAATACAACACCTTTTTGACAATAATCAGCAGTGGTCAGATAACATAAAAAAAGATAATCCTGACTTTTTCAAAAATTTATCTGAGCAACAAAACCCTGACTATCTTTGGATAGGTTGCTCTGACTCAAGAGTGCCAGCAAATGAATTACTAGGCATGTTACCTGGCGAAGTCTTTGTTCATCGCAATATTGCCAATCAAGTTATACATACTGATTTAAACTGTCTTTCTGTTATTCAGTTTGCTGTTGACGTACTAAAGGTTAATCATATTATTGTTTGTGGTCATTCTAGCTGTGGCGGTGTAATGGCATCTCTTGAAGATAAAAGCTATGGGCTTATCGATAATTGGTTACATCATATTAAAGACGTGTATCGTTTCAATAAAGAGCAACTAGATGCGGTTAAAGATAAAGAAGAAAAAATATCACTGCTTTGTGAATTAAACGTAATTGAACAAGTCGCCAACGTATGTAACACCACCATCTTAAAAAATGCATGGGCAAATAATCAAGACGTTACCGTACATGGTTTTGTTTATAACTTAAAAGACGGTATTTTGAAGGATTTAAACGTATCGGTTGACGGTAGTAAATAAGCGTTATTTTGCATTTATGCAGACTTCTATCAATTAAAATAACAAATTTTTCAAAGAGATAGTCGTTAATTTTAAAGTAATGAATGCTTCAAGGCTTTAATTTAACGACCTTTAATCTTATAAATTCTCAATGGTTTACTTTACGCTTTCTACTGTAAAGTTCACTTGCTTAGTTTTAAAATAAACGCCCATAAATTTACAAATAAGCCTACTAACATGCAGAAAATATTTATAATTGGCTTACCTAGAACAGGCACAACCAGCGTTTGTGTAGCTATGCTTGAATTGGGCTTTCATGTTGCCCACACCGCCTATACCGACCGTTCTTTTATTGAAGCACAAGTAATTGCTGATACACCTATTTTTTGTGATTATCAAGCATTAGATCTAGCCTACCCTAATGCTAAGTTTATCTATTTAGCACGCAGCTTAGATAACTGGTTACCTTCTATTAAACAACTACTTGCCCGCATGCATAATAACCTTATTCGCGAAGATGGTGGCTTTAACCCCATAATTAAGCGTTGTTATAAATCAATATTTTCACCTTACAATTTAGAAAACATTAATAATGATGAGTTTTTAGCTCTTTGTTATCAACAACATAAAATTGCAGTCGATAATTATTTTCAAAACAGACAGAGCGATTTTTTATCTATTGATATTAGTAAAGTGCACAGTTATACACAATTGTTAAATTTCTTAGAGTTGGATACAAAAGCTTCGGCAGAACAAGGTTTTAAAAAGCTGAATGTGGGCGGTAAAGTTACCGCTTGGAAAGATATAAAAAACATTTTAAAAGTTGATTCGACCAATAAAGGCCGAGTAACAAAGTTACCTTATTTAAACTAACTTACTTAAGCTAACTTACTTAAACTAATTTTTTCAAAACAGCGATATAAAAATCTTGATATCGCTGCTGCTTTAAACCCCCCTTCCACTAAAGACTTAGTAAATGCTATTTTAATGATTAAAATTCAGCCTGTATAAATTGCAAAAAAAATGATGATATTTTTCAGGAAAGTAGTAAAAAAGATCAAATTAATTGTTGAAATGAATCCAAATAAGAACTATTATCAATCGCGTTATCAATCTTGAGCGAAATTTTATTATGTTTGTTTGTATTTGCAAGGGCATTACAGATCATCAAATTAAACAATTAGTCACTGAATCTGGTGTCGGGTCTATTCGTGAGCTAAAGCAGCACTTACCGTTAGGTTCGCAGTGTGGCACTTGCGTTAAAGTTGCTCAAAATATTATTGATACCACCATTATGGATGAAAGCTTATTTAAAGAAGTGGGCTAAACCAATCTCTATTAAAAACCTAATTACAACTGATAACGATTAACATTATCAAACCGTTGTTTTTAAAGGTATTTTACAATTTAACCTTTGCAATTTCTGTGTATCTTTCTATACTTATAGCCAATATTTAAACCGTTTAAATTTGAGGCTATTATGAAAGGCAATTCAACTGTACTGGCAATACTTAATAAAGTGCTTACCAGTGAACTTACATCTATTAATCAATACTTTCTGCATGCCCGTATGTATAAAAACTGGGGGATCAATGCCTTAAACAGTAAGTGCTACAAAAAATCGATCCTCGATATGAAGCAAGCCGACAAAGTTATTGAACGTATATTATTTCTCCAAGGTTTACCTAATTTACAACAATTAGCTCCACTTGCTATTGGTGAACATACTCAAGAAATGATCAACTGTGACAGTGGTTTTCAAACGGCTCAAATTGCCATCGTTCGCAACGCTATTACTGTTTGTGAACAAGAGCAAGATTATGTCAGTCGTGAAATGTTAGACGGCATTTTAAATGACGAAGAAGAGCACTTAGATTGGCTAGAAACTCAGCAATATCAAATTGATGCTATGGGTATTGAAAAATACATTCAAGCGCAGCTTTAGTTTTGTTATCGCCAAAACAATTAGAAGGAAAAGTAAAATGAAAGGTAATACACAAATAATTTCTGCGTTAAATGGCCTGCTGTCATATGAACTAGCCGCTATGGATCAATATTTTATACATTCACGTATGTATGAAGACTGGGGCATTAATAAACTGTTCGAACGCATTGATCACGAATTTGACGATGAAAAGTTACATGCGTCTATGCTAATACAACGCATACTCTTTTTAGAAGGCATACCTGACATGCAAACACGCGCAGGTATTAACATTGGTAAAACTGTTCCTGAAATGCTACAAAGTGATTTAAACGTGGAATATGACGTAGCTAAGGCACTAAGATCTGCAATAGCACTATGTGAACAAGAAAAAGATTACGTTACTCGCGAAATCCTTGAAAAGCTACTTGATGATACCGAAGTTGACCATGCTTTTTGGTTAGAACAACAACTAGGCCTCATTAAAACTATCGGATTACAGAATTACATCCAGTCTCAGTTGTAGTAAATCTTCAAACACCTTTTATGAAAGCCTAAAAGCCAGCTAATTTATTAGCTGGCTTTTTTATTGCGCCCACCTACGTACAATAAACTGAAATATCACCAAGAGTCGATAATTGCGATTTATATAGGCTTTACTATAGTTATTGATGATGCAGTTAAGGATAAAAAGGTGAAAAACATGGATACTCATATTCCAGCTTAACAATACACACTGTATGCGAAAGCGGCTAATCGTTACATAGATAGCACAAAATCAGGTCTTAGCTTCTATCTAAAGTTTCAAATTACATTATTAATCGCGTCTATTATCTCAATTATTATTATTTTTTACTTACTTGTAACTAGCTCTTTAGTTGATAAAATCACTGAATTACTCGGCACAGGCACCATATTTTCTATCGTGTTAATGTATTCTCTGTACCAAATTCAAAAGTGTTGGTGCTGTAAAAATTCCTGCAATATCGCCATTTTTCATATCGATATAGAACAACCCCAAGTTGCCTTCGAATTTATGCAAAAAAGCGCCTGTTTAAAGCAGGGTGGAGAAGAGCTAATTAATAAAATGTGTCAATCTAAATAAACTGAACTCTGGATAAGCAGCACTTGTTCAATGCTCGCTTTCAAGCCGTTATCTGCGTTAAAACGTCGATAAATAGCGTGCTATTCATAAACGTTTTGCCTAGGAAATGGCATAAAATGAAGCATTGATGGTGTAAATTCGTGATGTTCACCTTGCTATAGCATTTACTTTACTACCTAAGCTTTTGATTCACTTGAGTATCAAGCACTCATTATCCAGAGTTCAGGTTAATTAAAAAGGATACTATGATGAAAACCACAGGTTCTGAACTTCAAACAGTACAAAAAATAGATGATTTGTACAAAGAAATGAATATAAAAAGTAAACAACAATTCAAAGTCGAAACGCTAATATTCATTGTTGTTTTACTGATACTCATTGGCTTATTTGGTATCTCTATTTCAAGTTTAAACAACCAATTAACACAGCAAATTACTGAAAATAAAAAGTTGGTCGATCGTTTAGATCAAATAGAAGTTGAAATGAGAGCTATTAGACAAAATATTTATGAAAAAAGTGGCATAACCGTTAAAGAAATTCAACAGCAATTAATAACCGATGTTATTGCTAAAAAGGTTAATCGTCGCAGTTCACCTGAGCAACAAAAAGCTTTAGAGTCATATCAAAAAGATAAGAGCTATAGCACCCTTAAAGATAACGTTTACTATTTAACCCAAGCAGCGGAGTTGTCAGCTGCCAACAAGCTAGCCCCTGCCCTGCAGGCTATAAATAGATCGATTGAACTTAAGGGAAATATCTCAACCCCCTACTCAGTAAAGTCAGAAATTTTGGCGAAGCAAGGTAATATTGTCGCTGCCACAGAAGCTCAAACGACCGCGATTAATATTGAAAGTGAACTTCCTTTTAGCGAAGTACTGGCAAACTATTTCAATACCCGAGGTTTTTTATACATTGAGCAGAAAATGTTTGCTAATGCCCTAGATGACTTTCAAAAAGGTAGCAGTATTGCCAGTGGTGAAGAGGAATCGTATATTTTAGAAAATGCTGTTTTAGTGGCGTTATATCAAGAGCAATGGCAAAACGCCTTCGATATCTCAACGAGGTTAATTGACTTTAAGGTTGATGGTGGCTGGAAGTGGTTTTTACGGGCGATAGCCGCAGATAAAATTAAGAACAAAAGTGAAAGAAAAAAAGCCAGAGCAAAGTGGCAACAAAGTATTAATGCAGACCCAAATGCTAATACAATAAAATTGCTTAAAGCAGCATTAGAACAAAGTAACCTTAGTGAATATCAGAAGTGGTTATAAAGCTGCAAATATACATTAATGATTGCTAATAAAAAACGGCTCGCATAATGCGAGCCGTTTTTATTTTTAGAACACTGAGTCTTAAAAACCTAGAGAGCTAAACCTTAAGTTGATTAAGGTCTCATTTCTTCTTGATCAGCGCCTTCTTTTTCAATTACTTCAGGAATTAAGTCTTCTTTCGAAATACCTAATGCTAATGCAACCGAGCTAGCAACATAAACAGATGAATAAGTACCAACAAAAACACCTAAAAGTAATGCCGTAGCAAAACCATGTATTAATGCTCCACCTTTAAAGAATAAAGCAGCAAGTACTAATAGCGTAGTAATTGAGGTAATAACCGTACGTGATAATGTTTGCGTTAACGAGATATTAATAACATCTTCAGGTGTGCCTTCTCGCACTTTTCTGAAGTTTTCTCGAATACGATCCGAGACAACAATGGTATCGTTAAGTGAGTAACCTATTACCGCTAATATTGCCGCTAGTACGGTTAAATCAAATTCAAGTTGCAGTACCGAAAACAAGCCTAAGGTAAGTAAAACATCATGAAATAATGCGATAACAGAGCCTAAAGCAAAACGCCATTCAAAACGAAATGCAACATAAACCAAAATACATATAAGCGCCGTTAGCATAGCTAAACCGCCCTGCTCTGCTAGTTCATCACCAACACTCGCACCAACAAACTCGATACGACGCATGTCGATAGTTTGCCCGGTACCTGCTTGAAGAATATCAAGTACTTGGTTACCTAGCATTTCAGCTTTTACGTCTTCACGCGTTGCTAAACGAATAACTACGTCACGACTTGAACCGTACAATTGTACAACAGCGTCATCGTAGCCGTTTGAGTCCATCATAGCGCGAATTTTGTTCAAATCTGCCGCTTGTTCAAAACCAACTTCGATTAAGGTACCACCGGTAAAATCTAAACCGAAGTTAAGTTTATTGGTCGCTAATGAAAAAATAGAAGCAGCCATCAGAATAAGACTAAATACCACCGCAACTTTGCGGAAGCGCATAAAGGCAACAGTCTCTTTTAATTGTAAAATTTGCATATTATTGAAGCCTTATATTGACAATTTGTCGAGACGTTTACCACCCCAAACAGCGTTAACAACTGTTCGAGTACCCACTACAGCAGTAAACATTGAGGTAAGAATACCAATTGATAATGTTACGGCAAAACCTTTAATTGGCCCTGTACCAACGGCGAATAAAATCAGCGCAGCAATTAACGTGGTAATGTTGGCGTCAATAATGGTTGAGAAAGCAGCATCGTAACCTTGATGAATTGATTGTTGCACCGATTTACCTGCTCGTATTTCTTCACGAATACGCTCAAAAATAAGTACGTTTGCATCTACGGCCATACCAACAGTTAATACAATACCAGCCATACCTGGTAGGGTTAATGTTGCGCCTGGGATCATCGACATAACACCAACAATAAGTACTAAGTTAGCACCTAGGGCTAAGTTAGCAACAACACCAAATGCACGGTAATAAATCAGCATAAATAAGAAAACTAAACCAAAGCCCATCATAATGGCTTGGAAACCTAGCTGAACGTTTTCTGCACCTAATGTAGGTCCAACTGTACGCTCTTCAACTATTTGAATTGGCGCTATTAACGCACCAGCTCGTAACAATAGCGCTAAATTATGTGCTTCAGCTTGGCTGCCAGCACCGGTAATACGGAAGGTTTTACCAAGTCGAGCTTGAATCGTAGCAACACTGATCACTTCTTCAACTTTTTCGAAAACAGTATTACCTTCAGAATCAACACGATCAGTGGGCTTGTATTCTATAAATACAGTCGCCATTGGCTTGCCAATGCTATTTTTAGTGCCGTTAGACATTTTGCTACCGCCAGCAGAGTCCAAGGTAATATTTACTTGTGGGCGGCTGTATTCGTCAAAGCTAGAACCGGCATCAACAATGTGATCACCCGTTAGCATTACACGTTTTTTCAATAATACCGGTTGGCCGTTACGCTCTTTTAATAACTGAGAACTACCCGGAACACGACCGTTAAGCGCCGCACCTAAGTCACCATCAGTATCAACTAATCGAAACTCAATAGTTGCCGTTGCGTTTAAAATTTCTTTTGCTTTTGCAGTATCTTGAACACCCGGTAATTCAATAACAATATGCTTTTGACCTTGGCGCTGAACTAATGGTTCAGCAACACCTAGCTCATTCACACGATTACGAATAATCGTTATGTTTTGCTGAAGAGCATATTCGCGTGTTTCTTTTAATTTTTGCTCAGTCATTCTAGCCGTTAGCGTTAAAGAATCTTCATCGCTAACAAATAATAAACTTTGATTTTGCTTTTCTAAAAAAGATTCTGCTTGGTCTAAATCTTCGATATTACGAAATTTAACAGCTATAGCGTCATCAACTTGTTTTACTGAACGGTAGCGGATTTTTTCACCACGTAAACCCGTTCTAAAGTCGTCAACTAAACTCTCTTGCGCCTTATTAATGGCTTCTTTCATGTTAACTTCCATTAAGAAGCTAACACCACCACTTAAATCTAAACCTAACTTCATTGGCGTACCGCCAAGAGTAGCTAACCATTCAGGTGTTGCAGGCGTTAAGTTTAAAGCAACAGAATATTCATCACCAATGCTTTCATCAAGTAAATCACGTGCACGTAGTTGTTGTTCTGTATCTTTAAAGCGAGCTAAAATTTGACCGCCTTCCATTTCGATACTTGCGTATGAAATTTTACTCTCATCCAATTTTGCTTTAACTACGTCTAAGGTTGCAGCGTTTGTTTCTATACCGCGCAAGCCAGAAATTTGTACCGCGGGATCTTCACCATAAAGGTTAGGAGACGCATACAAAGCACCAATAGCAACTATAAATAGCACCATTAATGTTTTCCATAATGGATATTTGTTTAACACAATATCACCCTATTTTCTTTTTGAATCACGCAACAACACTTAGATAAATGCAAACGCGAAAGTTTATTATAATTTTATTATCGCTAACGCCATAAATTGCAAAAGGCACTCTATTGAAATCTATCAATGAGCACCTTTAAAAATTATAGCGAAAAGCCAACAAAACCTCTTATAGAGACTTCATTGTACCTTTAGGTAATACCGCATTAACAGCACCTTTTTGTACTGTTACTTCAGTACCTTCAGCAATGCTAACTACAATAAAGTCTTTTTCGTCAGAAACTTTAACAATTTTACCTACAATGCCACCTTGTGTAAGTACTTCATCACCTTTTGATAACTCAGACATTAAGCTTTTATGCTCTTTCACACGTTTTGCTTGTGGACGATAAATCATAAAGTAAAACACTAAACCAAATACCGCTAGCATGATCAACATTGACATACCATCAGCGCCTTGAGCAGGTGCAGCAGCAGCGTGGGCTTGACTAATAAATAAACTCATAAATACCTCTTGTTATTGTTTCTAATTAAATTTTATAAAGTGATGGTTTAAATTTTTTATTTTACTCTGTTGCTTCAGCAGCTGGAGAACCAGCTAATGGTGGCACAGGTAAATCGCGAAGCGCGTAGAATTCGGCAACAAACTCTTCTAGTTTGCCTTGCTCTATAGCATTACGCAATCCTTGCATAACACGTTGGTAAAAACGTAAATTATGCAACGTATTCAATTGCGAACCTAAAATTTCATTACATTTATCTAAATGATGTAAATAGGCACGCGAGTAATTTTTACAGGTGTAACAGTCACATTCAGCATCTAATGGACCCGGATCTGTTTTATGACGTGCATTTCTGATTTTAATTACGCCATTAGTAACAAATAAATGTCCGTTACGTGCATTACGTGTTGGCATAACACAATCAAACATATCAATACCGCGGCGAACACCTTCAACTAAATCTTCAGGTTTACCTACTCCCATAAGATATCGGGGTTTATTTTCCGGTATCAAGGGTGCGGTATGATCTAATATTCTGATCATATCTTCTTTAGGTTCACCTACCGATAAACCGCCAATGGCATAGCCATCAAAGCCAATACTTGTTAAGCCATTAACCGATACTTCACGTAAATCTTCATACATACCGCCTTGAACAATACCAAACAAAGCGTTTTGATTACCTTCATGGGCATCTTTAGAGCGTTGTGCCCAACGTAATGAAAGCTCCATAGAGACTTTAGATTCTTCATGACTTGCTGGGTAAGGTGTACATTCATCAAATATCATTACAATATCTGAATCTAAACTCTGCTGAACTTCCATTGAACGTTCAGGGGTTAGCATGATTTTCTCACCATTAACTGGCGAGCTAAATTTCACACCCTCTTCAGTAATTTTGCGCATTTTGCCTAAGCTAAATACTTGAAAACCGCCTGAGTCAGTTAAAATAGGTTTATCCCAGTTCATAAAACCATGTAAGCCGCCATGCTGCTCTATAATTTCAGTGCCCGGACGTAACATTAAGTGAAAGGTATTTCCTAAAAGGATTTCTGCACCCGTATCAGCTACTTCTTCAGTTTTCATGCCTTTAACTGTGCCGTATGTTCCAACCGGCATAAATGCAGGGGTTTCTACTGTACCGCGATCAAACGTTAGGCGACCACGTCGAGCTTTGCCGTCAGTTTTTAGCAACTCATAACGCATCGGGGTTTTATCTTTCTTTTCTGTCATATTATATCCTTCGCCCACTAGCGAAACAGGCTAGCAGCTTTTTCGTTTAAAGTGTTAGCACGCAAGCTAACTCTACTTGTAATGATTAATTTTTTACTTGTCTGACGTTAGCTCTTTCTTCGTTAACAACATAGCATCGCCGTAACTGAAAAAACGATACTCTTGTTCAACAGCATGTTTATATGCAGCCATTATGTTTTCATAACCCGAAAAAGCACTCACTAACATTAATAACGTTGATTCAGACAAATGAAAATTAGTGATCAACGCATCAACAATCTGAAATTCATAGCCTGGAGTAATAAAAATATCGGTATCACCATAAAACTCACTAAAAGGTCTACCCTTTTCTTTGGCAACTTTTGCCGCGCTTTCTAAAGAACGCACCGACGTTGTGCCTACCGCGATAACGCGCTTGCCATTTGCCTTAGTTTGCTCAATTTGTGTAACAACGCTAGCCGGAACCTCGACGTATTCAGCATGCATAATATGGTCAGCCACTTCATCAACTTTTACTGGTTGAAAAGTTCCCGCGCCAACATGCAAAGTTACAAAAGCAAAATCCACACCTTTCGCTTTTAGTTGCGCCATTAACGCATCATCAAAATGCAAGCCGGCTGTAGGAGCAGCTACCGCGCCTGGCTTTTCGTTATAAACGGTTTGATAACGTTCTCGGTCGCTGTCTTCATCTGGACGGTCAATATAAGGCGGTAATGGCATGTGGCCAACGTCGTCTAATATTGATAAAACGGACTGTTCACCATGAAATTCAAGCTCAAAAAGTGCGTCATGTCGAGCAACCATTGTCGCTTTAACTTTACCTTCTAATAATATTTCACTGCCTGGTTTAGGTGATTTACTACAGCGAATATGCGCTAACACTCGATGCTCGTCGAGTAGCCTCTCGACTAATACTTCTAACTTTCCACCGCTGTCCTTTTGACCAAACATGCGAGCAGGAATAACACGAGTATTGTTAAATACCAATAAATCGCCAGCTTCTAAATGGTTAATCAAATCTGTAAAAGATTCATCTTTACGTTCACCGCTATTACCGTTTAGCGTCATTAAACGACTAGCTGAACGATTGGCTTTTGGGTAACGAGCGATAAGCTCTTCGGGTAATTCAAATGAAAAATCAGCAACGCGCATGAGTAATAAACTAGTTTATAGATAAAAAACGCGTAATTTTAGTGCTGCACGGCACGAATAGCAAGCATTAACTTGAATAACTCAGTCTCATTATTTCACCAAATATCCTTGTTTAGCTCTGTAATATCACACGTTTTTTTTGTTCAAGGTATCACGATAATAAATAGCGACTATAGTTTAAAAATAATCACCTAAATGATTCATTTTAACGTATGCTGAAATCAAACAACTAACGAAGATATGCTTATGAAAAATCTCGCTTTCGCCATCGCAAAAACTATCATCAACGGCTTTGAACGTCATATTTATCTTTATAGTGAAATTACACAAACTGCAAAGCAACGCTTTGAACTTCGCCTATGGCGCGAGATACAAATTGCCGCAAAAGATCGTACCGACTTTTACGACCAGCGCATAGACGAAACACTCGCAACACTTAAAGAAGGCTTTGCCATCGGCGAACTTGATGACCAACTTTGGAAAATCGTTAAAAGTTGTTATATCGAGTTGCTAAGTAAGCACCCACAACCAGAACTAGCCGAAAGCTTTTACAATTCTATTTTTTGTCATTTATTTGATCGCGAGTATTACCACAATGCTTATATTTTTGTGCAGTCAACGGCAACACGCTTAGATGCATTGCCTACGCCAACCATATACACCAGTTATTTCCCTGAAGAACAAGGCTTATTTAAAACCATCAGTAAAATCATGCAAAGCAGAAATTTTTCTGTACCTTTTGCTCACTTAAAAAAAGATATTAATACTCTAATTGCTAAGTTTCGTAAACAAGCGGATAAAACACACTATAAACCTTCAGATTTACAATTCGATATTTTAGATTCTGTTTTTTATCGCAATAAGGGTGCCTATATTATCGGACGAGTAATTTCACCAGCAGGCGAAACACCATTTATTATCTCTTTGCTAAACACCGAAAAAGACGGGCTATTTATCGATGCCTTAATCACAAAAGGTGAGCACATGGCTGTAGTATTTGGTTTTGCTCGAGCTTACTTCTTTGTGAATTGTCAGCACCCGCGAGCCCTAGTTGAGTTTTTAAGTCGCTTGATCCCTCACAAAACTAGTGCTGACTTATATTCTGCCATTGGTTTTCATAAGCAAGGCAAAACACAGTTTTATCGTGAGTTTTTAAATCATCTTGAAAACAGCGACGACAAACTTGAACTAGCACCGGGCATTAAAGGCATGGTCATGTCAGTATTTATGCTGCCTTCTTATCCTTATGTTTTTAAAATTATTAAAGATAAATTCTCACCCAGTAAAAATATGAGTAGAGACGACGTTAAAGGCAAGTATCGCTTAGTTAAGCTACATGATCGAGTAGGCAGAATGGCCGATACCATGGAATATTCAGAAGTTGCCTTTCCTAAAGACCGTTTTTCAGAAGAGCTGCTTGACGAATTAACTACGGTTGCCCCATCGTTGCTCCGATATGAAGATAATTTAGTGATCATTAAACATATGTACATAGAACGTAAAATGACCCCGCTTAATTTATATTTAGCCAAAGCCACTGATGAACAAATTGACAGCGCAATGTATGGCTACGGCAAAGCCATTAAACAATTAATTGCCGCTGATATATTTCCTGGTGATATGTTACTGAAAAATTTTGGTGTTACTCGACACGGACGGGTTATTTTTTATGATTATGATGAAATAACTTACATGAACGAAGTTAACTTTCGCGTTAAGCCAGAGCCTGTAACAGAAGAACAAATTTATGCGGCCGAGCCATGGTACTCGGTAGCCCCTGGTGATGTCTTTCCAGAAGAAATAGCAACCTTTGCCCTAGCAAACAACCGCTACCGACAAGCCTTTTTAGGTCATCATGCTAACTTGTTAGAAGCAAAGTATTGGCAAGACTGCCAAGCCAATGTTGCCAAAGGCGTATTTGCTGATGTTTATCCATATCCTGAGAAGTCGCGCTTTTGTTATTGGCGAGCTGGCTAATAAACCAACAAAACCACTTGGTAAAGTGTAAAAATGCGTAAATATGCTGTTTATTTAGCCGAACAGTCATTTATTTTAAAATTGCGCTTTACCTTTGGCTTGGCATCAGTATAATTCGAATCCGTTGCAGGGGTGTAGTTCCAATTGGTAGAACAGCGGTCTCCAAAACCGACGGTTGGGAGTTCGAATCTCTCCACCCCTGCCATTTTCTTTTCTAGTATTAACTTATACTATTGTCTGTATTATTTTCTATCTTACCGTCTTACATCATCTTTTATACTTTTTTAGGTTACGGTGTTGAGGTCTTAATCTCAAATGACATAATCTGTCGTTTTGTCAGCTAATTGCTCTACTTTTGCAGATTCTAGTTTTTCCCATTTAAAAATTCTGTCATGATAACCGTGATTTTAACCATAGCTAAATTATACCAAATGTAATAAGTTATTGACCAATTTTAAGCGAGGATAAATTGTTCAAGAATAAGGCGTTTGATTGAGTAATAGCGGGCTATTGGGATTGAAAACAACACAGTTATTGACGATTTAAACCGCCTTAAAATGATCGATTATTTATTTCAATTGGTATTAATATGAGCATTAACAAACGACAGTTTAATATATTACAAGCCATGGGCATTACTGTTTGGCAAAGACGTGAGTTGACCAACACTAGCTCAACTTCATCAAACGCTGTGCAAAGCAAGAAAAATAGCAATGAAATCGACCAGGCTAGCTCTGCACCTGAAAATACATCAGCTTCATCGGTAGTACATTCTGATTCTAACCCTAGCCAAACTCAACAGACGAGCATCAGCGATAAAGTAGCCATAGACTTAGATGTTTTACTTAAACAGCAACTTTTTAAAGACATTATTCTCAGTATTGGCGCCAGCAGCGCTGATATATCGATTGCTAATGATCAAATAGATCTCGGTATTATTAATTGGAAATTCAGCGAAAATTCAGCGATTGAATTCAAACATAACTGTCTTAAAACCCCTGTTTTAACAACACTTGCTAACTCACCTGCATTAAAAAAAGCCTTATGGCAATCACTAGGATCTTTAAGTTCAACATGACACAAGCAACCAATACCACATTCCACCCTGTAACGCAGGAAATAGTAGAAAAACTCATGGTAATCGAGCTTGCTTGTCATCCACATCCCTGGAGTGATAAAACATTTAGAAGCTGTATTGATGGCCGGTATTTTGGTGAATACTTAATTGTTGACCAAGTTATTGTTGGCTTTTATGTTGGGGAGCATGTGGCTGGCGAATCTACCTTGATGGATATTTGTGTTGACCCAGAGCAACAAGGTAGCGGCTATGGTAAAGCATTATTACTACAGTTTTTTAAACATTGTAAACAGCTTACTACTTCAACGATTTTCTTAGAAGTGCGAGCAAAAAACATTAGTGCTCAAATGCTTTATATCAATCAAGGTTTTAAAGAAATATCACGAAGAACCGGTTACTACCCAAGTAACAGCGGATTTGGCTATGAAGACGCTATTGTGATGTCGAAAAAGATTTAAGTAACCTGAGTTCTGGATAAGCAGCACTTGCTCAATGCTCCCTATTGGAGATGTTCACATTGCTATAACATTTACTTTATCACCTAAGCTTTTGATTCACTTGAGTATCGAGCACTCATTATCCAGAGTTCAGGTTAAGTACAACGAGTTCATGGCTGATCACTTTTATGACAGAGCTACTTAAACTAATAAAAATTAACTAAATACCACCATCAGACTGATTAAATTTTTGCTCTTTTTTTAAGAAATGTAACGACTCGTACTCAAGGTCTTTAATTGATTCTTACATGGTGTAAAACAGTAAGATAATGTATGAGTAATTGCTGAAAAATATCTGACTATGTAGATCGAACATAACACATAAATTGGATGGATAGAGCATTTTAAGCCGTACAATAAATTAACCCACTGGGTATTACTCAGCTATTTGAAAACTGCAATTCGAACATTGCTATTTCAAGCCGTATCCGCAGTTCATATCAATCGCGTCTCATTAAATTCCATAACTAATTTAAATCGTTAAAATAGGAAAAACCAACCCAATATGCTGTTGCTACCCCCCCTCATTAAAGTAAATATTTTCTTTAATGAAAAATACAAGTTAGATAAAAATCATTCACTTTTAATTGCAGCTGTTGCTACCGCTTTAAAAAGCCATTCTTTAAATGCGTGTATTCTTGGCAGCTCAGCACATTCGGGGCGGTAAACAACGTAATACGCCAAAGGTGATTCAAAATAAATATTTGGGAACAACCTGACCAACCGCCCTGCAGCTAGGTCATCTTTAGCCATAACACTGCGCGCTAAAGCTACGCCGTGGCCGTCAATAGCTGACTGCAATACAGCCGCTGAGTTATTTATTTGAATGCTTTTAGTAGTTAAAGGCCCTGTTACTCCGGCTTTTTTTAACCACGCTGACCAAGACGGAAAACCCGTATGGTCATCCATTGACTGATCGTGTATCAGGGTTTCGTTCAATAGTTTATCAATGGTATTTAAGCGGTTTGAGTCTTCTAAAAATTTAGGGGAGCATACCGGATATACTTCTTCATCCATTAGTTTTTCTGCGCTCAAGCCTTGCCAATTACCTACGCCAAAGCGTATGCCTACATCTATACGCTGATCTGAAAAATCAACCGGTTTTAAATTAGTATTTAAATTTACATTGGTTTGCGCACATATTTCTTGAAAGTGATGCAACCTAGGTAATAACCATTTCGCAGCAAATGCAGGACTTACTGCAACCGTTAATACACCGCTAATCGCATTGTCTTTTAAAACGTCCAGCCCTTGGGCGAGTTTATCAAACCCTTCGCGTATTAATGGCAAGGCACTTTGCGCGGTTTCGGTGGTTATTAGCCGTGTTTTACCCGAGCTCATTCTATGAAACAACGGCGTGTCTAACCACTCTTCCAATGTTTTAACCAGCTGCCCAACGGCTGCAGGCGTTACGTTTAGCTCATCAGCTGCCGCTGAAAAACTTTGGTGCCTTGCACTTGCTTCAAACGCTTTTAATGCATTGAGATGTATAGGTGATTTCATGCGATAAACTTTTTCTTTATTGATGATTCAGATTATCTCGTTTGTTAAAGCAAGTAAATAAGTAAAAAATACCTCCCAAGCCAAACAGCAAGTTACTTGCTATTAGGCAACTCAATACTTTTTATTTATATAACAAATACAGCGCATAGTGGCGCTTGGAGAAATGATGATGACTAAGCAGTTTTCAGGTAAAAAATTACTCGTTATTGGCGGCACTAGCGGCATGGGTTTTGAAACGGCTCGATTAATTTTAGAGCAAGGCGGCCAGGCTGTCATTGTTGGCCACCGTAAAGAAAAAGCCCAAGCAGCAAAAGAGCAGCTATCAGCTTTAGGTACTGTTGAGGTGTTAACCGCTGATTTAACCAGCGATGAAGGCGTGCAAAACTTAATTAACACACTTTCACAAGACCACGCAGACGTCGATTTACTGGTAAATGCCGCTGGTGTGTTTTTCCCTAAACCATTTTTAGAGCACGAAGCGGCTGATTACGATCAGTACATGCAAATTAACCGCGCCTTGTTTTTTATTACTCAAAAAGTAGCCGCTAATTTAGTGGCAGCAAAACGCGCAGGCGCCATTGTAAATGTGGGTTCTATGTGGGGTAAGCAAGCTATTGCCGCTACACCATCGTCGGCATATTCAATGGCTAAAGCAGGTTTACATGCGCTAACTAAACATTTGGCAATGGAATTAGCAGCACACAATATTCGCGTTAATGCAGTATCGCCAGCGGTTGTACAAACGCCAATTTACGAAGGTTTTATTCCTAAAGCAGAAGTAAACGATGCCCTGCAAGGTTTTAACAGCTTCCACCCAATTGGCCGTGTAGGTACAAGCGAAGATGTCGCCAATACCATTGCGTTTTTACTCAGCGACAAAGCCGCTTGGGTAACGGGTGCCGTATGGGATGTTGACGGCGGTGTAATGGCAGGTCGTAACTAATATCAATGATGCACGCACAATTACAAAGCGCTTAATAAGCGTAAATTTATAGAGCAATAACATACATTATTGCTCTTATTTTATTTAGGTTGGATAAATGCGAGTCAATTCAGATTTTTCACAACACGCTTTAATGCTGCCAAGTCAATATAGTTGGCAAACATCGCCTCAGGCGGGTGTTGAGCGCGTAATGCTCGACAGAATAGGCGCTGAAAAAGCCAGAGCAACAAGCGTAGTACGCTACGCGCCTGAGTCTACTTTTCCAAGTCATGCTCACCCAGGCGGAGAAGAAATAATGGTACTTTCGGGCACCTTTTCAGATGAGTCGGGCGACTACCCACAAGGCTTTTATTTACGAAACCCGCCAGGGTCTTCACATGCACCTAAGAGTAAAAGTGGCGCAACAATTTTTGTAAAACTGTGGCAAATGTGCGTAACAGAAACCGCCCCAGTGCGCATAAATACAGACGATCCGGCTACGTGGATAACACAAAACAACCGCACTATATGCCCGCTTTATAAAGATGATAACGAAGTAACTAAACTGGTAAAGTTAGTACCGCAGCAGCCCCTATTTGATAATGTAAATGCACATAATGCCTTAGAGTTATTTGTACTGAGCGGCAGCGTAGTACATAACGAGGTAGAATATTCAAAAGGAAGCTGGCTTAGGCTGCCAAGCAATAGCAAAGCGTTAATATTAGCGGGAAGCAATAGCGCTAAAATTTACCTTAAAGTAGGTAATTTTAAAAACATAGGCTGTGGAGGCTAAATAATGCGTACAAAAATTGCGATTATAGGCGGTGGATTAAGCGGCTTGTATGCAGCTTACCAGTTAGAGCAACAAGGCATTACCGATTACATATTGCTTGAAGCCAGAGCCCAATTAGGTGGGCGTATTATGGGCTTTACAAGCCTTTCGCAAGCTACAACAAATAACTTTGACCTTGGCCCAACATGGTTTTGGCCAGAGTTTCAGCCGCAATTAAATGCCATTATTAAAACGCTAAACCTAGAAACATTTGCCCAGTACGAGCAAGGCAATACTTTAGTAGAGCGCTCACATACGCAGCCGCCAACAGCGATGCGCGGTTATACGCACTCTCCTACCTCTATGCGATTAAAAGGTGGCATGGGCACTCTCATTAATGCCTTACACGCAAAGCTTAGCAACAAACAAATAGTTACTGGCACTTTGGTAAACACAATTACTAATCAAAACGGTAATATTGAAATTAACTTTAGCACCTCAAACACAGCAAATAACCAAGTAAATAATCAGGTAAATGTGGAGCACGTAATGCTTGCGCTGCCGCCACGCTTAGCCGTAAGCCAAATAACGTTTACCCCTGCATTGCCAAGCAATTTAGTAACACAGTGGCAAAACACCGCAACCTGGATGGCACCGCACGCTAAGTATATTGCTGTATACAACAAGCCATTTTGGCGCGAGGAAGAATTATCGGGCAGCGCCCGCAGCAGCGTTGGGCCAATGGCTGAAATACACGACGCATCAAACCCAGAAGGCCAAGCCGCATTATTTGGCTTTATTGGTATACCTGCCGATGGTCGAAAACGCATTAGTAATGAAGATTTAATCACACATTGTAGAGCGCAATTGGTCAGGCTTTTTGGCGCACAAGCTGCCACACCAAAAGCCGATATTATTAAAGACTGGGCACAAGACCCACTCACAGCAACGTCGCTAGATACACACGCAGCGAGCGCACATGCGCCAGCACCTGACATAACAGCGCAAAATGGCCCGTGGCATCAAAATTTAGTAGGTATTAGTAGTGAATGGTCGGTGCAATTTCCGGGCTATGTTGCCGGTGCAGTTGATGCAGCAAACATAGGTGTTGAGCATTACTTAAAAATGTTAAAGCGTGATTTGTAATGGCTGATACTTGAGCTTATATTAAGTAGGGTCAGGTACACTTTATTAAAGATCAGGCTACCCATAACAATTGCAATGACCAACTCGAACACTCAAATATCTAGTTACTTGGGTTAAAATCGTCCTTAATATGTTCATGGTATAACAAAGCTTACGCCCTCTTTTGGCTTTCAACTGACGTAAAGAGAAGTCAGTCGTTAACATCAACAATCCTGACATTAACGACTTATCACTAACATTCGCCAAAGTTTTATTTACTCTAGTAATAGCACGCAATTCCTTAATCTATAAACGGCCATTGTACCTACTTAATGTCACCAATTTCATCTTGCATCATTTCAATAAATTTATTGACTAGCAGAGTGGGATTGCGATGAGGATAGACGGCATAAATTCCTCCAAAATAATCCGGAAACTGATAGTTCGTTAACAGTGGAACTAAGCCTAACTCACTCAGCGGTTTATCCAGCATATAGCGCCCCACCACCGCAAAGCCCAAGCCTGAACGCACGGCATCAATAATCAACTCTGGCTCATTCACCCGATAATGCCCCTGAAATTCCCAAGATTTAGCCTCACCACTGCTCAGGCTTTCAATCATTGGAATGCGATTCACTACCAAACCGTCACTGGCATAAAATACCGCAGGTAGTTTAATCAATTCTTCGGGTGTTTTTGGTTGGCCATGTTCTTTAATAAAGTCTTCTGAAGCTAATATCACAGGATGGTTATCTGCTAGCTTTTTAGCGATTAGGTTAGAATCACCTAGGTTACCGATTCTAAAAGCCAAGTCGTAACGCTCTTCAATGAGTTTTAGCTTTTGATTATCGAGCGTGAGATGAATATGCGCTTCGGGGTAAGTACGCATAAACTTTTTAACCACTTTATGCACGTACAACTTGCCAAATAAGGTGGGGCTGGTAATACGTAACAACCCTTTAGGTTCGTTGTTAAAACTTTCCACAATTCGATAGGTATCCGAAACAGTTTGCCTGACCGATTCGGCCTGTTTTAGCACTTCTTTGCCTGCCTCGGTGAGTGATAAAGAGCGCGTAGAACGGTTAAGTAAACGAATGCCCAACTCCTTTTCCAAAATCATAATCTGCTTTGATAAAGCGGAACGGTCTATCTGTCTTAAATTGGCTGCTTTAGTGTAAGAGCCTTGTTTTACTACATCTAAGAAGAGATCCAATCTTTTGGCAATGTCCATTTTAATCGTCCTGCTTGAGTTTATTTGTTTTTGGCTATCTGGAGTGATGCCGCTATTACCGCAATCATTTTCAAGTGCACTTTAGGCTAAGTTTCAAGATGAGCATATTACACCATAAACTTTCATTGTTTCCTTTTTTACCACAATGATAGGTAAATATCTCTGATTATCTCTTTTCGTAATTACGCCACAATAAGCTCAATGATTAATTACATTCAATATAGAGAGGCGGTTAACATGGAAAAAATTAGAATTGATTTTGTTTCAGATGTGGTTTGCCCATGGTGCGCCATTGGCTATAAACGACTTACGCAAGCAATAGCAGAAACAGGCTTGCAAGACAAGGTAGACATTGTTTGGCATCCGTTTTTTCTAAACCCTGATATGCCACAAGAAGGCGAAAACAATAACGACTATGGTGCGAGAAAATACAATCGTAGTTTGGAAGAGAGTCTCCTTAATCGTGAGCGGATCACTGCAATGGCTAAAGACAATGGCCTGACGTTTAACCTTGATGACAACACACGAGTGATAAATACCTATAAAGCACATGTAACTTTGGAATATGCCAGACAGCTTGGTAAGCAAACAGCATTAAAGGAGCGATTATTTACTGCCTTTTTTACGGAGAAAAAAGACATCTCTAAAACAGAGGTGCTAGAGCAAGAAATGCGAGCTGTTGGCTTAGAATTAAATGACTCGGCAGATGTGTTTAATAACCAAGATATACAAAGTTACATTGAAGCGGAGGTTTCAAAGTGGCAGGCCGTGGGTATTTCCTCTGTACCAACAATGTTTTTTAATCAGAAATTAAGAGTTAACGGTAGCCAAACCATTGAAGGCTATAAACAAATATTAACTGAAGCTATGGCTCATTAGGCCTACTTGGCTCAATGATCGCTACTTCAGCAAACAAACAAACCAATTAAGAGATTATTAAAAATGACTACATTTACTATCCATAACCTTGAAACAGCACCAGAAAAAAGCAAACCACTTCTGGAAGCATCACTTAAACAAAATGGCATGATTGCTAACTTACATGGTGTGTTAGCTGAGTCGCCAGAATTACTTATTGCTTACCGCGAACTTAATGACCTATTTATTGCTTCTTCTTTCGATGCAGAGGAACTAACGGTGGTATGGCAGACAATTAATGTTGAGCATGGTTGTACTTACTGCGTACCTGCGCATACGGTTATTGCAGGTATGATGAAGGTTGATCCGGCGCTGACCGAAGCGCTGAGAGATCAAAAGCCAATGCCAACAGCAAAGCTACAAGCACTACAAGACATGACACTGAATATCGTGCGTAATCGTGGCAATGTGGATGATGCGGCAGTTGCTAAGTTTTTCGAAGCTGGTTATGCGCAACGTCAAATATTGGACATTATTTTGGGACTTTCTCAAAAGGTGATCAGTAACTATGTGAATCACATTGCAAAAACACCCCTTGATACACCATTCCAAAAATTGGCATGGCAGAAGAAAATGTCATAAGTATTTACAGAAAATGGTCTCAGTATCCCTGTTGTACTGAGATCATTAATCAGTGAAGCCAAATAACCTAACCTAACCCAACAAAAATTAAGTATGGTCAGATACACTTTCTTAATTAACAGGCTACCCATAATGACTTCAAGAACCGCAACAAGCTTAGATCAGACCATCAGGTTACCAACTTTCAAGGTACGTTACTCGCCCTCAACGGTCAGTCATGTTTGCTCAATCGGGTGATGGTTTTTGGCTCAATATGGTCTGCCCGTTCGAATTCTCTTCCGTCGACTTTGTGTTGTTAGTTTTCGCTTTAAAAAGAACATAAAAAGGTCTGCAATTTGGCAAATATCCTGTCAAATTTGACTACTCCCTATCAATCAAATCTAACAGCTCAAGTTAATACTTACCCTATTATTACAGCGCTTCCCCCTCACTACATTTAACAACAAAGCCATTTACACATTCGAGCGCGTTGACTCTATAAACCCTTTAACATAATCAAGCCCTAAATCGTCATTCCGCAAACCAACATTGACCCTTTTCTTCAGCCCTTTATTGCTTATGCCAGTGCCTTTTATACCTAAACGACTTTCGTGCGACGAGACTAACCACTCAGGTAACGCTGCATTGGTTAGCACTAATTTCGTTAAATTTACGCACATGTTTTTCAAAGCCAGTTATTGACACTTTTATGTTTAAAATGTAAATTACCGCAATTAATGACGAATCGTCACGAGAGATATGTTCCCTAAAGTACTTGATAAAGCAGACTTACAGGCAAGAGAGCTAGATATAATCGATGCTACGATTGCTCTTATTGGTAAATCCGGTGTTGAAAATATCACCATGGATAAAGTAGTTGCGGCTGTGTCGTATTCAAAAGGTACGGTTTATAAGCACTTTCTGGGTAAAGAAGATCTATTTCTAGCGGTAAGTAATCACGCAACTAATATCATGCTTGATTTATTTATGCGTGCTGCGAAATTTGATGGCTGTTCTCGCGGACGTATGCTTCTATTACATGTCTCATACCTTATTTATGCGGTTTTGCATCCTGCGCTCTTTCAGTCAGTTCAATGTGCCCGCAGCCCATATGTTCATGCTAAAGCTAGCGAAGAACGCATTGCCGAAAAAGATCATTTAGAAGAAAGGTTAATGGGGACCGTGATCAGCATTATTGATGATGCAGTATCTGCAAAAGAATTGGTTATCCCTTCTCATATGACGGCGTTGCAGGTTTCGTTTTCATCTTGGTCGGCGAGTTATGGCGCTATTTCACTATTAGCTACAGAAATTGAACAATGTTCTGGCAGTATCGGGATGATAGTTGAACAAGAGTTATATAATCAAAATAATTTGATTTTTGATGGTTTGCAATGGCTACCATTAACGAAAGATGGCAATTATAAGGCAACATTGGTCAAGGCAATTAAAACCGTATTTCCTAGCGAGTTAGCATTATTGAAGTCGCTTGGCAGAGATTTTAACTTTGGTTAACAGATAATTTTATAACGTGTATGTTGTCTGAATATATACACATAAATAAATAAATAAATAGAACTCGGCAGTTTCAAGCCGTTTTTTTTAAGCACTTAGATGACGTTTCGTCACTTAAGATTGTATGAATTTACTGGTCGTTGGGGCCATTTTTTAACACTATAAAGTGACGTTTCGTCATTATGGAGAAGTTATGAAAGATAAACTGTTTGATTTTATCGGGAAATATCCCTTTGGAGTCATACTACTTACACTATTGATTACACTAGCAGCAGGAGCTGGCGTTAAAAATATAGTTTTTAAAGCTGATTATAGAGTGTTCTTCGGCGAAGATAATCCACAACTAGTGGCCTACGATAAAATGCAAAATGTTTACAATAAAAGTGACAATGTTTCTTTTATTGTTGTACCTAAAGACGGGAATGTATTTAGTAAAAAACACTTAGCAGCAATAAAAACGTTAACTAAGCAAAGTTGGCAAATACCTTACTCTACCCGTGTCGATTCAGTGACTAATTTTCAGTACACCCATGCTGAAGATGACGACATGATTGTTGAAGATTTAGTTATGGACACCGCTAACTTAACGGCAGCAGCTTTAGAAAAAATTAAAACAATCGCGATTAATGAACCTTTATTAGTTAATAAAGTTATATCGCCACAAGGGCATGTATCTGTTGTAAATGTTACCGTTCAATTTCCAGGTATTGATTTAAATACTGAGCAACCTGAAGTTGGGGCATTTGTTAAACCATTAGTTACCGACTTTTTAGCGAAGCACCCTGATATAGAAATACACCTTTCTGGAATGGTCGTCATGAATAACACTTTTGCAGAAGTGGCAATGAGTGACGGCTCTACTCTTGTACCACTAATGTTTTTGGCGGTTATTGTTTTTATCGGTTTAATGTTACGCACAATTTCTGGAACGTTTGCGACAGTTCTTATTATTATTCTAAGTATTGCCGCAACGATGGGAGTTGCAGGCTGGATGGGCGTTTACTTAACCGGTCCATCATCTTCTGCACCAACGATGATTTTAACACTGGCTGTTGCCGACTGTATTCATATTCTGTCATCAATGTTTTATGAAATGCGCCGAGGCGCTGATAAAAAAACCGCAATAAAGCGCAGTTTGCAACTTAATTTTCAACCCATTTTCTTAACTAGTATCACAACCGCCATTGGTTTTTTAACAATGAACTTTTCTGATTCGCCGCCATTTCACGACTTAGGGAATATGGTTGCACTTGGCGTTATGCTAGCGTTTATTCTATCTATTACTGTTTTTCCTGCCTTACTAACGGTATTACCTATCAAAGTTAAGTCGACCAAAGAAGGTAAAAACACAATGATGATGTCGTTAGCTAACTTTGTTATTGCTAAAAGACGTATATTATTGCCATTAACGAGTATGTTGATTATCGGGTCAACCGTATTTATTACACAGAATGAGTTAAATGATGACTTTGTAAAATACTTTGATGAGTCTGTACCCTTTCGTGCAGACACTGATTTTATGCAAGAAAACCTTTCAGGCATGACATTACTAGAAATGTCGATTGAAACAGGTGTTTCTAGCGGTATTAATAATCCAGAGTATCTGAAAAAGCTATCTAATTTCACCGATTGGTTACGATCTCAGCCAGAAACAGACCATGTGAATACGATTACAGATACGCTTAAACGTTTAAATAAAAATATGCATGGTGACGATCCAACTTGGTATAAATTACCTACCGATCAGGAAATGGCAGCACAATACTTATTACTTTATGAAATGTCATTGCCGTACGGTTTAGATTTAAATAATCAATTAAATGTAGATAAATCATCCACTAAAATTGTAGGTACCTTTAAAAACCTGACAAGCAATGAGTTAATTGAATTAGAAACTCGTATTAATGCCTGGTTTGCTAACAATGCTTCGCAATACAACATCATAATTGCAAGCCCAAGTTTAATGTTTGCCCATATTGGTCAACGCAGTATTCACAGTATGTTACTGGGCACAACACTCGCTTTCTTACTTATTTCGGCTATTTTGGGCTTTGCACTTAAAAGCTGGCGTTATGGTTTAATCAGCTTACTACCTAACCTTATTCCTGCTGGTGTGGCATTTGGTACTTGGGGGCTACTTGTTGGACAAGTTGGTTTGAGTATCTCGGTTGTTGTGGGCATGACACTTGGCATTGTAGTCGATGATACGGTTCACTTTTTAAGTAAATACTTACATGCACGTCGAGAAAAAAAAGCCGATCCTAAAGCGGCTGTACGCTACGCATTTGAACATGTTGGAACAGCGTTGTGGACAACTACTTTAGTTTTAGTGGTTGGCTTTAGTGTGCTGGCACAATCAACTTTTAGTCCGAATGCCGATATGGGGCTGCTCACTGCAATTACTATTTTCATTGCGCTTGTGGTTGATTTCTTATTTTTACCCCCGCTTCTTATGTTACTTGAACGCAAAAGCCAAGTTAAAGAAGTGCAATTACCCTTTCAAGAATCTAATACTTAATGGTATTTGATTTAAAAAAATTTACTGGAGAAATTAATATGTTACAAAAATTATTTACGACGAAAGCGGTTGCAATTACCACTTTATTACTTTGCACATTTAATATTAACGCAGCACCACTTTCAAAAGAAGAAGCACAACGTTTGGGGCTTGAGATTTCACAAGAAGCTAAGCTACGTGATACCGGTTGGACAGATAGTACATCAGATATGTTAATGATACTGCGTAATAAACAGGGTCAAGAAAGTATCCGTGAAATTAAAAATAAAACCCTTGAGTTGTTAGATGATGGTGATAAAAGTTTAACCGTTTTTAATAAACCTAGGGATGTAAAAGGAACGTCATTTTTGAGTTTTTCTCATGTTGTTGGAAATGATGACCAATGGTTGTACTTACCTTCGTTAAAGCGCGTTAAGCGTATTTCATCTCGCAATAAGTCAGGTCCTTTTATGGGCTCTGAGTTTTCATTTGAAGATTTAAGTTCATTTGAAGTTGATAAATACCGTTATAACTACTTAGGCGATGAAAAAATTAATGGTCTTGATAGTTTTATGGTTGAGCAATTTCCAGTCGATGAAAATTCAGGTTATACACGTCGTATTGTATGGATTGATAAAGCCGAGTATCGCGTACAAAAGGTTGATTTTTATGATCGAAAAAACGCCTTATTAAAAACACTATCATACACAGACTTCAAGCAGTACTTAGATAAGTATTGGCGCCCGGCGAGTGGTTTAATGACTAATCATCAAAGCGGTAAAAGTACTGAACTTAAGTGGAGTAATTACGCTTTCAAAACAGGTTTAGTTGACGGTGACTTTAATACAAACACATTAAAACGAGCAAGGTAGAGATAAGCGTGAGCATCAACAATAAACAGTTATTATTGTCTGGCATACTCGCGCTCAATGGCGTTTTGTTACCTCAGGTAACAAACGCCGCTGAATTTGAGCTTTCAGGGAGAATAGGCGTTGAGCAACGAGTTTTTTCTGAAAAAGGTAACAGTCCAGAGCAACTAGAACACACACAAATATCAGTATTAGTTGAGCCTGAACTTTATTGGAGCTGGAATAACGGTGATGATAGTGTGTTATTCAAGCCTTTCTATCGCCAAGATGAACGTGATGATGAACGTAGCCATGGCGATATTCGTGAATTTTCTTATATACATGCTGGTGATAACTGGGAATTAAGAGCGGGTATTCGTAAAGAGTTTTGGGGCGTAACAGAGTTTCAACATTTAGTCGATGTTATCAATCAAACAGATAATGTTGAAGATTTCGACGGCGAAGATAAACTTGGACAACTTATGGTTAATTTATCGCTTGTAAAAGAGTGGGGAATTGTCGACTTATATTTATTGCCAGGCTTTAGAGAAAGAACATTTTCGGGTAGTAATGGGCGTTTGCGTGGACCTGTTGTAAGTGACAGAAACGTCACTTATCAATCTTCTGCTGAAGATAAGCATCTTGATGCTGCTGTACGTTGGTCGCATAGCGTTGATGTTTTTGATTTTGGTGTTCATTGGTTCCATGGTACTAATCGAGACCCAATTCTTACTCCGGTTACGGTAGGTAATAAAGTAGAGCTTAAGCAATATTATAACCAAATGGATCAATTTGGTCTCGATGTTCAAGCAACAATTGATGATTGGTTATGGAAATTCGAAACTATTTTCCGCACAACCGATGATGATGATTTTTGGGCATTACAAGGTGGCTTTGAATACACTTATGTTGGCGTGTTTGATACTAATGCGGATCTAGGCCTGTTAGTTGAATATGGTTGGGACTCTCGTGGTGAAGGCAGCGTTAACGAGCCAGGTGCTAATATACAAGACGATGTGTTTTTTGGTAGTCGTATTGCATTTAATGATGTACAAAGTAGTGAGTTTTTAATGGGATTAGGTGCTGATCTACACCACAATGCATTTAGCTTTATTGTAGAGGCTAACCGCCGTTTTGGTGAAAGTGTAAAGGTGAGTTTAGACCTGCGTTTATTTCAAAGTACAAAAACAACTGATGCGTTATATTTTGTTAAAAACGATGACCACATGCAACTAGCTGTAGAGTGGTATTATTAGACTTTCAGATGGATAAGAGCCTACGAGGATTACTTATCCGTCGAATTTGATACCTGAGGCGACTATGAACAACAGCTAATTATTTCGTGATCATTAACCAGCAGAAAGGGGATTAATGATAATCAATAATCCCCTTTTTTTATCTACACTCGCTCCGAACTTACAACTAAAGTTAATACTTACCCCATTATTACTACGCTTTCACCTCGCAATGATTAACAGTAAAGCCATTTACACATTCGAACGCGTTGATGCGATAAACCCTTTTACATAATCAAGCTGTAAGTCGTCATCTCGCACGCCTACATTGACACTTTTTTGCAGCCCTTTATTACCTATGCTGATGCCCTTTATGCCTAAACGGCTTTCGTGCGACGATACCAGCCACTCGGGTAACGCTGCTACGCCACGATTAGCCGACACTAGTTGCAACATCATTTCGGTGGTTTCTATCGGTACTCTGCGTTTAGGCTGCACGTTAGCGGGGTCTAAAAATCGGGTATATACATCTAATCGGTTGTAACCTACGGGCACGGTATACAGTATTTCGTTCTCGAGATCTTGTGCTGTAACAAACGCTTTATTGTAAAGCGGGTTTTGCTCGCTCACTACAATACATAAATTGTAGTTAAACACCGACCTAAAGTGTAAACCGTCTGTATTGACGGGGTCGGGGGTTATTAGCACATCAATTTCATTGGCTTTTAGCGCTGCAACGCCATCAAACCTAAAGGCACTTTTTATTTCTACGTCTACCTCTGGCCATGCTTTTAAAAACTGCTGAATTTTACCCATTAGCCATTGCTCACACGGGTGGCACTCCATTCCTATGCGCATTATTCCTCGGCGGCCTTGGGCAAACTCTTGCAATACTCGCTCGGCATATTCAAATTCAACCAGCATTTTTTCAGCAAGCGAAAGTAAATAAAGCCCCGCCTGAGAATACACCAGTGTATTACCTTTACGGTGCCACAGTTTAACGCCAAAGCGGCGCTCTAATTTAGCAATAGTATGGCTAACAGCCGACTGGCTTAGGTGTAAACTTTCGGCCGCGGCGGTCACGCTTTTAAGGCGATTAACCTCTTTAATGATGTGTAGATGATTACGCTCAAGCATTATGATTTAAATTCATTCCAAATCCAGTTTTCACCATTAGTGTTCATAATGGTGTTTTGGTAATATTATCACATTACATAGGCAAGTCTACGCGCTTCGCTATTTGTAACATGTATACATAGCTGTAAAACGCCTACCAATTTACCTATCGTCGGGAGACACAACACATGATCAACGACTCTATCTATACTTTTATATTAATAGGTATAGGGGGCACAATAGTGTTAGATATTTACGCGGGCTTACTCGCTAAGTTTTTTGCTTTACCCGCCACAAATTGGCGATTAGTCGGGCGCTGGGTAGGCCACATGAAGTCGGGGCAGTTTTATCAACCTGCGCTAGCTAAAGCCGAAAAAATACCTGGCGAGCTTGGTATTGGTTGGGTTGTACATTACCTAATAGGCATAGTGTATGGCTTAATATTAATGCTGTGTGTTAACACCCAGTGGCTTGATTTACCTACCATACTACCTGCTTTACTTGTTGCATGGTTTGGCATAGTTGCCCCCTTTTTTATAATGATGCCAGGCATGGGCGCAGGTATGGCCGGTGCAAAAACACCTAACCCGACTGTAGCGCGCATTAAAAGCTTTGTCGGACACACCATATTTGGCCTTGGCATGTTTTTAACCGCCCTTGTGTTAGCATAATTCAAAAAGAATTAACGTAGGAAAGCAATACCCATGAACATTTTAAACTTAACCACCTACTCTACACATATTAAAATAGTTGGTTTAATAGCTATTGTTATTTCAATAGCTGCGTGGAGCACAGACCTATCGGGCATCGTTTATGTCTGCCCCTATTGTAGAGTTCAGCGCTCAGTAATTGGCATTTTAGGTTTATTATTAATAACGCCCGCCGTTACACATTGGGTAGGCAAATATTTTGCTTTAGTGATTGGTTTTTTTGGCGCAACAGTGGCCGCTAATCAGCACTTTATGGGCTGGAAAAAAATATCAGCAGGTACCTTTGAATTTAAAGATAACTTGCTGATTGACCCATTTATTTTATCGGCCTTTGCATTAACAGGTATTATTGGTTTGACTTACTTGGCTGTTACAGCAACTAAAACATCTGCCAAAGTTATTTAAATCACAGCACTTAATATCAAGACAAGGCGTAGTTTTCATGTAAAACTCACGCCTATTTTAAGCGTAAACCCACCCAGCAAATACAGAGCTAAGTAACTGATAAATAAAAGTATCCCCAATTCCAACACCCAATTCAATATTACTTATTACAAACTCAATTAAGCATATTAGCTCTACATCTAAGGTCAAATCAGACAGAAACTCAAACCTAAACTCAAATCTAAATTCATACCTAAATTCATATCTAAATTCATACCTAAATTCATACCTAAATTCATACCTAAACTCAGGCATAAACTCGGACATAAATTTATCTAAAACTAGCTCAACTTTGACTTACCTGAGACTAACAAAGTGATATTTTTACAATAATTAGCGTGTAATCAGCCCGTAATTTAAAAATAAAGTCAGTTTGCTCGATATTGTTACTGCCCTTCGCACTCGTTTTCGCTATAATGTTGCGCGCTCAAATTTAAGCTAATTTTTCATCCACTTTAAACAGGTAATTTGCATGTCTGTACAACAGCAGGAAGTCGACCTACGACGCACCTTCGCTATTATTAGTCATCCCGATGCGGGTAAAACAACGATCACTGAAAAAGTTTTACTTTTCGGTCAAGCGTTACAAAAAGCCGGTACCGTAAAAGGTAAAAAATCTGGCCAACATGCAAAATCTGACTGGATGGAAATGGAAAAAGACCGTGGTATTTCAATTACTACCTCGGTTATGCAGTTTCCGTATAATGACTGTTTGGTAAACTTGCTTGATACTCCAGGCCATGAAGACTTCTCGGAAGATACTTACCGAACGCTAACCGCTGTTGACTCTTGTTTAATGGTTATCGATGTAGCAAAAGGTGTTGAAGCCCGAACCATTAAATTAATGGAAGTTACGCGCCTGCGTGATACCCCTATTATTACCTTCATGAACAAAATGGACCGCGACGTGCGCGACCCAATGGAAGTGATGGATGAAGTTGAAGACGTACTAAAAATTAAGTGCGCCCCTATTACTTGGCCAATTGGCATGGGTAAAGAGTTTAAAGGCGTTTATAACCTGTTAACTGATGAGATATTTTTATATCAAACAGGTCAAGGCCACACGATTCAAGAAAAGCGTATTATTAAAGGTATTGATAACCCTGAGCTTGATAAAGTTATTGGTAACTATGCTGAAGATTTACGTGAAGAGTTAGAGCTTGTTGTTGGAGCTTCGCATGAGTTTAATCAAGAAGAATTCTTAAAAGGCGAACTAACGCCAGTATTTTTTGGTACAGCATTAGGTAACTTTGGTGTTGACCATATGCTTGACGGTTTAACACAATGGGCACCTAAACCATTACCTCGTGAAACCTCTACTCGCACTGTAAATGCCGAAGAAGAAAAGTTTTCTGGTTTTGTTTTTAAAATTCAAGCCAACATGGACCCGAAACATCGTGACCGTATTGCCTTTATGCGTATTTGTTCAGGCAAGTATGAAAAAGGCATGAAAATGAAACAAGTACGTATTGGCAAAGACGTAAAAATTGCTGATGCGGTAACTTTTATGGCTGGTGATCGCTCTAACGTAGAGCAAGCATACGCTGGCGATATTATTGGTTTACATAACCACGGTAGCATTCAAATTGGTGATACCTTTACCGCTGGTGAAGATATGAAATTCAGTGGTATTCCAAACTTTGCGCCTGAAATGTTCCGCCGTATTCGTTTACGCGATCCTTTAAAAGCTAAGCAATTGCAAAAAGGCTTAATTCAGTTATCTGAAGAAGGTGCAGTACAAGTATTTAGACCATTCAATTCTAACGACATGATCGTTGGTGCGGTTGGTGTATTGCAGTTTGAGGTTGTAGTACAACGCTTAAAAACCGAATACAAAGTAGACGCAATTTACGAACCTATTAGCGTAGCAACCGCGCGTTGGTGTACATGTGATGATGAACACACATTAGAGCAATTTCAAAAGAAAGCTTATGACAACCTTGCTCTTGATGGCGGCGATAACTTAACTTACATCGCGCCAACTATGGTGAACTTAAGCCTAGCGCAGGAACGTCATCCGGATATTGTGTTTCATAAAACACGTGAGCACTAATTTGCTGCATATTAAGTTAAGCATCAGTGAATAATGTCTGATGCCAAACTTAACGATAAGTAACTGATGACAAAACAAAGTCAATCACGTAATTTACCTATAAGCCTAATGCCTATCATTAGGCTTATTCATTCAAGTTAACACCACTAACTTGAACCTAAATTGAATAAGAGTTAAATAAAATGAATATTAGTAACATCCTAAGTGAAAAAGTTAGTGCAGCAATGACAGCAGCAGGTTTACCTGAAGGCACAAACCCTGCAATAAGTTTATCTAACCGTGCGAATTTTGGTGACTACCAAGCTAACGGTGTTATGGGTGCGGCTAAAAAATTAAAAACTAATCCGCGTGAGTTAGCAACAAAGGTTGTTGAGGCACTTGATTTAACAGGTATTGCTGAAAAAGTTGAATTAGCAGGTCCTGGCTTTATTAATATTCATTTAGACAAAAGTTGGTTAGCTAAGCAGTTAAATAATATATCAACCGATGCAAATTTAGGTGTTAGCCAATCAGCAGCGCCGCAAAATGTGGTTGTTGATTATTCAGCGCCTAACTTAGCTAAAGAAATGCACGTTGGTCATTTACGCTCAACCATTATTGGCGATGCAGTTGTTCGTGCACTTGAGTTTCGTGGTGAACATGTTATTCGTCAAAATCACATGGGTGATTGGGGCACACAGTTTGGTATGTTGCTTGCGCACTTAAGTGATAAGTTAGCGTCAAATGAAGTTGCTGAAACAGCGCTAGCTGATTTAGAAAACTTTTACCGTGAAGCAAAAGTTCGTTTCGACGACGAAGAAGGCTTTGCTGACCGTGCCCGCGACTACGTAGTAAAACTGCAAAGTGGTGAAGCGCAATGTGCGGTACTTTGGCAACAATTTATCGACATCTCTATTGCTCACAGTGAAGACATTTACAAAAAACTTAATGTTACATTAGCGCGTAAAGACATTATGGGTGAAAGTGCTTACAACGATGACTTATCAAATGTTATTGATGAATTAATGGCACAAAAAATTGCTGTAGAAGATCAAGGTGCTAAAGTTGTTTTCATCAATGAAATGGCGAATAAAGACGGCGACCCTTCGGTATTTATCGTACAAAAATCAGGTGGCGGTTATTTATATGCCACAACCGACCTTTCAGCCTGTCGTTACCGTGTTGGTGAATTAAAAGCAGACCGTATTATTATTTTTACTGATGCTCGCCAAGCTCTACACTTTAAACAAGTCGAAATTGTTGCTCGCAAAGCAGGTTTCTTACCTGAACATGTAGGTTACGACCATTGCCCATTTGGCATGATGATGGGAGACGATGGCAAGCCATTTAAAACCCGTACTGGTGGCACCATTAAACTGGCTGAATTACTTGATGAAGCTGTAGTTAGAGCCAAAGCGGTAATCGCAGAAAAAAATCCAGATTATTCAGAAGCTCATTTAACTGAAATTGCTGAAAAAGTAGGTATTGGCGCAGTTAAGTTTGCTGATTTATCGAAAAACCGCACCAGCGATTATATTTTCAACTGGAAAACCATGCTGAGCTTTGAAGGTGCTACAGCGCCTTACTTACAATATGCTTATTCTCGTATTCAAAGCATTTTCACCAAAGCAAGTTTTGCTATTGCAGATAATATCCCTGCTATTGATATTAACGAACCACAAGAAAAGGCTTTAGCACTAAAACTATTACAATTAGAGAATGTTATCGACTCGGTTATTAGCGAATGTACTCCTAACTTACTTTGTAATTACTTGTATGAACTTGCCAGTCTGTACATGAGTTTTTACGAAGCTTGCCCGATATTAAAAGATGATATTGCACTTGAGGTTAAACAATCACGATTAGCACTGAGTTACATCATTGCGAACACCCTTAAACAAGGTTTAGATATTTTAGGTATCGACGTAATGGAACGTATGTAAATTTCACGGAAATATAAGCTGTAGATGAAAATATTACTCATTGATAACAACGAGAACCAACTGCTCGAACTTAAACAAGAATTCGTTAGATCTCGAGCTAAACTTGCTCATGTAAACGGTTTAAATTCAGCGATTTCAGCCCTTTCAAAATACAATTTTAATGTCGTAATATGTGCCGCCATCGTAGAAAAAAACGATGGCGATACGATACTTGACATGATCGCGAAAAAATTCCCAACGATTGTTCGGATTTTAATTAACGATAATGAACAACAAGCCAATACCAGTGCGCATTATCGTTTCGCTCAGCCAATAGAATGTAAAACAATTATTAGCACTATTGCCAATTTAGCGAATAACAATAAAGCAATCACTAAAGATATTATTGTTAAAACCGTTGCTAATACTAAAACGTTACCTAGCCCACCTAAAGTTTACATGCAACTTAATGCGGTTTTAAAAGAGAATAATACTGACTCACAAAAAATTGCCCAAATTATTCAACAAGACCCTGCGCTAACCGCCAAAGTATTACAGTTTTCGAATAATGCCTTTCCAACTGGCGCAAAACCTATGCTGAATATTACTGAGGCGATAACAAAAATGGGCATTGATACTCTGTGCTGTATCGTGATGACCTCAGAGCTCTTCTCTTATACACCAAAAATTAAAGGTTTTTCGCTTCAAGACGAGCAAATGCATTGTTTAGCTACGGCAAAATTAGCGGCTTCGATGGTAAAACCGCAATTAAAACAAGACACCATGATTGCTGGTTTATTGCACGACATTGGCAAGGTTGTACTGTTTGAGATAAATGAAAGATTAACGGCATCATTTTTCACTCATCGTATTAACCAAGAAAACAACATCGAATTAGAAAATAAAATATTTGCTAGTGATCACTGCCATGTAGGTGGTTATTTACTGCACATGTGGGGGTTTTCATATCAAATTATTGAAGCCACTATTTTGCATCACCGACCAGAAAAGCTATTACACAAAACCTTTGGCGTGGCGCAAGCTGTTTACCTTGCCAATGTACTTGTTCATCAACAAACACCAGATGAAGCCTTTATAAACCATTATAAACTCGCTAGTGTTATTGATGCGCTTACGCTGCGGGCAAAAAAACTAATTTAACCTGAACTCTGGATAATGAGTGCTTGATACTCAAGTGACTGAAAAGCTTAGGCGGTAAAGTAAATACTATAGCAAGGTGAACTGCACAAATAGACACCATCAATGCTTCACTTAATGGCATTTTCAAGGCAAAACGTTTATGAATAGCGAGTTATTTATCGACGTTTTAACGCAGATAATGGGGTAAAAGGGAGCATTGAACAATTGCTGCTTATCCAGAGTTAAGGTTATTTAATCTAATAGTGGCATACTAAAGTAACCAAGGTAATTAACATGACAAACTCTTTACGCTTTACCGACAGTCATTGTCATCTTGACTTTGAACAATTTAATGCCAATTTTCCCAAGCTACTAAAGCAATGCCAGCAAGCCAATATTAACAACATAATAATCCCCAGTATTGGTCCTAAAAACTGGCAAAAAGTGCTTACATTAGCAAATCAACACAGCACACAACAATTAACCTTGTCCCCCTGCTTGGGCATTCATCCTTGGTTTCTTAATGATTTAACAGCAAACAGTTTGGATGATTTAGCACACTTAGTACAAGGCAATATCAACGATATTGTAGCAATTGGTGAAGCAGGCCTTGATGGCGTTATTGATAAAGAGCAAAATAATTTATCATTACAAATTCAAGTGTTTGAACAACAAATTGATATAGCAAAAAAATTCAAATTACCCATCATTGTTCATCACCGGAGAACACATCAAGATATAACCCGCATTCTTAGAGCAAAAAAACTAACTCAAGGAGGCATTGTTCATGCGTTCTCGGGCAGTTATCAGCAAGCTTGCCAGTACATTGATTTAGGCTTTAAATTAGGTATTGGCGGCACTATTACCTACCCCAGAGCAGAAAAAACCATAAAGGCAATTAAGCGATTACCGCTAACGAGTTTAGTGTTAGAAACCGACGCTCCCTCCATGCCATTATACGGTTTTCAGGGCCAAGATAACTCGCCGTTACAAGTGATTAATGTTTTTCAAGCTTTAGCGAATATTCGCACCGAAACTCCTGAAGAACTTGCCTATGCACTGCAAGAGAATATAACCGCCATTTTCCCTAAGCTTAATAAATCATAGGTTATTAATAGTAAATCCCTAAGATATTCTTTAGGGAGTACATAAGGGCTGAGGTAGGAGTCACTAGCTTAACGAATATTACTTCGTTGGAGGTCTGTAACCTTGTCGACTAAAACGATTTAAACCACGAGTTAAGAGAAACCCTATAACACCTGCCACTATCATAAGTATTCGCATAATGTCGAATTGTGAACGGCTATTTTCGGCCAGATCATCGGCTAACAATGAACGATGCAGCGATAACCTAATGTAACCGTATAACTGGTCACTTCTAAGCTCTTGAACAAATGGGAATATATCGTCAGTTTTGTTTATTTTCCTAAGGCTAATACCAAATAAATCATTAATTGATTCTGCCTGCTCTGAACTCGCCATAGCTTGACCTGTAGTATCATAAATGTGCACACTTTTAACTAAAGGTTGTTGCATTAAAGAGTCGGCATATTGTTGTAATTCATTAGGTTTTTGCGCTAAATATGGCATTGCGCTTGTTGCGGCTTGTGCTAAATAAAGCTTACCAATTTTATTGGCATGAGCTTGAATGTGCATTTGTTGTGTGTCACGACTGCTAACCCAAAAGTCCATCACCAACACAATCAACAAAATCGCTATAGCTAATTGCAATATTTTATTATAAATCGACGATAATTTAGGGTATAAAGGCTGTTCTATTTGCTTCATCAAACGAATTTTTTCCTACATTTTTATAATGACAGTATAGAACTAAATTTAAACATTTTATACTAGGATAATCGTTTAAAAGCGTGTTTTTCAAATAAGGTATTTCCGTGACAATGCAACAAAAAATTATTCCTTTGAACGATATCCAACACTTAAACTTAGCACAATGGTTACCTGCTGACTCAGTCAGTAACGAAATGGCAATTGAGTTTGATCAAGCACAGCAAGCTTTTATCTTAAATGATGCAAATGAAATAACAGCAGACAGTAACTTATCAGAATTAATTGAATTGGTTGTTTTTAATGATATAAGCCTAGTCAACTTAGTTAATTTACTTAACGAGTGTGAAATAAGCTTAAATAGTTTGCACGCAATTAATCAACGAAATAACGCCACAAGCTATCGCTTTAGTGTAAAAACCAATGACATAAAACAGGCGAGAAACCGTTTATCTGCTTTTAATATTGCAGCAAAAATTGAAGCAGCATTATTAATAAACGCACCAACACTTTCTACACCCGGTTTGTTAGTGATGGATATGGATTCAACCACCATTAAAATTGAGTGCATCGATGAAATAGCTGCGCTAGCGGGTGTTGGTGAAGAAGTTGCTGCGGTAACTGAACTCGCCATGCAAGGCGAATTAGATTTTAGCCAAAGTTTGCATCAACGGGTGGGGAAATTGCAAAACTCATCAGAAGATATTTTAGCGCAAGTTGCAGATAACATTCCGCTTATGGAAGGTTTAGAGACTTTAGTTACTGCATTAAAACAACATCAATGGCGTGTTGCTATTGCTTCAGGTGGCTTTACCTATTTTGCCGATCATTTAAAAAACATGCTATCACTTGATGCCGCTGTAGCTAACGTGTTGGAAATAAAAGACAACAAACTAACCGGTAAAGTTTTAGGCAATGTAATTGACGCACAAGCTAAAGCAGATACCTTAGTGCAACTCACTAGCGAGTTTAACATTGCGCCAACGCAAACTGTTGCCATGGGCGATGGCGCTAACGATTTAGTGATGATGGCAGCAGCACATTTAGGTGTCGCCTTTCATGCAAAACCATTAGTGCTCGCTCAAGCAGACGCTTGTATTACTAAATCAGGTTTAGACTGTTTATTACATTGGCTTAAGTAAGGCATATAAATAAGAAAACAGCAGTAGCCACTTATTGTAGCTACTCATTAAGTTTTAGGTTTTAGGTTATAAGCTAAAATGCACAGAGCCTTGCTTTAACATTTTAGCCTAACTTGTTAACCAACGCTGCAATAGCTATAGTCTTATTTCAACTCTTAACTAAACAGTTAACGGGTTAATCACCAAATTGAAACCGAAAGCCTGCGTTAACGGTAAAGCCATCATTTCTTGACCAAATATCAGTTGTCCATCTGCCGCTAGGTGCTTGTTCAGGTAACAACAAAGAATCTTCTTTAGTTTGTCGCACATTAAGCAGGTTTTCAGCATTAACAAAGAAGCTAACTTTACCCACCGTTATTTGACCTAACAAACCTAAATGCCAATAAGCTTCGCTTCGCTCACGATATGGGTTGTTTTCAAGCTGTTGTGTGCCGGTATAGTAGGCTTCAAAGCCTAGCAAATGACTGCCGTGTTCTTCCCACATAACCACTAGGCCTGCCGAGTGTTGAGGTGTTAATGCTAAAGGTACTCGATTAAAACCTTCGTTACTTTCTTTCGTCGCATCGGTATATAAATAACTGCCAGTAAACTTAATATCTCGCCAGCGATAACGCAGCAATACTTCAGCACCGCTTATTTCACTTTCACCAATAGCATTAACAATACGAACTTGTTTACCAGAAACTTGCTCCGCGGCGTCAATAACTTCTAACTCTGTAACATTATCAATTGTTGAAGAAAATAATGTCAGGCTAGTTTCTAAACCATCCATCACATAACTAATATCTAAAGAAGCTGTAGATGCTTGCTCCTCTTCAAGTTTTTCTAGTGATTCGAGGCGCGATAATCCGGTTTCATCAAGATCTTCAATAAATGGGCTAGGCGCGAAAAAGCCCTGCCCGTATGCGCCTCTAAACGTCCAGTTTTCGGGGCTATATAACACTGAAATACGCGGACTTACTTGTGTGCCATATTCACTGTGCCAGTCAGTACGAGCACTGAATGACATTGAAACAACATCACTTGCTTCATAATCGAGTTGCGAAAACAAACCTGGTACTTGATAAGAATAATCAAATTCAGCAAAGGTATCAGAAGCGAACTTTTCAGATTGTAACGCCAAGCCGACCAACCATGCTGTTTTGTCTGAATACCCCGATAAACTAGTCTCAATTAAGTAGCTTTCGTGACTATCATCTTCGAGCACAGCACCATACTGATGCTCGTGGTCTTGATTCATTGCTGAGCCACGCCAATTTAAATTTAATACCTCGCCCAGAGGTTGGTCATAAATAAAACCAATATCGGTTCTTAGCGTGTTCTGAGTCAGCGGAAATTCATTGCCATCGCTTAGCTCAACACCATCTAAAGTACCACCATCTCTTTGCTCTTTCATTACACCTAAGGTTAAGTATAAGTTTGCACCACTGTCGTTTTGCCAATAAAGCCGAGGGCGAATACTGCCTCGTTCATACCCAGCTAAATCAATCCAGCCATCGTCATCGAAATCTTGCTCTTCTTGGTGATGAATTCCGGTAGTTACTGATGCGCTTAAACTATCAGTTAATGGTGATGCAAAATACGAGGTAATATCTTGGCCATTTTTTGAAGTAGCATTGACCAATACCTCACCTTCATATTCATTCGAAGGCGTTCTCGATATTAAGTTAATTACCCCGCCAAGTGCTGAGCCGCCATAAAGAGAAGAAGCAGAGCCTTTAATTATTTCAACATTGGCAAGGTCTGTGGGTGGAATTTGTAACAAACCAATTGAAGCCGTTTGGCCACCATATAAAGGTAAACCGTCACTTAATAGTTGTGTGTAACGACCAAACAAACCTTGCAATCGAATATTAGCGCTACCTAAAGCTGGCGAAGTGTTTTGTACTCTTACACCACCTGTTTCAGCGACTAACATAGAAATATTGCCTGGGCGCATAAGGGCTTTTTCTTGTATTTCTTCACCGCTAATAATTTCAGTGCGTGTTGCCGACTCAGTAACAATACGCCCCAAACGAGAAGCACTGACTTGGATTCTTTCAATTGGCGCATCATGATGATCATGATGTTCAGCTTTATCATGCTGGTCGTGTTCTTTATTCTGAACATTGTTATGAGCACTAGTTTGCTCAGTTTTATGCTCATGCTTATGTTCATTGTTTTTTTCATCTGCGCAGGCAAAAGCAGGTATTAACAGTAATGCTGCGGGTGTAATTAATGACTTTTCAAACATGTTAACCTCAGGTAATACTTAGCAGTTAATCAGCACAATACTGTGAATTAACTTACTGTTTTTTTAAGTTGTATATAGCTGTTATATAGCTAGTAGGATAAGTATTTACGAGGTAAAAATGGGGGGGCGATAAAGTAAACTCGTCATGGTTTTTGGCTGGTTTGCCAGTGGTAACCTAACCGCTTCATTTAATGAAAAATTTTTAGCCGCATAACCTTCAGTTTCAACATACATGAATGATGAACACGCATTAGCAATGCAGTTACAATCGAGATCACAACAGTCAATTCCACAGCAATCTTCTGAGCTTTTTGAGTCTGATGCCGCTGAGCTTTTATGTTGCGCTTGTGCACTATTTGTATGAGCAGATGCAGAAGTAGTATTTTCTGATGTTTCACAAGACATAGCGCTATTAAAAGCAATTGCTTGACCAACAAAGGCAATAAGCATAAACGCTGTAAATAAAACTCGTGAAATTGCTTTGATCATAAAAAACTCTGCTTACTATCGAGGCTACATTATAAGTTTATATTTTCTATATGTGAATAAACTCTTATAAGCTTTTGAAAATAAATGCTAAAAACTAATATCAAATGTAATAAATTATTGACGATTTAAACCGCCTAAAATGATCGATTATTTATTTCAATTGGTATAAGCCCTAAAAATTAACGGTTAAAACTAGCGGCCAATTTTAATGAAAGTCATTACTGCATTATATGTACTTTAAGGTAAAAGGCCGTAATATAAACTTACCCTCGCATTAATTACAACACCCTTAATTGTTATCGCATTAACCTATAACGAAAAACCACTTCTTGAGTTATATCGAAAATTTGCGCTATGCCTGCAACACTCCATATTTCTTGCTCTATCTGTTTACCACGGTGAATGGCATAACCACTAATATAATTAAGCTCAGGGTGAAGGTGACTCATATCAGGCTCCGCTGCGCGCGAAAGTTTTACCATCACGCAAAAGAATTGTCCGCTTTTCAATGCTTGATGAATAAACCTTTGTTTTAACGCTTCGGTATTAAGTTCAGTCGAGAGTTTTATTTTTACGGCTTTTTCTACCAGTTCAATACTTGGGTCTATCGCAATATAAAGTATTTCATTACTGGCAGTTTCACTTTGTTGCATTTTTTTGAGTTTAGCGGTCAAACTCGCCATAAACCCGGCATGACCCAATATAGGGTATAAATTATAATGAGATTTACGTTCGCTCAATTGCGCCATTTCAGCCATAAATTTACTACTAGAGTCGCCACTAGCAATAACTTCTGTTTTATAACGACTACCACTTGTTTGTATTACCAAGGCCGGAATAGTAGAGCTTGCACTGTAAATATTTCTTAATGCTTTAGCTAAGCCTGGGCTGGCCATTACATACTCATCTGAGGTTAATTTATCACGGTTCTTATCAATTAGAGCTTTAAAAAACTTACGGCCAATATGCTGATGTTTTTCAACAAAAACACGTAAATTAACAGTAGTTTTAGCGCGATTAATCCGCATGACTTCATAAGGCAAAGCGCTTAAATCAAAGCTTGAGGTTATTTTTTGCAACTTAGGAAGTGCTAAATAAACAATATCACCAACAATTAAACTTGTACTTTGTTCTAATTCAACTTTTAAACCAGAAGTAGAAAAGTTGATTGAAACGCCCTTTGAAGTAACACCATTTATGTTTACATTAGCAGGGGTTTTATAAGTAAAACGCAACTCTTGTCGTTTATTTCTATAATTAATACCCACTTCATCAACACTAAAAGGTTTACTTAAACGTTTATGTCCAAACCTTTTTAGTTTTACCGTATTAACGCCTTCATAAGAGAGCGACTGATAAGCTATAGTGCTGTCGGCATGCGTTACATCTTTTACAACAACCATATAAGGTGTTTGGCTTATTAAGGCGCTAATGTCTTCAGGTATGGGAGCATTTAAGTATTCGTTTTGTTTAGTGGTGCTATTGGCTAAAGTAAAATGTGACTCTGCACGGTCAGGCGCTATATCGACTAAATTTAACTGGGTAACTAAAAAGTTTTCTTTATTTGCCGCAAAACCTAAAAATTGCAACATAAACTCTGGGTCTTCACTCAGTTGTAACTCATCAGCGGTATAAAAATAAAACTTACCTTGGCTACGATGAATAAAGCTAAAAACCAATAAAGATTTTTTTCTCAAGGCTAATTTTTTTAGTCTCACGATGCGCTCAGGAGAAAGTAAGCAGTAAAGTGTTGAGTAGCGTTTTTCGTCTTGCCAATACTGATATAAATTTTGATTGTTATTACAAGTAAGTGCATATTTTGGCGATAATACATTTACATTCTTTTCTATAAAAACAGGTAGTTCATTTGACTTTGGTAAAACAAACTGTTCAAAACTACGTGTTTGCAAAGCCCGAATGGTATTGTCTAAATTAATTTTATAACGACGCTTATTCGTTCGAATAAAACTCATTAAATATTTTGTAAAGTTTTCTGACTCTGTTCTATCTTCGATAATTCTTTGCACGCCAACGAGCTGCATATTATCTAAAACAGTTACATTTTTAACTTCGTAGAGAAATTCGCTGTCTTCAGTAAGTTGATGTTGTTCTTCTAAGCCGATAAAACGCAGCGTAATTTTTTGCCCTATTTCGATGGCGCTAGAGTCGTTAATTCTGAACTTACAGCCATGTACACTCATATCCGAGGTTGAGCATTTAAATTCGTTTGTTGTATCTAGCATGACCTTAATCGAAATAACAAAATTCATTCGTTCTTCATTACGATCATGATATGCGCCAAAACGATGAAATTTGGCTGGAAATTGCGACTTTTCAAATATCTTATTATTATCGGCAGGTTGGCTTTTTGCCGTATTCGTTTTTTCTTTTTGATAGATAACTCGAAAGTTATTCTCTGTATTCATAACTTCTTCGTAGACGCCTAAAGTATAAGCACCGTAGCGAGAAAATGCGGAGGTAAACACCGAAATAGCCAAACTGTCTAGGTAGTGAACTCTGCCTTCATGCTCAAAGGATTTGCACTCTCCATCAACATAGCCTCTTAAATCAATCAAACGACTACAAGGTGTAGCTAAACGCTTTATTTCCATTTTTAAAAGAAAACGCTCAGTTTTAGGAATATCTTTTGTGACAGCATTAAACCTAGCTTCAAAGTCATTATTTAAGACTTGGCCGCTAAGTTCAGTAATAATTTTTTGGTATTTTGAAAAATCTTTATTCATTTACACTTCAATATCTTTACAATAAAGAAAACTACTCATCAAATATTGCGCTAGTATATGCGGCTTGTAGTAAATATTCACTACCCGCTGTGCACAATATTGAAAAGTAACTCGTTTATATTTAACTGTTTTAAAGCAATAACCATACCTTTTAAATTATTATAGAAGCCGAGAAACAATAAATATAAACTTAATACCTAAAAGTATAACAAAAAGCTTTTAAGTTATTAATTACAAAGTGAAAAATAAATTTTACACGCAATACAAAAAGTCGTTATTGATTAATAAATGGTATTGTCATCATTTTGACTACCTTAAATCAGAAAGAAAATAATTTAAGAAATAGGCAGCCAAATGGCAAAGTTAGCAAAAATAGAATTCGTTTGTACCGATTGCGGCATGAACTACCCGCGTTGGCAAGGTCAGTGTCGATGCGGCGCATGGAATACCTTGGCAGAAATGAAAATCTCGCCAAATCAAAGTAAAAGTGCCACCAAAAGTCGTACGGTATCTGCTGGTTATGCAGGCGGCACGGGTGGCGGTTCAAAGAAAATAAACGATGTTGAAACCACCGAGGCTGAAAAGCAGTTAACCGGCATAGGCGAGCTTGACCGCGTATTATGTGGCGGCGTTACCACCGGCTCTGTCAATATTATTTCAGGGGATCCGGGTGCAGGTAAAACCACCCTACTTTCGGATTTAGTGGCTCGCATGTCACAATTAATGCCGTCGCTTTACTGTACCGCAGAAGAGTCGCTGTCGCAGTTTAAAAACAGAGTGCAGCGCTTAAAGCTTGATTATAATCCTGAAGAATTATATTTATTATCTGAAACCAGTGTTGAAGCGATTATTGAAGAGCTAGAGCAAAAGAAAATCAAGTTCGCGGTAATTGACTCCATTCAAGCGGTAGTTACCGACAATGCCAATGGTAGCCCAGGCTCACCTTCACAAGTTAAAGGCGCGGCGCAAGCATTAACCCAATACTGTAAACAAAATAACGTTACTATGTTTTTAATTGCCCATGTGAATAAAAACAACGAAATTGCTGGCCCACAAACTTTAGTACACATTGTTGATGCCCTGCTCCACATTGACACTAACGACGGCCAAATACGTACCTTACGCGCTAATAAAAACCGCTTTGGTGATATTGATACCGTTGGTATTTTCAAAATGTGTGAGCGCGGCATGCTCAGTGTTGATAACCCAAGTGAGATATTTTTATCGGGCTCAAGCACTGAATCCCCAGGCTCTGCCATAACGTGTATTCGCAAAGGTAACCGTAACTTATTGCTCGAAATTCAGTGTTTAACCACTGAAACTGAGGCTGAGTTTCCACAACGTGTTTGTGTTGGCTTGAATATGAATCGCATAAAAATGTTAACCGGTATTTTGCGTAAACACACCAAAACAAAAATTTATCACGATACCTTTTTCAACATTATTGGCGGCTTAAAAATAGATGAGTCAGAAACCTGTATTGATCTTGCCTTAGTCACCGCGCTTCTAAGCAGCTTAAATGAATTTGTTATTCCAAGAACCACCTGCATTATGGGTGAACTTAGTTTAAATGGAGATGTGCGCCCAATAGACAGCGGCGTACCACGAGTAAAAGAAGCCGCCCAACATGGCTTTCAAGAGATATTTATTCCATTTCGAAACTATCATAAATCAATGGAAGGTTTAGGGGCTAAAATCACCCCAGTTAAAACTATTCATGAATTAATTGAGTTGATTAAGTAGCGCTTTAGAAAATGAGTGGCATGATTACTGATTATAAAAACTCGTATTCAGCGCCATTTGATTGATATTAGCGCAATATAAATTACAGTAGCCCATTATTTGGGTGTTCAATATTATAAAAGGAAGTTAAATGAGAATAGCCGTATTAGGGGCAACAGGGATGATTGGACATCATACCGCTATAGCCGTTGTCGCAAGAGGCCATGAGCTAACCATTGTTCATCGTGAGTCTTCAGATATGAGTAAAGTCCAACACTTACCTTATACCTCTGCGATAGCAGATTTATCTGATGAAAAAGCCTTAAGAGAAGCCTTTGCAAATGTTGATGCGGTAATTAACTGTGCTGCTCCCTATCCAACGGTTCCTATTCCATGGCAAGAGGAAGTTAAAAACTCACTTGCCAAAATGGAAAGCTTTTACAACGCTTGCGAGCAAAAGCACCTTCAAAAAATAGTGTATTTGGGCGCTGCTATTGCGTTAAAAAAACATCCTGAAGGTTTACCAGCCAATGAAACGCTAGAGTACTCAACGGCACCTGCTAATAAAAACCCTTACATTCAAGCTAAATGGGCCATGGATGTGCAAGCAATGAACAAAGCAAAAGCAGGATTACCTGTCGTTATTGGCATTCCTTCAATGACCTTTGGAGAATACGACTATGGCCCTTCTACGGGGCAATTACTGGTGGGCGTAGCGAATCAATCGTTACCGGGTTATGTAAAAGGCGACCGTAATCTAATTTATGCTGGCGACGCCGGCTTAGGCCTTACCCTTGCTTGTGAAAAAGGTGTGCCGGGGGCAAGATATTTATTTACTGGCAACAATATCGCTATGGATGATTTAGTGTCGTTAATGGCTAAAGTCAGTAAAGCCCCAATTCTTAAAAGCACACCTTTGTTTGTTGCAAAAATTATAGCGAAAATTCAGTACTTTAAATACAAGCATAGTAATGCAGATTTACCTAAAATTAGTGATACGGCCATAGCAGTGATGTCCTCAGGACAATTTTTAGATGGCACTAAAGCACAAAAAGAACTTGGCTTTAAGACCACCCACTCAATAAAAGAAGCCATTCAAAAAGCTCATGATTGGTTTGTTGAAGTTGGGTATATTAAATAAGAAAGCACTAAGTTACATATTTGCAGCTAGATCTCATTTCCTCCCAAGTCACGTAATGAGGAAAATAGACAAGTTACCACCTATTCAGTTATTTTTTACAAGGAATTACGACTTAAAATGAAAAACTTAGCCATTCTGCTTTTTATTTTTATAGCATTTTTATCTCTCGCAGAAGAAAGGTATATCTCATATGAGGAGTTAACTCTCGGTATGAAGCCAAGTGAGTCATATGTAACTGGAGCTAATAAACTAATAGAGTATGCTTCTTTTAATGAAACTTATGCATGTAAATTTATGGTTAGTTTAACTTACAGCGCACACCTAAAAAAATTGCATGACGTAGCTAAAGAGCACTACAAACAACAAAAAACAAACGGTCAACTTACAGAAACTGAAATCACCAAATTGTTATCTATTTCAGATGAAGAAATGATGTTTAATACTTGTATTAAGATGAATTTGGCCGATGAGGCAACAAATGCTCGTGCTAGTATGGATAATATTAGTAAGGAGCTAGTACAAGAAACTAAGGCATTTTTTAGGTCTAAACTTCCAGACGGAACAGTTAAAACTGTATTAATGAAAAAAGAGAAAAATGTTTGGAAAGTTGCAGCAATTCAATAAAACCATACAAGCTAATTAACAAGAAAAAACAGTTAGCTTTTTCGTTACTCAACATTGTAACCAACAACTTCATACCCGTATGTTGAGACATTTCAACCAACCTGGCCCCGCAGAAACCATGAAAGAGTTGGCAGGGCAAGGATTGACGACTCAGAGCAGTTTTGATGGTGAAATCTATGTACTTAATGGCAAAATTATGCAGAAAAGCTGTGCTTTAATAGCGTCATGCGCCTGTTTACTTAGCAGCAGTGCCACAGGACATTGCTGCTGCGTGATGGATACTTGAGTAAACTTTAATTCAAGTATCCTTCGAGAGCTTAGGGTGCTCAGTTCGTGTCACCTGTATGTATTACTGTAGGCTCTGTCAGGCGTGTAACTAAAAGCTGCTCGACTTTGAAACCATCAACGTCTATGGCTTCAAATTTATAACCGTCGAGGATCACATAATCAGTACGTTTTGGTAGACGTTTCAATGTATAGATCAAAAACCCGGCAAGAGTTTCATACTGGTTAGCGTTGGGAAATATATCTATCTCTAACAGCTTCATCAAATCGACTATCGGCGTTACGCCGTCAACTAACCAAGAGTTGGCATCACGTTCAACAATTTGCTCTTCGCCGTGCATCGTCACTAGGTTACCCATAAAACTACTCATTAAGTCTTTTAACGTCACTAGACCAACGACCATACCATATTCGTTAACCACTATCGCAAAAGGCTGCAGCGCTGTTTTAAACTCGTTAAGCGCTTCTGACAGGGTTAAGGTTTCCGGTAAGTAAAACAGTTCAGTTTGGATCATACTGTCTTTCAAATGAGCGGATTCGCCCTTAAGCAGTTGGCGTAATATTTGTTTCGACTCAACCGAACCTATAACGCGTTCTAAATGACCATCACATACTAAGAAGTTATTATGCGGGTGTTCTAGGATTTTAGCGCTGATGGTTTCGCTGTCATCATTAATGTCAAAATAAACGATAGAATCTCGTGTCGTCATCGCAGTAGGCAGAGTACGCCCTTCAAGTTCGAACACATTACCCAGAAGATGATATTCCTGTTGTTGCAACGAGCCGTGCTCTGCCCCTGCGTCCATCATGGCGACGATATCTTCGGTAGTAACCACGTCTTCACGTACTGTCGGCACCTTAAAAATACGTAAGATCAGGTTCGTAATGCTGTTAAATAACATCACAAATGGCTTTAACGCGTAGGTGATTGTATTCATCAAACCAACGATTTTTACAGCAACGGCCTCAGGCATGATCATAGCAATGCGTTTCGGCAATAAATCAGCGAACAAGATAAATAACGATGTAATGGCTAAAAAAGACAGCACGAAGCTAATTTGTTCTGCCAGTGCGCCGGTATACACCAGCGCCACTAATTTAGCGGTATAAGGCGTTAGAGTTTGTTCACCAATAATACCGCCTAGGATAGCGATGGCATTGAGGGCGATTTGGATCATGGCGAAGAAATTTCCGGGCTGCTCTTGCAAGCGAACAACAGCTTTGGCCTTTTCATTGCCTTCATCAGCCATAACTCTTAATTTGATTTTCCGCGCAGCGGCGATGGAAATCTCCGACATAGCAAACAAGGCACCAAATAATATCAATATGGCAATACCTAATAAATCACTCATGTTTTACTCCAATTCACCGAGTTGACTGGGCGCCAACTATCGTCTTACGTTACAAAAAAAGCGAGCAATTATTATTGAATATTAGTTAGACAGCAACAAAATTTATCATAAACAATAAAAAATAAAATTATCAAATAAAAATCAATGTGTTATATTGATATTTAGTTTTATTTTTTTTCTGGTTTTGTACAAAATAATGTCATAAAGTGACTATTAAAGGCGCAGGTCTTGGCACTATTCAAACTCTTGCCTGATATTATGGCTCATTAACAATTTATTATGGGTGGCTTAATAAATTCTTCCTTGATTATCATCGCTTAGTATACTAATAACTTTGCCAGAGCCTTGAACTTGAACATTACTTTTATGATTTTTATAAGCTTCATTAAGAGATCTAGAATTTGAAAAATTTGACCACTGTAAAAAAGTGAAGCCTACTAAAATAAATATTAAAAGTTTACGCATACACCAAATTTTCCCTAGCATTATAGACACAATGACCTCCAAAAAGTGCTAGCTTCTGAACGTGGGTTAATTTTACAAACCAGAGCCATAATATATGTATCAACAATATAAAGCAGAGGCTAGCATGACAAAAGATAACATATCTTTCATTGGTTTAGACACTGAATAGCTGAGGCCAAGGTTATTGAAATTAACTCTAGCAGACCCGCTTAATTTTCTTATATGTGTTGATTGCACTAATCTAAATGTAATCAATGATTACCTTTTTATTAATGTTGTAATACTTTATTTAGAGTGAGTGTCCAAATTAATCTAAGTGTCCAAATTAATCTTATGCATAATTTAACACTACATGTTGAGCTAGTGTTGGTACTTCAAGGTATTCGTATGCCGCATTAACTTTTTTAATAAAGTTTTCATCATTAGACATCAAAATATGACAGAATGAAGCTATAGATGCATGGCTATTATCACTAACGGCAGCAATAAACCTCCTTTCTTTATGAACTTTTGAGTCAGGATAATACCCCAAAGTATTCAACATATTATAAATACCGATTATTTTTTGGTGTTTATAATATGGCTGTTCTGGATTAATTGGGTTTTTATTTAATTGAAACAAACCGTCTACATCAAGATTTTTTTGGCTATAAGTTGGGAGTTCTTTTAACGTATCCCAAATTTTGATAAGTACATTTGGCGGCTCAATATTATTTAGTTGTTTGGGACCAATACCTACTTGTGAACGAAAATCTTTAATACCATCCCAATTTTTATCATCTTCAATATTTTCAATCATCATACTTTCTGTTTTTTCTAAAGCTGTTTTAAATTGAGTAGTCATTTCCTGAGTATAAACACTCAACTGACTTTGAATCTCTGGGGATAATTCGTCAGAGTTATCCATTATTGATTTCATTAACTCAGAAAATGCAGAGACTTGTTCGCTGTTAATATCTGCAATACTATCGCCTTTTCTTCCACCTGAGAATTTGAATAGCCATTGTTGCATTGCATGTTCCATGTCGATACCATCATCGGCATTGTCACAATACTCTGTGTATACTTCAAAAGGGTCACGATTACTTATTAAGGCTTTATCTGTGATCGTAAAACTAGGCTGTTCAACAATTAATTTCAAATAGTTTGCTTTTAGGTCTTTAAGTACCTTGAGGAAGCATTCTTCAAAGCCTTTTGAACGTCTAATTTCTTTGAGCGTTTCATCTGAATAAACTACTTGATAGTCGTTTATTAAAATCTGACCAAATTTCCCCAACCCTTCTTTGGTGAAAAAATCTAGAATATTCTGATCAAGATAAACGGTAGGCTTTCCTTTATATGCTGGAATTGACTCCATTGCTTAATCCTTTAGGCATAATAGCTTATTAGACAGATCAGATCCCACGTCCACAAGCAAGACAACCCAACTAATGAATATTTATTCAAATCAATATACATAACCAACCTTTTACATTCAATAAGTTAATACCGTCCGTTGAATATCCTATGTAAAAAAGCGGATTAACTTGCCTTGTCAAGAAAACAGGAAACACACGGAATTTATATAAAAAAGCACATTAAAAAAAAGTGACATAACCACTTAAGCTATGTCACTTTCTATTGTTATTACAAAAACCATAAATCTAAGGTTTCTAGAAAACAACCTACGATGGCTCATAATCCAAATTAGCCGACAGCCAACGTTCAGCTTGTGGCATGGTCATTTCTTTACGGGCGGCGTAACTTTCTACTTGGTCCTGCGCTACTTTGGCTACCGCGAAGTATTTAGATTCTGGGTGGGCAAAGTACCAACCGCTTACAGCTGCGCCTGGCCACATGGCAAAGCTTGAGGTTAATTCCATACCAATGTTTTCTTCCACATTAAGCAGCTGCCACAACAAGCCTTTTTCGGTATGTTCTGGGCAAGCAGGATAGCCGGGTGCAGGTCTAATACCTTGGTATTTTTCACGAATTAAATCGTCGTTTTCTAGATTTTCGTCTGGTGCATAGCCCCAGTATTCTTTGCGAATTTTCTCGTGTAGATACTCAGCGCTTGCTTCGGCTAATCGGTCGGCCACGGCTTTAATTAAAATGCTGTTATAGTCGTCGTGCTCAGCATCAAAGGCTTTGACTAAATCTTCTACGCCAAAACCTGCCGATACCGCAAATGCGCCAACATAATCGTTAATACCCGAAGCTTTGTCGGCCACGTAATCGGCTAAACAGCGATTATATTGTCCGCTTGGTTTTTTACTTTGTTGGCGTAACTGATGCAGCTTCATTAATGGCTCTGAGCGTGTTTCATCAGTATAAAGTTGTAAATCGTCTTGCTCGCGACTCGCTGGAAACAAACCAAAAACGGCTTTTGCGGTTAGTTTTTTGTTGTTGATAACATCGTCTAACATGGCGTTGGCATCATTAAACAATTTAGTTGCTTCTTCGCCGATAACTTCATGTTTCAAAATTAATGGATACTTACCTGATAGCTGCCAAGTCATGAAAAATGGCGTCCAATCGATATAGTTTCTAACAATGTTCAAATCGATATTATCAAGTACACTGACGCCTAATTTGTTCGGCACTTTCGGCGTGTAGTCCTCAAATGAAATTGGCACGGCATTGGCGCGAGCGTCTTTTAATGAAATTAAACTTGAGCGTGGGCCTTTTTTATAATGACGTTCGCGTACTTTTACGTATTCAGCATTTTGGCGCTCAACAAAAGCGTCCCTGTGCTCGTCTGAAAGTAGCGTACTAACAACTGATACTGAGCGCGATGCGTTCGGTACATACACCACAGGATGATCATACTGCGGCGCAATTTTTACCGCAGTATGTGCTTTTGAAGTAGTCGCACCGCCAATTAATAACGGCAACTCGAAGTTTTGTCGCTTCATTTCTTTGGCAACATGCACCATTTCGTCAAGCGATGGCGTAATTAAGCCCGACAAGCCGATAATATCGACCTTTTCTTCCCGGGCAACCCGTAAAATATCTTCGCACGACACCATTACGCCTAGGTCGATAATTTCGTAGTTATTACATTGCAGCACCACGCCAACAATATTTTTGCCAATGTCGTGAACATCGCCTTTTACGGTTGCCAGTAATATTTTACCGTTCGATTTAACTTCGGTTTTTTCAGCTTCAATAAACGGGTTTAAATGCGCTACCGCTTGTTTCATTACTCGTGCTGATTTCACCACCTGCGGCAGAAACATTTCACCAGCGCCAAATAAATCGCCAACGACATTCATGCCATCCATTAACGGCCCTTCAATAACATCTAAAGGTCGTTTAGCCTCTAATCTTGCGGCTTCGGTATCTTCAATAATGAATTCGTTTATGCCTTTCACCAATGAGTATTCTAGGCGTTTGTTAACTTCTAATTCACGCCATGAAAGATCGGCTTTACTGTTTTGGCTACCGGCTTGGCCGCGAAATTCTTGGGCTATATCTAATAAACGCTCGGTTGCGCCATCGTCTGAGTTTTGAATAACATCTTCGACTGCTAAGCGCAGGTTGTCAGGAATATCAGAATAAATAGCTAATTGCCCAGCGTTAACTATGCCCATATCCATGCCATTTTTTATTGCATGATAAAGAAATACCGCATGAATCGCTTCACGCACTGGGTTATTACCACGAAACGAAAACGACACGTTAGATACGCCGCCTGAGATCATCGCATGGGGTAAGTTTTGCTTAATATCGCCTACCGCTTCAATAAAGTCGCGCGCATAGTTGTTGTGCTCTTCAATGCCGGTAGCTACGGCAAAAATATTCGGGTCGAAGATAATATCTTCTGCTGGGAAGCCAATTTCATGCACCAAAATTTGATAAGCACGCTTACATATTTCATTTTTACGCTCGCGAGTGTCGGCTTGGCCTTTTTCGTCAAACGCCATAATAATAACCGCTGCACCATAACGACGTAGCAATTCAGCTTGTTCTCGAAAGTTGTCTTCGCCCTCTTTCAAACTAATGGAGTTAACCACCCCTTTACCTTGAATGCACTTTAAGCCGGCTTCTAAAATATCCCATTTAGACGAGTCGAGCATAATCGGCACTTTAGCAATATCTGGCTCGCCGGCAATTAAGTTTAAAAAGCGTACCATGGCGGATTTTGAATCCAACATGCCTTCGTCCATGTTGATATCAATAATTTGCGCGCCGTTTTCCACTTGTTGCAAGGCAACAGCAATGGCTTGGTCGTAGTTTTCTTCGGTAATTAAACGTTTAAAAATAGCTGAGCCAGTCACATTAGTACGTTCACCCACGTTAACAAACAAGCTGTCTTCTTTAATGGTTAGCGCTTCTAAGCCTGATAAGCGACAGGCAATTTCTTTTGGCTTAATTTCACGCGGCGCAATGTTAGCCACGGCTTCAGCCATGCCTTTAATGTGATCAGGCGTAGTGCCACAACAGCCGCCAATAATATTTAAAAAGCCAGAGTTTGCCCATTCAGCAACATGTTTGTCCATGTCTTCAACGGTAAAGTCATATTCACCAAAGGCATTAGGTAAACCGGCATTAGGAAGCAGATACACAGCCGCGTCTGAAATACGGCTTAATTCTTCAACATATTGGCGTAACTCAACCGGGCCAAGTGCACAGTTTAAACCAAATGAAATCGGCTTAGCGTGGCGAAGCGAGTTATAAAAAGCTTCGGTGGTTTGGCCTGATAATGTGCGTCCTGAGGCGTCAGTAATCGTGCCTGAAATCATCACAGGAAAACGCTCACCACGTGCTTCAAATACGGTTTCAATAGCAAAAATAGCTGCTTTTGCGTTTAAAGTATCGAATATAGTTTCGATTAAAATTATGTCACTGCCGCCATCAAGCAAGGCATTAGTTGATTCAATATAAGCGTCTTTAAGTTCATCAAAAGTGACATTACGATATGCTGGGTCGTTTACATCAGGCGATATTGAACAGGTACGGTTTGTTGGTCCTAACACACCCGCAACAAAGCGCGGTTTATCAGGGTTTTGTGCAGTAAATTCGTCAGCAACTTCACGCGCTAATTGCGCTGCCGCTAAGTTAATAGCTGCGCTGTAACCTTCCATGTCGTAATCAGCCATGGCAATGGTGGTGGCATTAAAGGTGTTAGTTTCAAGAATATCAGCGCCAGCGACTAAATATTCACGATGAATGGCTTTAATCACCTCTGGCTGCGTTAGCACTAACATATCGTTATTGCCTTTTACATCGCTATGCCAGTCGGCAAACTGCTCGCCGCGATAGTCTTGCTCTTCAAATTTATACGCTTGGATCATAGTACCCATTGCGCCATCTAAAATAAGAATACGTTTATCTAACTGCGCTTGTAATAAGCCATAAGAAGCTGATTGAACTACTGAGGTTTTTAATTGAGTGTTTGATTGCTTAGACACGAGATTTTCCTGGGTGAATGGCTTTAATATGGTCTGCATCTAATTGATACGGCGTAATTTGATAAACGTAGTAGTTTAACCAGTTGGTGTAAAGTAAGCTGCCATGGCTGCGCCACATGTTAATTGCTTCTTTTTCTGGGTCATTATCGGTAAAATAATTAACCGGTATTGTAACATCACCGCCAGCGGCAATATCTCGAAAGTATTCTTCGCTGAGTGTGCTTGCATCATATTCTGGGTGGCCAGTTAAATAGACCTGCTGTTTATTTTTGCTCGCGGCTAAGTAAACTCCACCCTCTGCAGATTCAGCTAATATTTCAATATCTTCAAGTGACTGATAATCAGCCTTGTCAATATAACCATAACGAGAGTGCGGTACACTAAAAGTTTCATCAAAACCGCGAGTAAGCTGTTCATCTGGCTTTAAACAACGATGGCGATAAACACCTGATAGCTTTAGCTTTCGCAAATGTCGCTTCAAACCATAATGATGATAAAGCGCGGCATGAGCTGCCCAACAAGAGAACATGGTTGAGGTAACGTTTTGTTCTGCCCAGTCAAACACTTCGCAAATTTTATCCCAAAAGGTTACTTGCTGATAATCTAATAACGCTAGCGGTGCACCTGTAATAAGCAAACCATCATATTGTTTGTGTTTAATATCATCGAATAAGCGATAAAAATTATCTAAATGCGCTTGCGGTGTATTTTTAGATTCGTTTGCATGAATACGAACGAACTCAACATTTATTTGCAGTGGCGTATTCGCCAGCATACGCAGAATTTGCACTTCGGTTTCAATTTTATTCGGCATTAGGTTAAGAATCGCCACTTCCATAGGACGAATTTCTTGATCGGCGGCACGACGTTCAGACATGACGAAAATATTTTCTTTGTCTAAAATCGTTAAAGCAGGTAATTCATTGGGGATTTTTATGGGCATAGCACTAACCTAATATCTGAAAACCGTTATAGCTGTATTAATTATAAGTGGACTTAATCAGTATAAAATAACGCTGAGAAACAGCTTTTATATTTACTAATTTTATCTCAGTATAATGTGACTTGGATTTCTAGCTATGTCAACCTCTAAACGTATAGACGTCTAAAATAAGTATAATTTAATAAACTACTACCTTCTTATATAATATATAGCGATGTAATAATCTCAGACGTCAATTAGGACAATAAATGCAAAATGGATTTACAGAGCCGATTCAGTACCTAAGACGCTAGCACTTTGTGTACTTACTATCGGGGCTTATTTAATATATAAACTTTACCGTTTTTCTTACCAAATAAATAATCTAACAACGTTTAAAATATCTCCACTATTTATGGCTACCAGTATTGCGTTATTTATAATTTCATTAGGGAGCTTAATTTACGGTTTGGCTAATTTTCATGACCTCACTATTTTAAAAAGCTCGATTGGTATTCATATGATCTCAAGTGTTTTTGATGTAACTTGGATAATAATGGTACGTAATCGTATGAATATGAATATGAATATGAATATGATTGCAGGAGTTAAAAAAGGTGACAAGCTTTGGTTAAATCCATATATAACATCAATTTTTCATGTGATTTATATGCAACATAAAATAAACCAAGGCTCAGATAAAGTAACAATTTAATAAGCTAAAACAGGGTTAAACGATAATTAAACAGAATTAAAAAGAAGTGAGCCTTTACGTTATTTTAGCCAATAACTCTTATCACTTAACCTATCATTATATAAAATGGAGTTTACATGAGACTACTATTAATTTTATCAATTTTTGCATCATCAGTTTCAGCTACACAGTTTGATCTAGAAACCTATTCTACATCTACTGACTTTGCACAAGTTAAGGAAGTTTTGGCTACCCAAGAAGCAAATGGTAGTTGGTGCTTTGGAACGTCTGTAATACATAATGATGAAGGTTGGGAGCATTACGCAAATGGCTGGGAGATAATAGATCTAGAAGGTAATCAACTAGGCACTCGCAAGCTTCATCACCCCCATGTTAATGAACAGCCCTTTACACGTAGCCAATGTAATATAAACATACCCGCAAACATCTCTAAAGTTATCGTACGTGCAAAGTGCAATCAGCACGGCTTTGGCGGCAAAGCTATGCTTGTAGAACTGAACATTAATTGAGTTTTTAACATGCCGAAAATTAATCGAGACTACTCATAATTCGCTCCACCTAGTTTTCAAACAAATATCAGCCAACATTATTTAGTCTGCTATATTAGATGCTATATTTTTAGGAGAGTACGGATGCTTCCAACCATTATGTTTATTTTTTGCGCTTGCTTTATTCTTGAAAGAATAATGCCTGGCTGGCCCTTACCACATATTAAAACATGGCCTATTCGTGTGTTATTAATTAATGCAGTTCAAATAGGTGTTGTATTATTGGCAGGTGTATCATGGGAGTTATGGCTGGCATCTTGGTCCGTTTTTAACTTATCGGAATCGGTTCCTCCTGCTTTAGATGGATTTATAGCTTATTTTATTGCTACATTTGTTTTTTATTGGTGGCACAGATGGCGTCATGAGTTTGATTTATTATGGGTTGGTTTCCACCAAATTCACCATAGCCCGAGAAGGTTAGAGGTTATAACTTCATTCTATAAGCATCCTGGCGAAATGATTGTAAATTCAATACTCGGTAGTTTATTGGTTTATACATTACTTGGGCTTTCACTAGAAGCTGCTGCAATTTACACTTTTTTTACTGCTATTGGTGAGTTCTTTTACCACACTAATGTAAAAACACCTCGTTGGATTGGTTATATCTTTCAGCGTCCTGAAATGCATAGAATACATCATCAAACAGGTCGTCATAAAAACAACTATGGCGATATTGTCTGGTGGGATATGCTTTTCGGTACTTATGAAAACCCTAAAGAATGGAAGCACTCTTGTGGCTTTACGCCAGAAAGAGAGGAGCGTTTAGCTGATATGCTTGTATATAAAGATGTGCATAAAAAATAAAATAAGTTACTCAAACCCACTAAAAAATCATCATTAATTTGGTGAATATTAACAAGCTTTGTTAAAAGAGCTTCAGCATCAATGATAACTATTAAAAGGAGATATTATGAGAGTTAGTTTTTTATTAATACCATTATTACTTTCAGGGTGTGCAGGTTTGCCAACATATATTGAGCCGCCAACAAACACACCATCAGCGCAGTTAACAGTAATTAGCAACTTTGATGCTCCTTTTCTTGGATATTCTACATTTATAAATGTTCACACTGAAGAAGATACATGCGGTAAATCATTTGGTTCGAAGAGTGCTGCAAAATTAATTGTACTAGATGATAGCAACCCACTAATTTCTGAATTGAACCCTGATGGTGTAAAGCTTTCAGTTGGCAACAAGTACAGTTTCATGATTATGTCGGTGGCAGGCATGGATAATTGTACTATTTACGCATCATTCAATCCGGAAATTAATCAGTACTATAAAATGAATGTTTCTGGGGTTTTAGGCTTAAGCGGCAATATGTGTAAGGCAGAATTATACACTTATAATGAAATTACTGATATCGCTATACCCGTTGACTTTACATATTATGGGCATTGTAAAGATTGAATAATCAACGAGCTAGCAAATTAGACAGAACTAAAAAGTATGGCTATTGCTATGCGAATTTAGCTAAATGATTAATAATAAGTTATTTCAGGGATCGTTATATCAACGATATATAGTAAGGCGATGTTCGAGTACATTCGAATAATTAGGCGAGAACGAAAATCGCTTTCAAAAAAGCTCAAAGTTATAACTGATACTTTAAATGTTACAAGCATTGTTTGTGGTGGTTTATTGTTTGTTAAATCTTTTTCTATACTGCTAGATTCGTCTTTTGGTTATTATGTCACTGATTTAAAAGAATTCAGCGACATATTATTTTGGTCGACTTATATCAGCACAATTTTTATTTTTTATTATCTTGGACAATTTTTAGTGCTAGGTATTACAACGTCTATTTTGTGTATCTTAGGCAAGATAACAAGCAAAGAAGCGCTAAAATATACCTTTTATTACCGGTTACCCGAAAGCTGGTTAGCTAAGTAATGAAACAGAAGTTTAGCTAAAGATGCTTGCCTTAAAAAAACAAGCTCCCAAGCTAAAGTTTAAACTGCTTATGCGTCGCGTAACCAACCGTTTTCTACGGCTAAATCAATTTGCTTAGAGACATAAGTCCAAAGTTTTGGGGCTAGCCCATCTAATAAATTATTACGGGCAATAACTTCAGATTTACTTACTTTATGTTTTGCCCAGCTGCCACCGTTATTTTTCATATTTTGTAATAATGGTAAAACTCGGTCCATGGCTTTAGCAAATTTTGCGTCGTTGGTTTCTGCTGCTTCAAACTCTAACCAAAGGTTTAACATTTCTTGATATTGCTTTGCAGGCAATAAACCAAAAATACGTTCTGCGGCCGCTAGCTCTTTCGCTTCTTGGGCATCAAGATCAGCCTGCTGTGCAAAGGCAAATGTGTCACCAGCATCAATCTCAACGATGTCATGAATAAGAAGCATAATAGTCACTCGTGCAACATTTACCGGCTCTGCAGCATAACCGTTTAATGTTTGTGCCATTAATGCAATATGCCAACTATGCTCAGCACTGTTTTCACGTCTGTTATTATCAGACTTTACCGTGACTTGTCGATAAACGGCTTTGAGACGGTCTAACTCTAAGATGAAATTTAATTGCTGCTCTAAATCTTGCATTATTACTCCTAATTAAAAGCATTACGGTATTTATAACCACAATGATTGATATGGGGACTACTCACTGTAACAGCAACCTTATTATGCAATTGCGTTTGTTTTATAATGTAAAGTTTGTGTGGGCTTTTACATTAAGTTTGCATACAAAGCATATATTTTTATTAAAATATCTTACTGCCCGCTTGAAAAAAAAATTAACGCCCTAATATTAGGCTTATTCATGGCAATTTAACTTATCGATATGTGGCGTTTTATCACAATAACTTTGGTGTTATTTTTTCTAGTACAAAATGCTAGCGCTTTATCGAACGCAGAATATGCTCAAAAACATAGCATACAACAAAGCAACCTTGCCCAAGATGAGCAACACGTTAATGTAAATTTAGACGAGCATCAGCCAGAGCATTTGTTTAATTTACCTAGAATTAATACCTTCAGCCCTGCTACCTTTTCAGTTGAAGCGCAAACAGCGCCAATTTATGTTTTGGTTATCGAGTTTTTTAAAACCGAGAGCAGCGCTAGAGAATATAAGAGTTTAGCCCCACCACCTTTATTAGTTAGTTGGTTTGAACAACTGCATAATCAAGCAAGTTCATCGCGTATTTCCGGCTGGAAAGACGGTAACTTTTTATACACTGCAACATTAACCTATCACAGCTAGTTCATTTATCTTCTGCACAAGCCTTAAACATTAGCTTTATTGGCTGAGCACAAATCGAAAATTTTACTTTTAAATTACTAATGCCATTGATGGTATTTAGTCACTTATCGCATGCGTTTAGTTTTTTAGCTTAACGTTTGAAAAAAGTGTAGATAACGAGATTTCAAAATGAACACACGCAACAAATCAACTATTAAAAGCTTTAGCTGGCGAAACATTGTCATACTTATCACGCTGATATTTATGATCGTCAGTGCATTACCAAATTTGTACCCTGAAAAATCAAACATTCAGTTAATCAGCAGTGGCAACGACATTGAGCAAACGACTCCAGAGCAATTAAACACGCTCTTGCTAAATAACCACTTAGCTTCAGAGCAGATAATTACCAATGCCACCGGCACGGTAATTACCCTTAAAAACAAATCAGATGAACAAGCCGCTAAAGCACTTTTAAGCAAAGCGCTAGACGGTAAATATAGCGTAAGCAGCAGTACGACAAGTGATGCCCCAGCTTGGTTTAAATCGATGAAAATGGAGCCAATAAAATTAGGTTTAGATTTAAGTGGCGGCGTATTATTTGTTTTAGATGTTGATACCGACAGAGCAATGTTCGAACACTTAAAAGGGCTTGGTAACGACTTAAAGACTCAAAGTATAGAAAAACGTATACGCGGCGTTAATTTTACTCAAACGAATAACAACTCAATTGAACTTAGTTTTCCGATTTCTATGCAGAATAAAGTTGAATCTCTGCTTAGTGATATCACCAAACAGTCGCCTGAGCTGAGTGTTAAAAATATTGGTAATACGCATAAATCATTATTTTACTCGCCTCAAGAGCAAGTAAGCTTTAGACAAGCCACCATGAAACAAACCTTGAAAACTATGCGTGGACGTATTGAAGAACTAGGCATTAGTGAAGCGATTACCCAGCAACAAGGTAAAAATAGAATACGCATTGAGCTACCTGGTGTGCATGATCCTGAAGAAGCTAAACGTATTATTGGTGCTACCGCTACACTTGATTTTTATCAACTTGCTGATGGTTCACATACTGCTGGCGTTTTACAAATGGCCGATAGCAGCGGCCGTAAGTTCATCCTAAATAGCAAAGTTGTTTTTTCTGGCAGTAGCATTAAAAATGCGCGCGCAGGACAAGATGAAATGGGTATGCCACTGGTAAATTTAACCTTGGATAGTGTCGGCGGTAAAAAAATGTCGGCTTTTTCAAAAGAAAATATTGGTAAGCCCATGGTAACGCTGTTTTCTGAATTTCATCGTGACAGCAATAATGAGATTGTTAAAAAAAGTAAAATTATTAATGTTGCCAATATTTCTCAGCACTTAGGTTCACAATTTAGTATCACCAACATGTCGAGTCCACAAGCCGCGCAAGAACTGTCACTTTTGTTGCGAGCAGGTTCATTAAATGCACCCGTAACCATAGTAATGCAACGTAATATTGAAGCAACACTAGGCGCTGACAATATTGATAATGGTGTTAAAGCGCTCAGTATAGGTATTGCATTTACCTTGTTGTTTATGGCCGTTTGGTACCGCACTTTAGGGCTTATTGCTAATGTTGCTTTAGCGCTAAATTTAGTCAGCTTATTAGGGTTAATGTCTTTATTACCCGGCGCTGTTTTAACCTTACCCGGTATTGCAGGTTTAGTGCTTACGGTTGGTATGGCGGTTGATGCAAATGTACTTATTTTTGAGCGTATTAAAGAAGAGTTAAGAAGAGGACGTAAAACTTTATCGGCGATTGAGGTTGGATATAAAAGTGCCTTTGCCACTATTTTAGACGCTAACATTACCACTATGATCACCGGCATTATTTTATACACCATAGGTTATGGGCCGGTAAAAGGCTTTGCCATTATTTTGTGCTTAGGCATTCTCACCAGTATGTTTACCGGCGTATTCGTTGCAAAAGCATTAACCAATATGGTTATTCGAGATAATAAAAAACAACTTATGGGTATTGCGCTAGAAGACGACACTAAAGCTTCACGAATAGCTCAATCTTCTACAAAACTAAACACTAAAAACAAATCTAAAAAAACAACTAAAAGTAAAACAGAGCAACTTACCGACTTAGGAGCTAATTCATGAACAATACCAAGGTAAAACCAACATCTATTATCAGTAAGCTTCGCTTTGCGAGTTTTTATTTTGCCGCCGCACTTATTGTTATTTCTTTAGTCGGATTATTTACCAAAGGCTTAAACCTTGGTTTAGATTTTACCGGCGGTTATATAACCGAGTTTTCAACCGAGCAATCGTTTGAACAAGCCGAGATGCAACAAAAGCTAAGCAGTTACTTATCAGAAGATTTTCAATTATCGTCTGCTGACAACGGCACCCATTGGAGTGTGCGACAAGCGGACAATAATGCTGGGCAACAAAATAGTACTTGGTTAACCGAGTTTACTCAAAGCAGTGGCTTATCGATAACCCCACAAGATGCCATGTATATTGGTAGCCAAGTTGGCGATGAATTAATCGAGCAAGGTGGCTTAGCATTACTGACCGCGGCAATAGTAATTTTGGTGTATTTATCGCTAAGGTTTGAATGGCGACTAGCGGCAGGCTCAGTGGTAGCACTTATGCATGACGTAGTGGTGGTATTGGGCATATTTGCTTGGTTTGAAATCTCTTTTGATTTAACCATTTTGGCGAGCTTATTGGCTATTATTGGTTATTCGCTGAATGACTCAATAATTGTTGGCGATAAGGTCAGAGAAATTATCATGCGTAACAAAAACAGTAATGTTGATACCACAATTAACTTAGCGATTAAATCAACCTTAGTGCGCACTTTAATTACTTCGGGTACAACGCTAGCTACTGTTCTAGCCATAGGTTTATTCGCTGGGGAGTCTTTACAAGGCTTTGCTATCGCATTGTTTAGCGGAATATTAGTCGGTACGTATTCTTCAATTGCTTTGTCGGCAACTATTCCACAGCTTTTAGGTTTAAGCCCTGATCATTATCATAAACAGGCACAAGAAATTTGTACTTTACCGTAAGTGATTAACTTTAAGCTTTAAGCTTTAAGCTTTAAGCTGTCAGTTATAAGCTATTAGCAGCACAGCGGTGTAATCGAGGTTTTTATCAGCACTAACAGTTAAGCACTATTGCCAAATGGGATAACGACTTCATTAGAAGTGGAAGTCGCCCATTTTTTGAATTGAGATGAGTTGAAGTATGTTGAATTACCTTAAGTAAACTTTAGCTTAGCTGACTATGAACTCGACCTTAAAATAACGGGAAATTAATCGAAGCTTAAGTCTTATTTTTAGTCAAGCTTAGTTAAAAAAGCTTGCTAACCAATCAAAGGTTAACACGGTTGTAAAAATTTTTAAGCCAACCAAAGCTATACATATTAAGATGAGCAACGCTTTTTTTTTCTTGCTTTTAATGTTAAGCCAATAGCGCCATTTTGCTTTTATTTCTTTATTTATTTCGGCACTAACACCGGTTTCATCTTCTGACTTTAGTGGTTTATTCTGTTCGTTCATTTTAAGGTTTTTCTTAGTAAAGTACCGTGTTGCTGAACTTTATTTGCTTGGCTAAAGTAAACTCTTGTACAAAAAATTAAGAGTAAAAATATGAAGTAATAACTAATTGACCCGCCACTATAGCCTGCTCTGTGCTCAACTTTAGCAATTTTTTCTTCTTTTACTCGGATTTTAAAGTTTGCTAATTCAGCTTCTAAGTTGCTGGTCATATCGGTAACAGCTAAACCAAAACCTTCTAATGACTTTTGCGTTAAGGTGTCGTCAACGCCAACTGCTGTGGTACGTTTTTCAAGTTTGTTTAAACCTGGCGCTCTAAAAAGCATTTTTTTACTTTTAATATCAAAAACCGCAGTATCAACAAACGTTTGAACTGAGTTTTCATTACCCGGAATTATGTACATGCCAACAATAGTCCAATATAACAAAGCGGCATTATTCTCTAGCGATTGAGTAACTTGGTCGTATGAAACTAGTGCCATAACATCAACATCGTAAAGGCGGCCAACTTGCTCTAATGTGGTAAAACCTTCTCCGCCATTTAAATAGCTGCTTGGGATAATTTCAATGCGATCGATGTAATCATATTTAAGGAATGTTTTTTTTACTTTTTCGAGTAGTTCAATTTGATCTTTGTTATGAATACCATCTCGTTGCCAATTTTTTGATGGCACAAAAGCTAAACCCACTTTAACGGGTAAAGTTAACACCGGAATTTCAGGCTTATGTGCAGCCCTGCTCTCGTGATTAGGGTAAAGAAAGTCCATTAAACTACTTGATTGAGTTTTCTTACCTGTATTGTTGCTCAAGAAAGCGCTACACGATGTGATGCATAATACACTCAATATACTGATCAAAATTTTAGCTTTCATCGATATTCCTTTTGTTGTAATTGATAAGCGACTTCCCTTATTAATAATTTATCGTAACACGCTAACGAGCTTAATATAAAATTAAAATATAACCTTTAGGTGTATTACATTTTTAATCAAAAATTTATAACAAGGTAATATAGTAGGTGATAGAAAAAGGGTAGATAGAGTATTTAACCTGAACTCTGGATAATGAGTGCTTGATACTCAAGTGAATCAAAAGCTTAGGTGGTAAAGTAAATGCTATAGCAAGGTGAACATCACTAATTTACACCATCAATGCTTCATTTTATGCCATTTCCAAGGCAAAACGTTGATGAATAGCGAGCTATTTATCAACGTTTTAACGCAGGTAATGGCTTAAAAGGGAGGATTGAGCAAGTACTGCTTATCCAGAGTTCAGGTTATTTATACACCTACCCTATTGATTAAATTTTAGAAAAACCAACCCGTGGGATCGGGATGTGCAGTTTTTGCATCTAATGACTTCATGCCTTTTACACACCTGACAATAAGCCAAATAACCCAAAATAAAAGCACTAACCAGCCAACAAGAATAATAGAAAGTATAGAACCAAGAATAATATACAAAGCTCCTATCCAGAATGTTCTAATTTGAAATTGATAATGTGTTCTAAGCCATTCGGGTGCATCATCTTTATTGATATAAGCCATAACGACACCAATAATGCCTGTGATACCAAAAAAGATACCTACCATATACAGTATATATACAATCTTAGCTGTACCCTCAGTTGAAGGCCCCTCGTTTATAACAACTTCACTCATTTATTTTCCCCTTTTATGATGTTTTTATTTTCGTCAGCTTTACTTTAGTTTTGAAATGCCAATTAAAAGCGCAATAACGCCACCAACCATTCCACCCCAAGCTTCAATAGGCGTATCGCCACTTACTACCCGAGTAACTTGCGAGGTTGCAGAATCATAAATGTTATAGCCCCACAGTGCTAAAGCTACACCAACAACAACTAGCACTATACCAATAATTTTATTATTCATTTTCGCTCCAAACTTGTTTAAAGTTATAGTCAAATATTTTTGTGCTAAAAATATAATTAACTGAAATTTCAATTGTTAACAGTACGATTAGCATTTAGTTATTTAAGTAAATATACAGCGCTTACATAATGACTTCAATGACTTAGTTTCTTGGATATGTTCAAAACATTGTCAGTAGTTTTTTATTACATAGACTTTACAAGTAATGTAATCACTGTACATTAACTAGCTGATATACTGACAAAAAAATATATAAGCACTTGTTATTAAGTTATTTAAAGTTACAGAATTGATTTAAGTTAATAACAAACAATTTAAAATTGCTGAGCAATGAGTAACTGTTAAGGAAATTTATGGATTTAATGCAAGGTTTAATACTGATCACTTCCATTCATTTGTTGGCTGCGGCATCTCCTGGGCCTGATTTCATTTTAGTGTCGCAACAAACCTTGTCTAATGGCAAACGCTCTGGTTTTATGGTCAGCATTGGTATCGCCTTAGGCTTATCGGTACATATAATTTACTCAGCTTTAGGCTTGGCCGCGGTAATTGCCAGTTCAGCAACCGCTTTATGGGTGATAAAAATAATTGGTGGCTGTTATTTACTTTATTTAGGAGTGCAAGGCTTAAGAGCTCAACCTCAAAGTAAGGTTGAGAGTTCATTAACAACGAAAAAAATTGTAAAACATTCAAGTATCAAAGCGATAGCGAAAGGCTTTTTATGCAATGCACTAAATCCGAAAGCGCCAATATATTTTGTCGCATTATTTACTGTGGTGTTATCACCTAATTTACCATTATTACATTTGGTTATTTATGGTGCGTGGATGATGTTTTTACAACTACTTTGGTTTTCTACCGTGGTAGTTTTATTGTCTAGGCCTAGTGTTAATGAAAAATTTCAACGTTTAGGTCATTGGATCGATCGCATACTTGGCGGCGCTATGATATTAATAGGCTTAAAAGTACTTACTAGCAAAATACATTAGGGAATTATTATGTCTACCAATACAACAACTAAAGAATATAGTGATTTTAAGTCTTTCTACCCTTTTTATTTAAGCCAACATCAAAATACAACCTGTAGGTTATTGCATTTTATTGGCTCTAGTTTAATCCTAATAACATTAGCCTATATATTTATAAGTGCTTCTTGGGTGTTACTTTGGACAATACCTTTATTGGGTTATGGCTTTGCTTGGGTTGGGCATTTCTTTTTCGAGAAGAATAAACCCGCAACATTTACCTACCCCGTTTATAGCTTTATAGGCGACTGGGTTATGTATAAAGATCTACTTATAGGTAAACTCAAGTTTTAGCACTTTATTTGAGTTTAGCGCTAAATAGCTAAGTACCCACTAGGTAATTATCTCGTAAAATCTTTCTTATCAAAATTATTGTCATAGCATTAAGTACTATCGCATCATGCCAAGTCAAATATTTTTAACATCAAGTATAAAGTATTTGACTTAAATTCCACCTTCAACTAAAGTCAAAATTACATGACATCATGTCAAATATTTTGTACTCGTTTAAGCGGAGTTATAGCGTGGTAGTATTTTTATCTGGCGATAATTTATGGAAGGGAAATGGTTATGTCATACAAAGAAAGAAGTATTTGGGTCTCATTGGCCATCACGATATATATTTGGTTCAATTACTTTTCAACTATTTATCATTCAATTCAAAGTCAAAACTTAACCATTAGTATTATGCAGTCAGCCTTGTTAAGTGTTGTAATAATGACTGTTGTTTTAGAGATTTTACATCATATAGTGATAGCAATAATTGATAATAAAAATGCCAATTATGATGAAGATGAGCGAGATAAAAAAATAGCACTTCTTGGTGCTAATAACGCTTATTACATTTTAAGCTTTACGACCATTGTTGCTGTGGTGCACTTACTTTTTCCTTTTATGAGCCATCATATAGAAGCACTAATTAATCTACCCAATGAGTATGTCATCATCAATATTATCATTATTGGTGCGCTTATTGCCGAGATTTCAAAGTTTGCCACACAAGTATTTTATTACCGAAAAGGCTTTTAAGGTGTCGAAAAAAATAACCAATAATATTAGACGCTTGCGATTTAATAACGATGAAATGACCCAACAAATGTTGGCCGATGTAGTGGGGGTTTCTAGACAAACAATTGTTGCCATAGAAAAAGATAAATACTCACCGTCTTTAGAAGTGGCGTTTAAAATAGCCGAGTTTTTTCAGGAGCCTTTAGATACAGTATTTCAGTATAAATAAAGTCTTGTAAATATAGCGGCTATTACCACAGCACTTTGTCTATCTCATTAAGTAACTCTTGGGTGTGCTTGTTAATGCCATCACTATCGTTATTCTTAATCGCCGACTCTAGGCCAATAGCATATTTAGATAAGTCAGCAAAACCAAACATTTGTGCGGCGCCGGCAATGCGATGCGATAACTTTGAAAGCTTGTCATTGTCATTATTGTTAATATGCAGAATAAGATCTTGCTGCTCTAACACTAGGTTAGATTTAAACTCTTTAACTAGATCTGACATATCAACCTGATCAAAACTTTCGTTAGCTTGCTCTTGTGTGATACTGCCGTCATAGTATTTTGCGATGGTGGGGATAAATATATTTCGTTCAATCGGCTTAGACAAATGCCCATTAAACCCTAATGATAAGTAGTGCGCTATTTCATGCGACATTGCATTCGCTGTTAAGGCAATAATCGGGGTTTGATAACCTTTCTGGCGTAAAATTTTAAACGCTTCAATACCATCCATTTCTGGCATTTGAATATCCATTAGTACTAAGCATGGTTGATGCTGCTGATATAGTGTAATAGCTTCATAACCATTACGTGCGGTTATAACATCTAGCCCTATTGAGGCAAGCAAACGAGCAATAAGCCGACGATTGTCGTTGTGGTCTTCTGCCAAAAGTATGGTACCTTGCAATTGTAGCTCAAGTTTATCTTTAGCTATTTGGTTCGATGATATTTTTTCTTCGCTACAATGTTCACTGATACTTGCATTACAAGGTAAGCTAAAAACAAAAACACTGCCTTGGTTTAACTCACTCTCTACTTCAATTTCTCCCCCCATAATTTTGGCTAATTGATCAGATAAACATAAACCTAGGCCTGTGCCACCAAAACGTCGATTAATGCTACTGTCGCCTTGAGTAAAGCTTTCGAATAAGTGTTGTAGCTGTGAGCTACTCATGCCGATGCCACTGTCGGTAATTTTAAACATTAAATGCGTTTCACTCTGGCTTATTTTTAATTCCACATGCCCTTTAGGCGTAAATTTAATGGCATTAGCACATAGATTGATCAAAATTTGTTTGACCCGAAAACCATCAATATCGATTAAAAATGGCTGAGGTAAGCAATGTACAATATCGAATGTTAAGCCTTTAGACTTAGCTTGCAAAGAAAACATATTAGCGAGCTCTTGCAAAATGTTATGTAAGTTTTGCCTTTGTATTTCAAGTTCTATTTTGTTCGCTTCAATTTTACTTAAATCGAGAATATTGTTGGTAAGTTCCAATAAATGTAGGCTGTTACCAAGAATTATTTCCACCTCTTTACCGATAAACTCCTCTTCAACATCGCCATCAATAATAGCTTCAGCTTGTCCAATAACTGTGGTCAACGGGGTTCTTATTTCATGACTCATATTCGCTAAAAACTGGCTTTTAATATTATTGGCGTTTTGCAACTCTTGCATCAAATATTCAAGCTCGGTGGTACGTTGTTTAACTTTTGTTTCAAGCGCGCTTTTAGAACGACGCTCAATAATACGGTGGGTTATTAAAAAACTTATTAATAGTGTGGCAACAATGGCAATAATAATAATAGTTCGAGCCTGTGATGCTCGTTCCATTTCAAGCTCTTGTAAGCGCTTTTGCTGCTTTAGTTGTTGCACCTGTTGCTTTAGCTGCTTAGAGTTAAATAAGGCTAATTTGGAGTTAAGTTCACTATTAGACAATTCAAATTGTGCTTTCAAAAAGTCATACTGGCTAGATACTGCTTTATAATTTTGATGAAGCGCTGCGTATATTAGTGCTTTTAACGAAAGGTTATATTGTATTTGGTCTTTGATTTGTCGCTTTTCAGCAACCTCGTTTGACTGCTCTACTAACGTAAGTGCAGATTCATAATTTCCTTGATAAAAGTTAGCTTTAGCTAGGCTATATAATGTGCCTGCATAAGCATTGTCATGCCCTTGTTCAATACTGAGTTTAATTCCCTCTTTTGCATAAGCCATTGCTTTGTCGGAATTTTGAAGAGCATTGTGCAATTCAGCTAAATTATGTAAGACTGTAGCAAGATAAAAGTCGTCTTTGTTTTTTCGTGAAGAATTTAGCGACAAGAGCAAGTAGTACTCTGCTTTTACAAAATCTCCTTTATAGCGATAAGAAGTACCTAAGTCACAATAGGCCATCACAAGGCCTTGAAAATCGCCAATTTCTGTTCGTCTTTCTATTACATCGAGGTACATAGATATAGCAATATCGTAACGTTTTAATTCTAAATGAAAACCGGCAATATTAAATTTAACATCGATTTTATCGGCTTCACTACCATATACCTGATATATTTTCTCAGCTTTTTGGTAGCTAAGTAACGCACTTTCAAATTCACTAGTAACGGCATGTACTAAGGCTATATTATTGTATAAATTGGCTTGGGCAATAGGTTCATTAATGGTTAGGTAATAATTTAGTGCTTGTTGATAAGCGCTTAAAGCTAGCTCATTATTCCCCTTATAATAGGCATAAACTCCTACCCTTTTATAGGCGTCAGCTTCGAGTCGGTTAAAGTGAAACTTTTTAGCTAGCTCTTGTTCTTTTTGAGCAACAGTGATGGCATTTTCTAGTTGACCTAGTTGCTGTAGCACTCTGCTTTTAGTTGCTAATACAGCCAGTTTATTGAGTATCGGTAATGAATTATCTTCGCTTAGCGTGGTAATTAACTGTAAAGCTTCATTATTATCCTTCATGTTTTCAATCGCTAGTAGCCGTTGATTGAAGTTGTTTTCTCTATCAGGAAGTGAATTTTTATTTTGGCTATGTGCTGTAAAGCTGACGAAAAAAGTAACAAATAAAAATAATGCAGTAGTTAACACCCTACTATTGGAAATCGTCATCTATGACACCTTAAATACTTTATTTTTATTATAATTTAACTATCTGTAAGTTATATCACTTTACGTTTCTACTAACAATGCTGTACGAAACTGGCATTGATATATTCACAATGATACCGTGTTAGGTTCAATGTTATTTATTTAGCTCAATGGCTAAACGCTTGTTCTAGGGTTTTCAGAGGTATTCTCAACATTATTTATAAGACGCATTAATAATTTTTATAAAAAATAATTAATGCATGTGGCGTATACAAATAAATACGCTCGCACGTTTTTAATTTCTAAATGCTTTAAATATGTACTTCCCCCTGGTTAAACAATTCACATATTGTTAAATAACCTGAACTCTGGATAAGCAGCACTTGCTCAATGTTCCCTTTTAATCCATTTTCTGCGTTAAAACGTCGATAAATAGCGCGCTATTCATAAACGTTTTGCCTTGGAAATGGCATAAAATGAAGCATTGATGATATCTATTCGTGATGTTCACCTGGCTATAGCATTTACTTTATTACCTAAGCTTTTGGTTCACTTGAGTTTCAAGCACTCATTATCCAGAGTTCAGGTTAAATAATTACCATAATACTTGGTCTATTTCGTTAAGTAGTTTTTGAGTATATTCATTAACTTCTACGCTCTTATTATTTTTAATCGCAGCTTCTAGTTTAATAGCATATTGAGAAAGTTCAGCAAAACCAAACATTTGTGCTGCGCCAGCAATACGATGCGATAGTTTTGAAAGCTTCTCAAAGTTTTGATTGTTTATATGTAGTATTAAATCTTGCTGCTCTAATACTAAATTCGATTTAAACTCTTCAGCTAAATCGGTCATATCAACACTATTGAAACCTTCATTCGCTATTTCCAACGTAATGCTACCATCGTAATACTTTGCCACTGTGTTTATAAATACATCTCGTTCAATGGGTTTCGATAAATGATTGTCAAAACCTAATGATAAATAATGTTCTATTTCATGAGACATAGCATTAGCAGTTAGTGCGATCACAGGAGTTTGAAAGCCTTGTTGACGCAAAATTTTAAACGCCTCAATTCCATCCATTTCAGGCATTTGTATGTCCATTAATACTAAAATTGGATCATGCTGTTTAAATAACGTAATTGTTTCATGTCCATTTCGAGCGGTAATTACATCTAGTCCCATAGAAGCGAGTAGCCTGGCTATAAGTCGGCGGTTATCATTGTGATCGTCAGCAAGTAATATCGTGCCTGATAATTTTTTCGGCGATACTACAGTGCTAATATCGGTATTCACATAAGTGTCAATTACCGATATTTTGTTCTCAATAAGTTGCTCATTAAATTTAGTTGTACAAGGTAAACTAAAAGCAAAAACACTGCCTTGATTTAGCTCACTTTCTACTTCAATTTTCCCTCCCATAATCTTAGCTAGCTGATCGGATAAACATAAACCCAGCCCTGAGCCGCCAAAACGACGGTTAATGCTGCTATCGCCTTGGGTAAAGCTTTCAAATAAGTGCTGTAATTGTAAGCTACTCATCCCGATACCACTGTCGGTTATTTTAAATACCAAATGGGTTGCCGTTTGGCTTATATTTAATTCAACATGCCCTTTGGGTGTAAATTTAATGGCATTAGCACAAAGGTTGATCAATATTTGTTTAACACGAACACTGTCAATATCGATAAGAAATGGCTCTGGTAAGCGATGAACAATGTCAAATGTTAAGCCTTTAGATTTCGCCTGCAAACAAAACATATTGGCCAACTCTTGTAATATGTTGTGCAAGTTTTGGCTTTGTATTTCAAGCTCAATTTTGTTCGCTTCAATTTTACTTAAGTCGAGAATATTATTGGTGAGTTCTAATAAATGTAAACTATTACCGTGGATAATACTCACTTCTTTACTGATATAAGCTTCTTCAACATCGCCATTTATTATCGCTTCAGCTTGACCAATAACCGTGGTTAACGGTGTTCTTATTTCATGGCTCATATTCGCTAAAAATTGGCTTTTAATATTGTTAGCGTTTTGCAACTCTTGCATTAAATATTCAAGTTCAGTGGTGCGCAATTTAACTTTTGACTCTAAAGCAGTTTTAGAACGGTTTTCTATGCCACGCCTTGCTACCAAAAAGGCAATAACTGAGCTCGCTACAACAAGAATAATAACCATCAAGCGTGATTGAAACGACCCTTCAAGTGCAAACTGCTGTAATAATTTTTGTTGTTTTAATTGCGCAACTTGTTGCTTAAGTTGTTCAGAATCAAAAAGTGCTAATTGGGTGTTAAGTTGATTATTTTCTAATTCAAGTTGTGTTTGTAAAAATGCTCGGTGGCTAGCAACAGCCTTAAAATTTTTATTCTGTGCGGCATAAATAAGCGCTTGCAACGACAAGTTAAATTTAAGTTGTTCTTTGTAATCTATTGTTTCTATTACCTTAGTAGACTCTTCAATGTGCCGTAGCGCTAACTCATATTCGCCTTGATAAAAATAAGCGATAGCCAAACTATATTTAGCACCAACATAAGCAGAGCTATGGCCTTGCGCAAGCGCAAGTGTAATGCTTTCCTGTGCGTAATTTATCGCCTGGTCAATATTATGAAGAAAATTATTTAATTCGGCCAAATTATGTAATGTTGATGCGGCGTTATAATCATCTTTATTTTTCCGATGAAGGCTTAATGCTAATATCATGTAATGTTCAGCTTGTTGATAGTCTCCAGCATTTTTATAAGATGAACCTAAATCACTATAAGCTTTGGCAATGGCGACTTTATCTGACGTTTCAGACAGCTTTTCAATAATGTCATAATACATAGGTATTGACGTATCAAATCGCTTTAAGCGTAAGTGCAAATTAGCAATATTACTTAGCACATCAATGTTATCTTGCTTACTGCCATATTTTTGATATATAGGCTGAATTTTTTGGTATATAGCCAACTCCCGTTGATGTTGAGAAGTTCGACCATAAACTAAAGCGATATTATTGTATAAATTTGCTTGAGCAATGGGCTCATCGAGGGTGAGGTAATAATTAAGTGCTTGCTGATATGAGAGAAGTGCCAGCCGGTTTTTGCCATTATAATAAGCATAAACGCCCACTCTTTTATATGCATCGGCTTCTATTCGAGTTAACTCAAATTCGTTTGCTAATTGCTGTTCTTGTTGTGCGACTTTAATCGCGTTTTCAAGCTGACCTAATTTATGCAAAACTCTCCCTTTACTGGCTAAGGCAGAAAGCTTTTCTAATGTTGACAGCCTTTCATCTTCACAAAGCACTGTAATGATATTTAAGGCTTTATTTTGGTCTTCCATTGCCTCAATGACTGACAATTGCTGACCTAAATTTTTACCTAAATATTGAAATGAATGCTTACTTTGGCTTTGTGCAGAATTATTAATTAAGAAGCTGAAAAGTATAATAAGCAAGTAGAAGAAAAATGTTCGGTGAGCTACTGCCATTCATAACACCTTAAAATGCAATTTTTTTATTATCAATAGCGTTGTTTTTTTTCAGCGATAAGCTGTAATTTATTATTTCAATTGATAAATTTATTTTTTATAGGTTATTTATAGCATTTTAAAATTGTACTAACAACGCTATGGCTATTTCGATTATAGATTGGCTTAGTGCTGCAAATTGTAAAAAAATGTAGCCTTAACATTTTTCATAAGTTGTTACTAAAAATTTTATTAAAATCTTAGCTAAAACCACGACAAAAAGCATATAATCCGACACCTAAGCTCTTTAAAACGAATTGAATTTAATTATCTCAATGTATCAAAATATTAAAACGACTTTTACTAAGTTAAGAAACAATAAGATTTTCGAGTTGTCGGTGATCTGTGTGATCATAATTTCTGCGCTTGAAATTGGCGCAAAAACCTTCCCGCTTTCCAATACAGCTGTCTCTGTAACATCAGTACTAGATACATTTATCACGCTGTTTTTCTTATTTGAAATATCTTTACGCTTTCTAACAGAAGAAAACAAAAAACATTTTTTTAAATCAGCTTGGAATGTCTTCGACACGCTCGTTGTGGTAATCAGCCTTATACCTATTAATGACTCTGAAATGGCCTTGCTCGCAAGGTTAGTAAGAGTATTTCGCGTATTACGTATGGTATCTGTAGTACCAGAGCTGAGAATATTAATAAACTCATTGATAAAAGCCATGCCGCAATTAGGCTATGTTTTGCTGCTCATGTTTATTATTTTCTACATCTATGCTGCTATCGGCAGCTTCTTATTTAATGCCATTAATCCAAAGTTATGGGGCGACATAGCAATATCGATGTTAACACTTTTTAGAGTGATGACCTTTGAAGATTGGACCGATATTCAATATGAAACGATGGAGGTATATCCTTATAGCTGGATTTACTATATGACCTTCATCTTTTTTACCGCATTTGCATTTTTAAATATGGTTATCGGTATTGTGGTGAACGTTATGGAAGAAGAACGTTCAAGAGAAAAAAAGAAAACTGAGCCAACTATAGGCGAGCTAAAACAAGAAATTTCAGAGCTCAAGAGTCTCGTTATACAACTTAACGATAAAACTAAATAGCCGTGCTTATCATAGTACATTCATAAGTACCTGCATCACTACAGGCAAGGCGTTTGATTGATTCTTACATGGATAATGTAAGTTATTAGCGAAATGCAGGAGCATATTGTCGAGTTATAGCGGTCGTGTGTGATTGAAAACAACGCAGTTATTGACGATTTAAACCGCCTTAAAATGATCGATTATTTATTTCAATTGATATTACTACGAACTACATTTTACAGTGCTTTAAATCTAGAGGCGTAAAAATTTAGAAGTGTAAAGAGTTAGAAGCTTAAAAATTAAGGCCGCTGTTAATCAAATCAACAGCGGCCATAACGATATTTTTAAATCAGCGTGTTCTATTATTCACTTTGTACGGGTTCATCCCAAGAAAGATGATGATCACCTAAAACAACTAAGTTTTCACTATTGATCAAACGCTGTGATGCCGTATATCCAAGTATGGTCTTTACTGTTTCATCTGGACGGCTTGAAATAATAGCGGTTTCATCTGATGAGAAGTTACATAAACCACGAGCGACTTCTTCGCCTTTCTCATCATATACATGCAGTACATCAGCTCGTTCAAAATTGCCATGAATTGAAACCACATCGTGACAATAAAACCCGTCATCGCCACCAAGCAATGCGTCTGCTACTTCTTGTTTTATAACTAGGCTGCCCGCCATTTGAAGGCGATCTGTTAACCAAATATTCCAGGCAGAAGATGGTGATGAATGCGCAATACACTTGGTATGTTTACGATCACCATTTAATACGCCTGTTACAGGTGCTTCCATGGTTCCTCGGGCAATAATGGTAGTACAACCCGCATTTTGCGCCATGTTTGCCGCTTGTAATTTTGTAAGCATACCGCCAGTTCCTAAAGAACTTGTACCGCTAGCAGCTTCCATGTAACTACTTACATCTTCAATAGACTCTACGAAAATAGCACCTTCTTCAGAAGGGTCGCGGTCATAAACACCATCAATGCAAGTAAGAATAAATAATTGCTCAGCGCCGATCATTTGCGCTACTTTAGCGGCTAATCGGTCGTTATCACCAACACGAATTTCTTCGGTGGTTACGGTATCGTTTTCATTAACAATTGGCATTACACCTTGTTTGATTAAACGATGAACCGTGTTTTTAATATTAAGGAATCGACGTCTGTTTTCCAGATCATCTAAGGTAACTAAAACTTGAGCAATATCAAAACCATACTCCAATGCTATTTGCTTGTATGCGTGCATTAAAATAGGTTGCCCGCAAGCAGCGGCCGCTTGTTTATCTTGAACACTAGCATTTTCAATTGTGCTGCCAATGGTATTTAGCCCTAAAGCTACAGAGCCTGATGAAGTTAATACAACTTCATAGCCTTGGTCGCGAAGATTAGCAATATCGCTGAGTAAGCCGTGCATAAAAGCAAAGCTAGGGGTTAGGTTTTTGACATTTGCTAGCAGGCTAGAGCCGACTTTAATAACTATGCGAGGTTTGTTTCGTGGTTTACTTTCTGATTTTGGTTGTTCAAATGTGGGCAAAATGACTCCGTACTTTGATTAATTAAAATAAATAACTGCACTGGCGATAACATTATCTTATGAAGCTTGATGCTAAAGGAGTTACAATTATTCTCTGGAAACTTTCTCTAACTCGATTGTCGTTGAGTAATTTTCTTAACACTTTAAAGGTTTACTGAAACTTTCCATGTTAAATAAGAAAAAAAGGTCTAAAAATGTTGAAAAAAAACGTTATTAATTGACAACAATCGACAAATGAGTTTGGAGATCATATACTAATCACCTTTTTTTTTCAATTGAACTTAAAGTTGTCTCATGAAAATTTGAGCTTTAAGCTTTCAATAAAGTTTACTTTTAGTGCTTATAAACTATTTATAACGCTTTAAAACTGAGCTAAAACAATAGGAGATTTATGTCTTTACTTATGATTGGTTGTGGGAAAATGGGCAGTGCTTTACTGACTCGCTGGGCAACCTCTACAGATCAAAATATTACTATCATTAATCCTTCATTAGTCAAAGCACCTGCTGGTGTTAACGTTACACAAACCCTTGAAGAACTTTCTGGCCAACGTTTCGATTTTGTTGTTATTGCCATTAAGCCACAATTAATAGCGCATGTACTGCCTGCTTATCAAGCTTTTCTCAAAGATAATGCCTGTGTAATTTCTATTGCTGCTGGCTACCCGGTTGCCTCATTAGAAAAACTCATCGGCGAACGTGCTATTATGCGCGTAATGCCAAATTTACCGGCACAAATTGGCCGTGGTGTTAGTGGATTATACGCTAATGCAAACTGCAGTGATGCTCAGTTAACCGTCGCAAAACAATTAACAGATGCGATAGGTTATACACATATGACTGATAGTGAAGATGAACTTGATAGAGTAACGGCCGTTGCAGGAAGTGGCCCTGGCTATGCTTTCGAAGTTGCTCGCTGCTGGATTAACTCAGCGATTAACCTTGGTTTTTCACCGAAAGCCGCTAAAGCTTTGGTGCTCAACACTCTGGGCGGTTCAATTGAGCTAGCCACAAAAAGTGAAAGTAATGTTGAAGAATTGCGAAACGCTGTAACCAGTAAAAATGGTACGACTCAAGCAGGTCTAGATACCTTAATGAAAAGCTCAACATTAGAAAATTTGCTTGAATCAACAGTGCTATCAGCCTACGAACGCGCAGTTACTTTGAGGTAAAGATTAAATAAATTACACGTTATTATACGTTGTTTAACTCACACTTTTAATCAGTAGTCATTTAATAGAACATTCTCAACAGTATGCTAAAAAGCCATATTGTTATTTTAAATAAACTGAATTTTTAATATTGTTTTTAATAATTTTTAAGTATAAATGTTATTAATAATCAATCAAAAATTGACACAATTCAAACACATTGAATTTTACCAAACAGTTTACAAGTAATCGAAATAAACAGGAAATTTTATGTCAGACAGTACAGCGAACGATATTGAAACTATGATCAACACCCTTGGCAAACAAGCTAAAGCAGCAGCAAAGGCGCTGGCAAGTGCAAGCACTGAACAAAAAAATCAAGCATTAACCGTAGCGGCTGATGCGCTGCGCCAGAATACCCCTGCTTTACTTGAAGCAAACGCACTTGATGTACTCAGTGTTAAACAAGCGGGAAAAGCTGACTCTTTTATTGACCGATTAAAACTCACGCCTGAAAGAGTTGAAGCTATGGCGGTTGCTCTTGAAGATATTGCAAAACTACCTGATCCTGTTGGCCGTTCATTAGCTGAATTTGATCGTCCAAACGGGCTTAAAATAACCCGCGTATCAACACCCATTGGTGTTATTGGTATGATCTATGAGTCACGTCCAAATGTCGGTGCCGATGCAGGCGCTTTGTGCTTAAAGTCTGGTAATAGTGTTATTTTACGTGGCGGCTCTGAAAGCCTGAACTCAACTCGTATTATTGTTGATTGTATGGCTACAGGTCTACGTGCTGCTAGTCTGCCTGCAACATGTATACAACTTGTTGATACTGATGACCGTTCAGCCGTTGCTGCCTTATTACGTTGTGCTGAATATGTAGATTTAGTGATTCCTCGCGGTGGCCGTGGCCTTGTTGAGTTAGTCAGAAATGAAGCCCAAGTACCAACATTGCTGCACTTAGATGGTAATAATCATATTTATATTGATAAAGATGCTGATTTAACCAAAGCTTTGAGCGTGGTAAATAATGCTAAATTGCGCAGAACCGGAGTTTGTGGCGCAACTGAAAGCTTAGTGGTAGACCAAGCAATAGCGAATGAATTTCTGCCTCAACTTGTTAACACTCTCCAAGGTTGCGAAATTAGAGGTGATAAAACAGCACAAGCTTGTGACCATAGAATTATTGCAGCTAACGATGCAGATTGGGGTACTGAATACCTTGATGCCATTATATCTGTCAAAGTTGTTTCAGGGTTAGAAGAAGCATTAAACTTTATTGATGAACATTCATCAAAACATACCGATGCCATTATCACAGAAAACCAAGACACCGCAGAAGTATTTATGCGCGCCGTTGATTCAGCTATTGTTATGCATAACGCATCAACCCAGTTCGCCGATGGCGGTGAGTTTGGTATGGGCGCCGAAATAGGTATAGCTACAGGAAAAATACATGCACGTGGCCCTGTTGGTTTAGAACAATTAACAATTTTTAAATATCGCGTAGCTGGTCAAGGACAAATTCGTCCTTAAAGTTTATATCACGTTAATTAATTAGCTATTCGCTTTAATAGGTAAAATAAAAATAGCACAATAAATTAACTAAATAGGTATTGGCTTTGCTCAACACTATAAACGGAAAACGTAAAGTGGGTTTACCATAAACGTTTTCCGTTTTTTTTATGCTATAAAATAATGCCTATGCTCAGCCAAAAGACACGAGTAAGTCGAAATAAATACATACATTGTCAGTATTACTGCCTGATAAGTTCATTAATGATGGGCATGATACATTTCATTTTTGACTAATTTATTCTGCCGTTTGCATATATCTCTGGATAATTTACGAGATTTGGAATATCTAAGGCAACTAATCGTTAAAAACGCTTTGCTAACGAGTCTGAACTAGGTAAGCTCAAACCAAAGAATTAACCACAATAATAATTATCATTTATGAGCAATATTAGAGATTCATTTCATTCGCGCATTGGCTTTGTGCTTGCAGCGGCAGGATCAGCAATCGGACTAGGTAACATTTGGGGTTTCCCTACTCAAGCAGCAAACAATGGCGGTGGTGCATTTTTATTTGTTTACCTTGTCGTGACGATTTTATTGGCATTTCCAGCGCTTTATGCAGAAGTGTATATTGGTAACCAAGCCCAAAAAAATCCGGTTTCTGCATTAGAAGATGCTTGTAGAGGCACCTCACCTAAACTGGGTAAATATGCAGGTTTAATTGGCTTATGTGGCGCAATTATGATGTTGAGTTTTTATACCATAGTTGCCGGCTGGATGCTCTCGCATGCTATATCGCCGGTAGCTGAATTACTTGGCTATCATGAAACCTCACAATGGCTTGCCACTTCAAGTACCTCACGAAACTTAATGTTTACGCCAATATTTATATTACTGGGTGCGGCTATTATTCATCAAGGGGTTAACGCCGGCATAGAGAAATGGTCATCACGATTAATGCCTGTTTTGTTGATCATGTTAGTGGCACTGATCATTTATATACTGCAACAACCCGGCGCAGAAAAAGGCTTAAAAACCTATTTAATTCCAGATTTTACGCAGGTGACTAATCCGAAGTTAATTATATCGGCAATGGGACAAGCCTTCTTTTCATTGTCTATTGGTGTAGGTGGCATGATGATATACGGTTCTTATATGAAAAAAGACCGTGATATAGGTAAACTCGCTATTTCGATTACCGCGCTTGATACCTTCATCGCTTTTATGGCGGGCTTATTAATTATCCCTGCACTATATGTAGCAGAAGCGGCTGGGCAACAAGTGTTTCAAGGCGACAAATTAATTGGTGAAGGTCAGTTAATATTCAACATTTTACCAGAGCTTTTTAACTCTATGGGTAGCATTGGTATGTTGGTGGCAATTGGCTTTTTCTCGTTATTATCTATTGCCGCACTAACTTCGACAATTTCTTCAACCGAAGTTCCGGTGGCCTACCTAGTTGAAGAAAAAAAACTTTCTCGCCCTAAAGCAACTTGGTTGGTTTCAGCGATTGTACTCGTTGCTAGTATGACCTTAATCGCATTTTTTGATAGCCTTTTTGGCTTGGTTATTCGACTACTTACCACTATTTTACAACCGTTAAGCTGCCTCTTTTATTTTATAGTGGTTGGTTGGTTATGGAAACGTGGTAATAAATTGCGAGATGTGTCTTTGCAAGAAGGTAGAAAATGGCTACCAATTTGGGGCAATTATTTACGTTTTGTTTGTCCGCTGTTGTTAACCATTGTTTTTGTTAATGTCGCAATTTTAAACTAAAAAATGGATTTTTTTAGAGCAAAATTAATAACTTCTTCATTGAGTTAAAAGTATTATATCAATTGGTATTAAATCGCCTTAAAACAATTACCCCAAAATAATTACTACAAAAAAGCCCGAGATAATTAGGTTATCTCGGGCTTTTTTATGTCAGATTTATACCAAACGTAATAAGTTATTGACCAATTTTAAGCGCGGATAAATTGTTCAATAATACATCTTTATTGTTCCAGACTAAACATAAGTACCTGCGTCCCTGCAGGCACATGTTTATTGTTCCAGACTAAACATAAGTACCTGCGTCCCTGCAGGCAAGGGTTTGATTGACTCTTACTGGATGTAAGTCATTAGCACAATGCAGGAGCATATTGTCGAGTAATAGCGGGCTATTGGAATTGAAAACAACGCAGTTATTGACGATTTAAACAGCCTTAAAATGTTCGATTATTTATTTCAATTGGTATTACTTGCTGATTAATATCAAAACGTATTGCAAATCACTCTTTAGGTTCAACTATTTAAAGTATAAGCAATACTGTTAATGTAGTTTTAATAACTTAGTTGCCTTGGTAATGTTTCAACTTATTCACTCACGTTATTACGGCCAGATTTTTTCGCTCTATAGAGAGCTTGATCAGCTAACTTTAACGTTTGATCAAAACTTAATTTTGATTTTCTCGCGGCAAGCCCTATAGAAATAGTTACACTGACCGTTTTAACTTGGCTATTTTTCTTTTTAGAACGCGCTTCTTTGGTTTTACGCTGCTCTTGACGAATAACAATGTCATAGTCTTGCACCGCCTGCCTAACCGCTTCTAACGCCGGCAGAGATTGTTCAATGGTTTTACCTGGAAATACAATCGTAAACTCTTCACCGCCATAGCGAAATACTTTGCCTGAGCCTTTAACTTGTGCCAGCTTACTTGCTACTAACTTCAACACCTGATCGCCAATATCATGACCATAGGTATCGTTAAATTTTTTAAAGTGATCAATGTCTAACATGGCCAAGGTATATTTTCGCCCTAACGATAAAGACAATTGATTAAGCGCTCGTCTCGAAGGCAAGGTTGTTAATTCATCACGATATGCTAAAAAATAGGAATCAACGACAACCGCAAATAAATAATGCATTAACATCAAGGTTAATAACACGCTCCACGGTAATGTAACTAACTGATAGTATTGGCCAAGCCAAATACAAAAACTTGTTAGCAATGCTGTCGTTACTAAACTTTTTTCTCTTAAAAAACGCCAAAATAGTAAAAGCGAAAAACATGCTAATGGTAGCTCTAACGTTAGGTACTTTAACCAAGGTTCAAGCCACTTAATCGCAATTAATTCGCGGATAAGGATATCAGCATTATCTGACCAAACATAACAGCCCCCTATAACAACTAGGATCAGAATTAAGCGGAAAATGCCATGAACTGACAATAAACCTCGATCTTTAATCACACTTAATACCGAAAACACAGCAGCACCAACAAGCACTAACCATGGGCCGTTAGAGAAAACCCAAGATTGCCAAGGGACATCATGCGACAAAGTGAGATAAAAAATAAAAAGCGTGATAGCAGCTAAAGCGAGACGACTGCGATTGAAGTAACTTGCAAGTATAATCGTAATGCAAAATAAACCATATAATACTTGCTCTATAAGATTAATTTTTGCAAACCAGTAATGTTGAAATTCACTAATAAATATAAAGGCAATACAAAAAATAATTAAGCTGACAATGCTATTTCTAAAACCGCTGAAAAACTGAATCAAGCGTAACTCCAAGATATAATGTCGAAAAGTGCGAGCTATACGCTGCTAACATCAGCAGCTAAACGTTAATAACAATATTTTATTGAACAAGGCTTTGCAGTTAATCTGAAGGTAATGCAATACCTGATTCTTTTTTTTCTTGTTTCAATTCTACCTGCTCTATTTTCTCAAAACGACTACTAATTTTATCGGCCGAGGTATGAATTTGCTTCACGTCACTGGCGGCTTGATCTATATGTTTTGCTAAATTTGCGAAACGGCCTTTAAAACGAGCGAAATCTGCAGAAAGATGTGATAAATGCGCTTGAATAACATGAATTTGTTTCCGGGTTGCTTCATCTTTTAGCACTGAACGCGCCGTTGTTAAAATCGCCATTAAGGTTGTTGGCGAAGCTAACCAAACACGCTTTTTATTAGCATAATCAACCAAATCACTATGATGCGCATGAATTTCGGCAAAAATAGCTTCAGCCGGAATGAACATTACCGCGCCATCAGCCGTTTCCTTTTCAATTAAATATTTAGCACTAATATCATTAATATGCTTTTTAATGTCTAGCTTAAATTGGCGTTCAGCCGCTTTTCGTTCAAATTCACCTAGCGTGTTATCAGCCATTTTTTTGTAACTTTCGAGAGGGAATTTAGAGTCAACCACCACATTCCCTGTTGGCGCAGGTAAAAATAAAATACAGTCGGCTATTTTACCGTTTGACAAGGTGTGCTGCAGCGCGAAGTGTTGCTCTGGTAAAACATTGCGAATTAAGGCATTAAGTTGTACCTCACCAAACGCTCCACGCGAACGTTTGTCTGACAATACTTCTTGTAAGCTAACCACATTAGTAGAGAGTTCAGTAATTTTTTTCTGCGCGTCATCAATTAACGCTAAACGCTGGAGAATATCATTAAAGGTTTTAGTGGTTTTTTCAAAGCCATCAGCTAATCGTTTTTCAACTTGGCCACTAATATCTTTCAGACGATTATCTGTTGAAACGGTAAGTTCATCAATTCTTTTCGCCATTTGCTCACTGGATAAATGCAAAGACTTAGCCATTTCTTCACGCCCAAGTTTGGCCGTTTCAGTGAGTTGGGTGATAAGTTGCTCGGTAGCTTTACGCTGATTATCGCTAAAAGCAATATGGTGCTCGTATAAGGTTTTTTTCAACGCTTCATTGTGGCTAAACAATTGTTGTACTTGTTTTTCACCTTGCTCACCATGTTGGCGTAATAATTTTAATTTAAAATCTGAAATTTGCTGTTCAAAGTAAGTTTTTAGCTCGCTTTGTTGAGTAGCTAACTGTTGATGATTAAAGTTTAATTGTTGCTGTAATTGTTGTTGGTGACTGGTATTTACTTCATAGCTCAGGTTTACTTTATCAGTTAACTGCTGCAAAAGTTGTTGCTGTGCATTAAATGAGTTTTGCTGAGTTTTAATCTGTCTAAGCAGTAGTAATATGGTGATAACAACGCTCACCAATAACATTAACGCAGTAAAGATTAAAATAGGGAAGTTTTCTAATGCTAACCATGGAGAATTTAATAAAGAAGTCATTACGCAGCCAAACACTGTAAATATGAACAGTTATTAAAGCATACTTTATTGATAAGGTTAATAGTTATTTACTTTGTATAGGTGGGTAATGAAATAATATCTTGCATAATAGTCTTTACTACTTTGATAAATTAATGACATAAAAAAACGCCCATAATGAGCGTTTTTATTGCTAGTAAATCACTAAATTAGCATTTATTTACCTTTTAATTTACTGTCAAGATCTTCAATTTTTGCTTGCCAAATAGCAGGGCCAGTTACATGCGCTGACTCACCTTGGCTATCAACAGCAACTGTTACAGGCATATCTTCAACTACAAATTCATAAATGGCTTCCATCCCCATATCTTCAAAAGCAACAACTTTCGCTTTCTTAATTGCTTTAGATACTAGATATGCTGCGCCACCAACGGCCATAAGATAGACCGATTTGTGATTTTTAATAGATTCAACAGTTTCAGGACCACGCTCTGCTTTACCAATAGTACCTAACAAGCCCGTTTGAGAAAGCATCATTTCAGTGAACTTATCCATACGAGTTGCTGTTGTTGGGCCTGCAGGACCTACTGCTTCTGTTCCAATAGCGTCAACCGGGCCAACGTAATAAATGAACTTGTCGGTGAAATCAACCGGCAGTTTTTCGCCCGCAGCTAACATTTCTTGAATTCGTTTATGCGCAGCGTCGCGACCCGTTAAAATAGTACCGCTAAGTAGCACGGTTTCACCTGTTTTCCAGTCGCTAATATCTGCTTTTGAAAGCTCATCGACATTAACTCGGCGAACATTTTCGCCAACTTCCCAAGTAATTTCAGGCCAATCTTCTAGTTTAGGCGGTGTTAAATCTGCTGGGCCTGAGCCGTCGAGGTGAAAGTGTACATGGCGCGTTGCAGCACAGTTAGGGATCATTACAACCGGTTTAGAGGCAGCATGTGTTGGTACCGACATAATTTTAATATCAACAACCGTTGTTAAGCCACCTAGTCCCTGAGCACCAATACCTAATTTGTTTACACGATCGTAAATTTCTAAACGTAATTCTTCTTCAGCATTCTCTGGACCACGATCAATAAGCTCTTGAATATTTACCGGCTCCATCAAACTTTCTTTGGCTAAAACACCGGCTTTTTCAGCCGTACCACCAATGCCTATACCTAACATGCCTGGTGGACACCAACCTGCCCCCATTGTTGGTAGCGTTTTAACAACCCAATCAGCAATAGAGTCACTTGGGTTTAGCATCGCCATTTTCGATTTATTTTCACTACCGCCGCCTTTTGCTGCGATCATCACTTCAATGTGATCACCTGGCACCATCTCAATATGCACTACAGTTGGCGTGTTATCTTTTGTGTTAATACGTTTACCGGCAGGGTCTGCAACAATTGAAGCACGTAATGGATTATCAGGATTTAAATATGCACGACGCGTTCCTTCATCTACCATTTGTTGTACTGTTAAATCAGTATTGTCCCACTGTACAGCCATACCGACTTTTACAAAGCAAGTTACAATGCCAGTATCTTGACAGATAGGTCGTTTACCATGAGCTGACATACGCGAATTTATCAGTATTTGCGCAATAGCATCTTTAGCTGCCTGACTTTCTTCTTTATGATACGCCTTTTCTAGCGCTTGAATAAAATCTAGCGGGTGGTAGTAAGAAATATATTGCAATGCATCTGCAACGCTTTCGATTAAATCTTGTTGTTTAATAATAGCCATAACGGTCTCTTTTTTATTAATTGGGCGCGAGAAAAGTTGAAAGTTATAAATTTGCCGATATCATACCTTGCTTGTTAAATAGCTACCAGTATCAAATGCTCTATTAATTTACATTGTAATATTGTTATGAGATTTAAAGTCTTGTCATAACGCCAATGGCATTCGCTATAGGTATAATGACTAAATATAAATTGTGTGAGAATACTTTGCCAGCCAAACCAGTAAATAAACTATCAAGTACGTTATCAGCTAAACCGTTAACAAATATATTAGCGTTTAATAGTCAATCTCTTTTTGCCTCTATTGCCGATCAGCCTTGGGCTATGTGGTTAGACTCTAGTGAAAGTGAGCATATTGATAGCTGTTACGATATTTTAGTTTGGCAACCTACTATCACAGTAACTACCTTGGATAAAATAACCACGGTTAAAAATCTTCACACTAATAAACAATATCAAAGTGATCAAGACCCACTATTCATTGTGCAGCAAGAACAAAAGACGTGCTTTAATAACATTAAGCTACCGTCAATTGAATTACCATTCAAAGGTGGAGCTGTAGGTTATTTTTCTTACGATTTAGGTAAACGTTTTGAAGTAATAAAACAAAAAAATAATAAAGATATAGCTATACCCGAAATGTCTGTTGGTATTTATCAACAAGCGATTATTTTTGAGCGAAAATCTCAACAAGTTTGGTTGCTATGCCTTGACGAAAAAAGATCAGAAATAGAAACACTTATTAATGGCTTATTAAGTAAAAACCTTAACAGCGATAAAGTAAGAACCGAAAATTTACACCAAACTGATTTTCAACTTACCACACCTTGGCAGTCAAATATGCAGCCTGAACAATATCACGAAAAATTCGAACAAGTGCAAAACTATTTGCTCTCAGGTGATTGTTATCAAATCAACTTAGCGCAGCGTTTCAGTGCAGAATATACGGGCAATGAATTTCAAGCCTATTGTGCCTTAAGACAAGAAAACAAGGCTCCTTTCTCCGCTTTTCTACGCTTTGAAAATAGTGCTATTTTAAGTATTTCACCTGAGCGTTTTTTAAGATTAGTTGATAATAAAGTACAAAGTAAACCGATTAAAGGCACTCGGCCTCGCCATGAAAATGCTGCAATCGATCAAGCCAATGCTGACGAACTCCAAAATGCCAGTAAAGATAAAGCAGAAAACTTGATGATCGTTGACCTATTGCGTAACGACATCAGCCGAGTTTGCACACCGGGTTCGGTCAAGGTCCCAGCATTATTTGTTATTGAAAGTTTTCCGGCAGTACATCATTTAGTGAGCACAGTAGAAGGCGAACTCAACCCAAAATATGATGCAAATGACCTACTTCGCGCAGCATTTCCAGGGGGTTCAATTACGGGTGCTCCCAAAATAAGGGCCATGGACATTATTGAAGAGTTAGAGCCAAATCAACGCAGCGTTTATTGTGGATCAATTGGTTATATATCAGCTTGTGGCAATATGGATACTAGCATAACTATTCGCACCTTAGTTTGTCATCAACAACAAATTCACTGTTGGGCAGGCGGCGGTGTGGTGATAGATTCAAACGTTGACAGTGAGTACCAGGAAACTTACGATAAAGTGAATAAAATTTTACCGATACTAAGTAAGTTAAACTTGTCAGAATAACTATAATAAGTTTATTTACTGAAGCTCTCATCAATTATTTCCTGCTATCGCTATAGCTATACTTAAGTGACAAACGTTGTATGACAAAAGAAGAATTTATTCAGCGCTTTCAAATGCAATCTTTGCCTGTTTCAGCGCATAAATTTCGTTATCAACAACAGTTAAAAAGTGCGGCTGTATTGATCCCTATTTTGAGTTATAACAATCAGCTAGAAGTAGTATTAACGAAACGTGCTAGTCACTTAACTCATCACCCTGGGCAAGTGAGTTTTCCGGGCGGAAAAGTCGAAAAGTTTGATCTAGATATAACCGCAACAGCGCTGCGAGAAACACATGAAGAAATAGGGCTAGAACCTTCTTGTATAGATGTTATTGGTCAACTTCAGCCTTATCAAACCATTTCAGGTTATGAAGTAACGCCTATCATTGCGATGGTTTCTAACCAAAAAAGTTATCACATTGACAAAAACGAAGTAGCAGAAGTTTTCCATGTGCCTTTAACACACTTTCTACACCGACAACATCATATTCAAATACCTGTATATCATTATGGTAAACAACATAACGTACATTTTATGCCTTATAAAAAATATAATATTTGGGGCGCAACCGCCGCTATGTTACATGATTTAAGTACCCTACTAAATCAAGACAATTAATCCCGTTTAGGCTATGTCATTCATTGAGTTATTTTACAGCCTAGTCATTAATTTTAGCTATAATACATTCCACCTAAATATACATTTTGTTATCAATGCTGAATTCTTTCAGCTACAATAACCGAACAAAATTTTATTTACCTCTACATTTAACAGTATTTATTCAGGTTTTCTTATGATTAGTGTATTTGATATGTTTTCAATCGGAATTGGTCCATCCAGTTCTCATACCGTTGGTCCAATGAAAGCAGCAAAATTATTTGTTGATAACCTTATAGCTGAAAATAAGCTAGTTAAAACGGATCGTGTGAAGTGTGAGCTGTTTGGTTCGTTAGGCCAAACAGGTATAGGCCACGGTACTGGTAAAGCTGTTATTTTAGGATTAACTGGAGAAAGTCCAGAAACTATTCCTGTAGATTCTATTGAGTCTATACTGGCTGATGTGGTTGCAAGCGAGAAAATAAACCTCAACAAAGAACATTTAATCTCGTTTCCTAAATCGAACGCTATTATTTATCATCGAAGAAAAACCTTACCTGCACACGCTAACGCAATGACATTTTTTGCATACAGTAATGATGAGGTGATCTTTGAAGAAACCTATTATTCAATTGGTGGCGGCTTTATTGTTAAAGACTGCGACTTTGAAAAAGAAAAAGATAAAGCATTATCAACCCATGCCAACATTGACCGCCCACATCGATTTTCTAGCGCCGATGAGCTATTGAAACTAGCGAATGAAAAAGGCCTAAGTATAAGTACTATTATGATGGACAACGAGAAATGTTTGCAAGACGAGTCAAGCATACGTTCAGGTCTTATAGAAATATGGGATGCTATGAAGGCTAGTATTTCTCGAGGCATAGTAACAGAAGGAATTTTACCCGGTGGTTTAAAAGTTACGCGAAGAGCACCCGCATTGCATAGAGCACTGTGCGTTGAAAAAAACACGGATCCTCTTTCAGCTATGGATTGGGTTAACCTATTTGCTTTAGCAGTTAATGAAGAAAATGCCGCTGGCAGCAGAGTGGTAACAGCACCAACAAATGGTGCAGCAGGTATATTACCTGCAGTTTTATCTTACTACGATAAATTTATTAAGCCGGTTAATGATCAAGACTGTATTCGTTATTTATTAACCGCTGCGGCAATTGGTATTTTATACAAAACCAATGCAACCATTTCAGGTGCAGAAGGCGGTTGCCAAGCAGAAGTAGGTGTAGCATGTTCAATGGCTGCAGGTGCACTAACCGAAATAATGGGTGGCACACCTCAACAGGTAGAAAATGCTGCAGAAATTGGCATGGAACACAATTTAGGCTTAACTTGTGACCCTGTTGGCGGTTTGGTACAAGTTCCTTGCATTGAGCGAAACGCTATGGGCTCAGTAAAGGCAATTAACGCTTCTCGTTTGGCTCTTAGAGGCACAGGAGTACAAAAGGTATCATTAGACAAAGTAATTAAAACTATGTGGGATACAGGTAATGATATGAAGACTAAATATAAAGAAACATCGCGCGGCGGTTTAGCGGTTAATATTACAGAATGTTAACGTGTTAAGTTAATAAGTTAATAAGTTAATAAGTTAATAAGTTAATAAGTTAAATACAATATTGCATTCGGCTATTTATAAACATAGCGTGTAAAATCTTATCAACTAATGTCGAGTTATAATGCACGATAATTCGCCCAATATTCCTCTTAAAAAACAATAAAAAAACCGTATTTAAAATACGGTTTTTTTATGATGTAAACTTAATCAGTTGCCTAGCTATTAACGCATAGGTAATTTACTGTTGGCAAACATTTCATCTATCTCAGCATTATTTTTTAATAAAATAGCTTTGGTCACTAAATCACGATTTAAGTGCGGAGCAAAACGTTCAATAAAGTCAAACATATAGCCTCTTAAGAAGGTGCCACGTCTGAATCCAATTTTAGTCATACTCGGACTAAATAAATGGCTCGCATCTATAGTAACTAAATCATTATCTAACTTAGGATCCATTGCCATAGTAGCAATAACACCAACCCCAACACCTAAACGAACATAAGTTTTAATAACATCAGCATCAGTAGCGGTAAAAGCAATTTTTGGTTCAACACCTATTTGATTAAAAGCAATATCTAACTCTGAACGTCCGGTAAAACCAAATACATAAGTCACTAAAGAGTATTGTGCAATATCTTCAATAGTAATGTTTTGTTTAGTCGCTAAAGGGTGATCTGCTTTAACAATTATACTGCGATTCCAGCGATAACAAGGCAACATAACTAGGTCATTGTACAAATGCAAAGACTCTGTCGCTATAGCAAAATCTGCATCACCTTTGCTTGAGGCATCGCTAATCTGTGCCGGTGTCCCCTGATACATATGTAAAGATACTTTTGAGTATTTTTTCATAAACCCCTGAATAACTTCAGGTAAAGCATATCGTGCTTGAGTATGCGTTGTCGCAATACGGAGCTTACCTTCATCTGGCTGAGTATGCTCTCGAGCAACTGCTTTAATTGCTTCGACTTTAGACAAAATTTCTGTCGCGATGTTGATCACTTCATTACCCGCAGAGGTAACATGGGTCAAGTGCTTACCGCTTCGACCAAAAATTTGAATACCAAGTTCGTCTTCAAGCATTCTAACTTGCTTGCTAATACCAGGTTGTGAGGTAAAAAGACTTTCAGCCGTGGCAGAAACATTTAAATTATTATTGAGTACTTCGACGATATAACGGAGTTGTTGCAGCTTCATAATTATCATTCAGAGTTTTCTTAGACGAAAAATATATACTTAATTGCACATTTATTCCATATTTTTTTAAAATTTGCGTAAATAATATTCTAAATTCACCTATATAGACTTAAATCAGATCGCATTAATGAACGAATAAAATCAAACTAAGGTAACCATTTAGAGAAATAATCAAAAGAAAACGCTTTGTGCTTTGCTTCACCTAACAATTTTTGTAAACTGCTGTATTAGAATTTGTATTTTCAAAAAACTGAGTATTAAACATGGGCATTATCATCGCTTTAATTATCGCTTTAATTATCATTGTAGTGGTAGTGAGTGCTATACAGCAACATAGAGAAAAAGTAGAGCAAGAAAAGCGCGGAAAAGCAGCTAAACAAAAAGCTATTATCGATGAAACAGAAGAACTCCTACTAAGTATTGCTAATTTACCTAGCAACCCAAATTTAGTTGTTATATTAAATAATCGAAGCCTAAATGCTGCCAAAACCATGGCGGAGATATTGCCAGAGAATAAACAATTAATAGCCCGTGTTAAAGAAATGGAAACTCGAGTTAATGCGAGTAAATCCAATAAAGCTGAAGCCGCAAGCGAGCAAAGTTTTACCTTACCCGACAGTGAACAACAACTTGTTAGCGTTTTACAGTGCATAAAAAAATTACGAATAACATTAAAATCTGAGCAAACTAAAGGCAACTTAGATCCACAAACTTTTACGCAAGAAGATAATAAGCTATCTGCAATGCAACTTAAAATAGGTGTTGAAACCTTACAAAAAAGAGGCATGATCGCGTACCAAAAAGAAATGTTAGGTTCATCTAGACAGTATTTAGAGAAAGCACTTCAAACAATCGCTGAAAACCCAATTCAAACCGAGTATTGCACTGTAAAGAAACAAGAAATCAGTAATATACTCGAAGAAATAACCTCTGCTTTAAAAAATACTAATGCGAAAGATGCCGCTAAAAAAGCAAAATCTGAAGAAGATGATTTAGATTTATTATTCCAGCCAAAGAAAAAGTGGTAAACAATACACTGAAGTAAAACCAATAAATACATTGGTTTTACTTCTAGCTAATGATGAAAACACCTAAAAGCAACATTCCTTATATAACGCTACCGTCTTTTTTACGCCGAGTATTAAAAGCTTACGCACTTAAATCATTAATAAGAGCGCAAGGTTGCGAACTTAATCGTATTGGACGCTCACGCAATTGGCAGTTAAAAGCTACTTTCGAACAACTAGAAAATATAACCAGCCTCATAGAACAAAGTGAAGAATCAAGTTGGCAATGGGTTGCTGTTCATATATCCAAACAGAGTAAAAACTTAGGCTTTGATATGTTATTAGCAATTGCTAAAAAGAATTCAGGAATTACTGTGTCAGAGTTAATGCAACGCACAGATTGCACCATAGCAGAAGCTAGAAGAGTTATTGATGTATTGGAGTTTGGCGAGAGCCCGTAATAACCTAAGTACATTACACCAAAATCATAAGCACACGCTTCTATTCCTGCCACTGTTTTTAGCTTGATACAAAGCGGTATCCGCTTGTTCAAATACTGCAGTCCAATTTAATTCTTCTTGGCGCTCAGCAATACCAATAGATACTGAAATTTTGGGTAAGTAAGCTTTAGAGTCTCGTTGCATTAACTTCAATTGCGAAATGGCTAGCCTAATTTTTTCTGCTACCTCATGCGCTTGTGACATAGTTTTATTAACCATTACAACAATAAATTCTTCCCCACCAAAGCGAACAGCAATATCTTGAGCTGATATTGATGTTTTAATTACTTTCGCAATGCGCTCTATAACCTTGTCACCAATAAAGTGACCGAATTGATCGTTTATATTTTTAAAATGGTCAATATCAATTGCTAACGATGAGTGGACTTGTTCTATATCGAGCTCTTTTAGCTTTATATCACAGCCACGTCGATTATATAAACCAGTTAAAGAATCTAGTATTGCCTCATGACGTGCCGCCTCAAGCTTCGCTTTTAAGAAACTAACTTCACCACAAGTGCGTGTTAACTCCAGAGAAAGATCACTGTGTTGTTGCTGTGAGGCAGTTATATTGTTCATTAAAAATGAAACAATATTTTGCATGGATTTATGGTATTCATGCTTAGTTAACGCTTTTTCAGCTTTTTTTAGATTTGAAGCTACTGTTTTATCACTGTCGACTTGTAGATTAATTTTTTCTAACGTTGCTGTTAAAGACTTTTCAATGGGATCTAATATTTGCTTATCAATAGCATGAGAATTAGAAATGTACTTTTCAAATAGGCCTTCAATAAACGTTAAGTCGACTTCTTGAAATGTTTGAACATGTCTTTCCAGCTCTGCACTTAGTTTTTCATTACGGTTACTAATGTGTAGATAAATGACGGAATAATTAACTGGGCTTGGTGGTATTTGATAATGAGATAAAAATTCATTAGTTGATGCACTGTACTTCAGTGCCTCATCAAAGTTATCTTTAATAAGCACAAGCGCTCCTTGAGAGTCTATGTTTTATTATTATTGTTTAATAACACAGTCTCCCTAGAGATTGCGCTATTAAAATTAGAATATCTAAATTCAATTCATTCAACAAGTAATAAAAAATTTAACTTATCATTCATCTTTATACTAATGATTAAATGGTTAATTATTTCAGCATAAAATTGTTGGTAGGAGATGTGGGGACGAACTGTAAGATTTAAGTAAGTTTAGTCAAAGCTGTAAGTTCCAAGCTGTCAGCTTTCAGTAAAGATCTATTAGTGACTTTAGTCAAAGCTGTAAGTTCTAAGCTGTCAGCTTTCAGTAAAGATCTATTAGTGACTTTAGTCAAAGCTGTAAGTTCTAAGCTGTCAGCTTTCAGTAAAGGTCTATTAAATAACTTTAGTCAAAGCTGTAAGTTCTAAGCTGTCAGCTTTCAGTAAAAATCTTTTAGTAACTTTAGTTTTTAAACTGACAGCTGATAGTTCAAAACTGATAGCTATTATTTGATGTCTTAAACTGACAGCTGACAGCTCAAAACTGATAGCTATTTTTTGCGGATTTTAGACAGCAAAAAGCCCGTCACTTTCGTAACGGGCTCTTCTCAATAGAAGCCTAGCAATGTCCTACTCTCACATAAAAGAGAAGAACACCCACACGCTCTTTACCACCGGCGCTAACACGTTGACGTGCATGGATGCACTAATTC
>Ga0209302_10000010_pt1 | contig 153863 bp, 123 predicted proteins | sample ArcOceMetagenome_2_FD_187445 | JGI IMG/M metagenome (GOLD analysis project Ga0209302, IMG submission 187445) | Marine eukaryotic phytoplankton communities from Arctic Ocean - Arctic Ocean ARC135M Metagenome (SPAdes) (version 2) | ecosystem: Environmental > Aquatic > Marine > Oceanic | place...
CATGAGAGTTACCTTTTTAGTTTTGATTAAAAGATTTGACACCTTTATCAAAACGGGTAACTCTCAACTTTGCAAGTCGATGTGTCAGATTAAGTCGGAACTAATACACCTTATGCGGTTTCGTACTTTGATGCATACCCACAATATAAAATTTTAGATAACAACCATACTATGGCACAGCAACTTTCTGGTTTTTTAGAAAAGTTTGCAGGCTATAGAGTTAACGTAAGCTGGAACAATACAGACGAAACAAAAGCACTTATTACCCTCTCAAGTGATATTCAACCAACGTTATGGTACTTGTTTGATAGCGAACAAAGCAAACTAACTTTTGTTGCTAACAGCAATAAAAATGTCAATACAGAGCAATTGAATCCTCAATATTCTTTTAACTTTATGGCAAGAGATAACACTCCTATTCAGGGATATATAACCTTGCCGGTAAAAATAGACAATGCACCACCTCCTGCAGTGATATTAGTCCACGGTGGTCCACATTCACGTGATTATTGGGGGTTTGACCCTGAAGTACAACTGTTGTCGTCACGCGGATATGCCGTTGTTCAAGTTAATTTTCGTGGTTCTACTGGCTTCGGTTGGGAGTTTGAAGCTTCTGGCTTTAAACAATGGGGAGAAAAAGTGCAATTTGATATTCTCGACAGCATAGACTACCTAGTCGAAAAACAATATTTAGATAAAAGTCGTCTATGTATTATGGGGGCGAGCTTTGGCGGTTATAGCGCGATTCAAAGTAGTATTATCGCACCTGATTTATTCAAATGCTCAATCGCAACTTCAGGTGTTTACGATATACAACTGCAAGTTGAAGATGAAAAGCCAGAAGTTGGCAGAGCCTTAACTAAAAGAATAGGATTAGAGGATATACAAAGCAATCATTCACCCATTAACGCTATTGAACATTTAAAGTCCCCTGTATTAATAGTACACGGCACCAAAGATGACACAGTGGATGTAAAACAAGCTGAGGTATTAATAAAACAATTAAAGAAGTATAAGAATCAATATCAATGGCTTGAAATTGAAAATGAAGGGCATTACTTTTACAAGCCTAAAAATAGAATTGCCTATTATGAAAAAGTAATTCAGTTCCTAAATAAATATAACCCGGTTAACTAACCGATTATTACCTCGCGTACTAATATTAAAAAAGCACAGTATGAGCCGGTTTTATGGTTCATATTGTGCTTTCTCTTAACCGCTTTAAATAATTAAGCCTAACCTTAATAGCGGTTATTTTAATTAAACATACTTAACTTAATCAAGTTCTTTGCGGGTAAATACCCAGTCATTACCTTTGCTAAATTCGCTTGAAAACTGATAACCTGCCACGTCAAAATTTTTCAATTTTTCAACATCTGTAATTTGGTTCTCAATAATATAACGCGCCATTAAACCACGGGCTTTTTTAGCGAAAAAGCTGATCATCTTATATTGACCATTTTTCCAATCTTTAAATGCAGGTGTAATAATGTCAGCTTTTAATACTTTCTTATTTACTGATTTAAAGTACTCATTTGATGCAAGGTTGATTAATACATTGTCACCTTGTGCTGCAATTGCCGTATTTAAATTTTCGGTAATAATGTCGCCCCAAAATTGATACAAATTAGTACCGCGATCATTATCAAGCTTTTTCCCCATTTCTAAACGGTATGCTTGCATTAAATCTAACGGCTTTAATAAGCCATATAAACCCGACAAAATTCTCATATGCTGTTGAGCAAATTCAAAGTCTTTCTCGCTGAATGTTTGCGCGTCTAGCCCTGTGTACACGTCGCCATTAAAGGCTAAAATCGCTTGGCGAGCATTGTCTGGGGTAAAAGGGGTTGCCCATTCACCAAAACGAGCAGCGTTTAACCCTGCCAACTTATCGCTGATACCCATTAATGAACTGATATCTGCTGGGGTTAATGTTTTACACTTTTTCATTAACACCTCGCTGTGTTCTAACAGCTCAGGCTGGGTATATTTGTCAGTAGCAACGGGTGATTCATAATCAAGATTCTTAGCGGGAGAAACAACAAGCAACATTATATATCTACTCAACTTTAAAAAATTTTTCACACTATAACACAGGAAAAAACGAATATAATTAGCGGCATTATTAATTAATCATCTAACTAATAGCCTATACCGCTTACAATAACGTTTTTATCTAATTTATTTCGTTATCGCACTTGAAAAATTATGAAAATTTGATACTAATAGTAGCGAATAAAACAGATACCTAGCAATTTCACCTATCTTGCTCGAAAAACGTTGTAATATTTCATCAAATTTTACGTGCTCATGCGTACCACTATTTATATCAAGGACATATTATGACCGACCAATTATCACAATTAAAAGCGATGACAACCGTTGTTGCAGATACTGGCGACATTGAAGCTATTGCTAAGTTTCAACCACAAGACGCCACAACAAATCCATCGCTATTATTAAAAGCGGCGTCATTAGAAAATTACCAACAACTTTTAAAAACGGCGGTAGAATGGGCAAAAACTCAATCTGCTGATGCTGATCAACAAGTGATTGATGCTGCTGATAAACTGTCTGTATTAATTGGTTTAGAAATTTTAAAAATAGTACCCGGTAGAATTTCAACTGAGGTTGATGCTCGTCTCTCATTTGATACGCAAGCATCGATTGCAAAAGCACATAAACTAATCGCGATGTACAACGAAGCTGGCATTAGTAATGATCGCATATTGATTAAAATAGCCTCTACTTGGGAAGGTATTAAAGCTGCTGAACAATTAGAGCGTGAAGGTATAAACTGTAACCTAACATTACTGTTCAGCTTTGCGCAGGCACAAGCATGTGCTGAAGCTAACATTTACCTTATCTCTCCTTTTGTTGGCCGCATATTAGATTGGTACAAAAAAGACACTGGCCGCACCGACTATTCAGCAAGTGAAGATCCTGGTGTTGTATCAGTGACTAGCATTTACAATTACTACAAAGCAAAAGGTCATAATACCGTTGTAATGGGTGCAAGTTTCCGCAATATTGGCGAAATACTTGAATTAGCCGGCTGTGATCGCTTAACTATTAGCCCTAACCTAATGGACGAATTAGCGAATTCAACAGAAACAGTTGAGCAAAAGCTATTTAGTGAGCAAGCACCAATCGCGCAAGAAGATGCTTTAACTGAAGCGCAGTTTAGATGGCAAATGAATGAAGACGCTATGGCGACTGAAAAGTTAGCAGAAGGTATTCGTAACTTCACCATTGACCAAGTAAAACTAGAGCAACAATTAAAAGCAATGCTATAAAATTTTTATAAAACTTGTTGGGATGTAAGTTGAAATGTAAATTTTTGTAATTAAAATGCAAAAAAATGTTTCTTTTTTGTCGATAATTGTGGTATTAAAAAGCTGCAGTTGTAGAAATAAGGAGCATACCATGGAAAAATTTCAACAAGTATTGGATTCAATAGGCGCTCAGCCGAAAGCAAGTCCGAGTAATAATAAAAAAAGAAAGTGGCGTGAAATCGAACAACTGAAAGAAAAGTTTCAGCTGGAAAAAGAGTTAAAAGCATATGATGATTCTTTGGAAAGTATGCTGAAAGAGTTTTAAGTAAGCAGTGTAGTGCTAATAAAACATTTAAAACGACTAAAAACCCGGTATTTTCCCGGGTTTTTTATTAACTATTAATTAATACCAAGTGAGTATAAGAAGCAAAATGCTCAATCTCCCAGTCGGTCTTGGCAACGAAAACGCCAATGTTATTTTCTATATTCGTAATCGCCCACCCCTCAAAACGTATCAAAACCTCAATAGTGTTAAACCGCTAATACCTGGTGAAGTTAGCCATATATGCCAAGAAACCGGTAATCATTGGCGTAAAGTATTTAATGTTTATGCTAAGTTATTATTTGAATTATCAGCTGATAAGTTTTCTAGCTGGCAACAATTAAGAGATGACCAGCTTTTACAAGCACACAGTCAGCACTGCTTACTTTTTTCAGCGCCTAAATTAATACCAAGCTTATCGACTGATAAAGCCTTTTGTCAGCCTACTAATTCTAATTCGCAAGCTACACGCCTTACCAAGGTTACAAAAGATTCAGCCGATACAACATTACATATTGTGTTGGGCAAAGGATATGCGCAAGAACTTAGCCTAACTAATGAAAGTACTTGGCTGAGTGACGATTTTGCAATGAATACTGAATTAGGTTTAATTATCTGTCCATATTTCGATTATCGACAACTATCGAATGTCAAAATAATACAGTTAGCTGGGTTGATTAAGCAATTATTACCATCTGAAACATCAGCTACCTAGCAGCTAGGCTAATAAATATCTTAACTTTCAAATTAATTATTAAGTACTTCAAGTGAGCCTGAGTAAAGGGAAGAATAATAAAAGTAGAAAATGACACTAGCCTTAGCAGTAATACTTTTGACCAGATATAAAAAAGCCTTAAGATATTTATACTTAAGGCTTCATTGAAGTTCAACTAAACACACATTACTAGCGAGTTATGTGCTCTGCATTTTTATAATGGTTGATACTGCTAAGTTTCACTTTCAGGCATTTCAGGCTCTATCCCTGCACCTGTTTGCTCAACAACAATATTATCAACACGTTGTAACCCTCTAGGTAATTTGTTACCTCGACGACCACGCTCGCCTTTATAATGCTCAATATCACTAGCTTTTAAGGTCAGCTTTCGTTTACCCGCATGTAAAGTTACAGCACTGCCTGGTGGTAATACTTCAAGCAAGGTTACATATTCTTCACGCGCTTTTGCCCTTGCGGTTGGAATATTAATAATTTTATTACCTTTACCCTTACTTAACACAGGTAAATCTTTAATTGGGAAAACTAACATTCGCCCTTCTGAGGTAATTGAAAGTACTAATTCAGTATCTATATTATTAACAACGCGTGGGGTCATAACCTTAGCCGCAGCCGACAAACTTAACAGTGCTTTACCGTTTTTATTTCGACTAACCATATCGCCAAAACTACCGACAAAACCGTAACCTGCATCACTACTTAACAAGTATCGGCTTTCGTCATCAGCCATCAATACTTTTTCAAAATATTCGCCACTGGCTAAGTTGAATCGCCCTGTTAATGGTTCGCCCTGGCTGCGAGCTGTAGGTAAACTATGAGCATCGGTAGCGTATGCTCTACCTGCTGAGTCAATAAACACCACAGGGCGATTACTGCGCCCTTTAGCTGAGCATAAATATTCATCGCCTGATTTGTAGCTAAGTGCTTGAGCGTCAATGTCATGCCCCTTAGCACAACGTGCCCAACCCTTTTGAGAAACCACTACTGTAACTGGCTCACTCGGCATTAAATCTTTTTCTGATAATGCTTTTGCTTCGCTACGTTCTACAATAACTGAGCGGCGATCATCACCATATTTTTCAGCTGCCTCTAAAATTTCTTTCTTCATTAGCGTATTCATGCGCGCTTTTGAGCCCAGTGTTTTTTCAAGGTATTCGCGTTCAATATTTAACTCGTCTTGCTCAGCTCGAATTTTAATTTCTTCTAGCTTAGCAAGTTGGCGTAATTTAATTTCTAATATTGATTCAGCTTGGCGATCAGACAAGGCAAAACGAGACATTAACTCCGCTTTGGGATTATCAAAACCTCTGATAATTTCAATCACTTCATCAATGTTTAAATAGGCAATAAGTAAGCCGTCTAAAATGTGTAAACGCGCTAACACTTTATCTAATCGATACTGTAAACGACGTCGCACAGTTTCACGACGATACTCTAACCATTCGCTTAAAATAGTTCTAATATCTTTAACCGCAGGTTTATTGTCTAAACCTATCATGTTTAAATTTACACGGAAGTTTTTCTCTAAATCTGTTGTGGCAAACAAGTGCTGCATTAGTTGTTCTATATCTACTCGATTCGAACGTGGCACAACGACTAAGCGAATCGGGTTTTCATGATCAGACTCATCACGTAAGTCTACCACCATCGGCAGTTTTTTAGCCTGCATTTGATTCGCAATTTGTTCTAATATTTTCCCGCCGGATGCTTGGTGTGGCAAAGCGGTAATAACCACTTCACCATGTAAAATTTCATACACAGCGCGCATTTTAATACTGCCGCGACCCGTTTGATAAATTTTTTCTATATCAGCTTTCGGGGTAATTATTTCTGCATCAGTTGGGTAATCAGGACCTTGAATAATCTCAAGTAGATCTGACAATTCGGCTTTAGGCTGCTCAATTAAATGCACACAAGCACTGGCTACTTCTCTAACATTATGTGGCGGTATATCAGTTGCCATGCCGACAGCAATACCGGTAATACCATTAAGTAATATATGGGGTAAACGTGCAGGTAACGTTTTAGGCTCTTTCATGGTGCCATCAAAGTTAGGCGACCAATCAACGGTACCTTGGCCTAATTCTGCTAATAAAACTTCACTAAAGCGTGATAAACGGGCTTCGGTATAACGCATAGCCGCGAAAGATTTGGGATCGTCAGGTGCGCCCCAGTTACCTTGTCCGTCAACCAAGGGGTATCGGTATGAAAATGGCTGTGCCATTAACACCATAGCTTCATAACAAGCTGAGTCACCATGAGGATGGAACTTACCTAATACATCCCCTACCGTACGCGCAGATTTTTTATATTTTGCCAACGCAGACAAGCCAAGTTCTGACATTGCATAAACGATACGACGTTGAACCGGTTTTAACCCGTCACCAATATGTGGCAACGCACGGTCCATAATGACATACATAGAGTAATTTAAATAAGCTTCTTCGGTAAACTGCCTTAATGGGCGTTGTTCAATACCGTCTAAACTAAAGTCGATCGCATCTGACATGAAATTGTTCCTTAAAAGTTCGATTAATGCCGAGTTATTAAACGTAACTTCTATTATTATTGTTCTAAGGGTAGCTTAGCTGATTATACTTGAGGAAAGAATACTTTTAGCCGATAAATATCTCACAATGGTAATTAATTTTAATTTTATTTTTCTGCTTTAGTGAAACTATAAACTTGATTACAGCCTTTGATCTTAGCTTGATACATGGCTAGATCAGCGGCATGTAATAAACTATCGAAATCTTTTTTAACATCTCTAATACTCGCAATACCAATACTGACAGTTACCGTTTTATTTTGGTTTTTATTATTACTGATTTTAGCACTGGCGTTATCTTGAATTTTCTCACGAATATGTTCTGCAATAGAGCGTGCTTGCTCTATGGTAGCGTCAGGTAAAATCGCTGCAAACTCTTCGCCGCCAATACGAGCAAAAAAATCTCGTGAACGCATAGTTTCAGCCGCTAAAGTGGCAACATTGCAAATAACACTATCGCCAGCATCATGACCTAAATTATCGTTTATCGTTTTAAAGTCATCAATATCAAGCATTAAAATACTAAGCTCTTTGTCTGTCGACAATGCTTTACTCATGTAGGTATCGCCACGACTAAAGAATGAACGGCGATTTGGCAATTGTGTTAAACTATCTGTTTGGGCTAATAGCTTTAATGCTCGACGAATTTTAAACTGTCGAACTAATAACAAGAAAAACACACTGACAGCGACAATAAAAATCGCTATATGAATATGCTGTTGTGTTCGGTCAGATTCTGCACGTGAAAGTGCATATTGTTTTATTTCATTGTTTTGGGCGAGTAACTCATTCTCTTCATGTTTTTTTTCAATATTATATATCTCATTTAAGCGTTTAACACGTAGCTCTTTTTGTTTTTTTAAATGAGAGAAATACTTTTTGATATACTTTTTCTTATTGTCAAAAGCTAATTTATCTTCCCCTTGACGTTGATATACATCGGATAACAACAAATAAGCATCTGCAAATAATGGTGAGTCGAGTTGCTTTTTAGCAAGCGAGGACTCAAGTGCGATTGCCTTATTGAGCCAGTTAATAACTTTATGCTCTTGCCCTTCTGTATTTGAGATATTGGCACGAATTACATTTAATAAGTACTGTTCAGCGATATTGAACGTTACCCCGGAAGATTGTATCTCCAAAAGTTTACTTTGCGCGGCGATCTTGTCATGTTCACTCAGGGTTTTTAATGAGTATACCGCTCCACTAATCACCATAACTTTTTTTGAATGAACTAAGTTAATCTTTGAATTATCAGTTGGCGTAAATACTTGTTGTGGATTAATACCTTCATCAGCAAAAACTTGAAAGCTAAAGAGCATGAGTGAAAAGGATATTAAATAAGGTTTTATTCTAGAATATCTATCCATCTGAACTAACCTTATTTCGACCAGATTGCTTTGCTTTTAATAACTCTTCGTCGGCAGCTTTTAGCAAAATTGAAAAATCGTCATAATTGTCACCCTTAAGTGTCGCTACACCAACACTGATCGTTAATTGGCTAAGTTGAAGCGTTTGCCAGTTTGTTTCTTCAATATGCTGTCTTAGTCGCTGTGCAACTTCAAACGCTTTTTTATGATCAGTATTAGGCAAAAGCGCAATAAACTCCTCACCACCAAATCGACCGAATACATCACTATCGCGCATTAAGTTTTGTCCTAAAATGGCAACTTCTTGTAATGCCTTGTCGCCGACACTATGACCAAATTTATCGTTTATTTGTTTGAAAAAATCAATGTCGATCATATAAACACTAAATGATTGTTGTGCCTTTATCGACTGCTTGAATAAGTCATCTCCTAATTCAAGCAACCTTCGCCTATTAACTACTCCGGTTAAACTATCAATTCTGGTTACTCGGACTAAGTTTTTTTGCCCGGTAATAACACGCAGTAAAAACCAAGCTAGCAGCAAAGTACATACAGCTAAAATTATAACGAGTATCTCACGGCTATCAGCATTACTTGTCATTTGTTGCAGTTGTAAATCTTGCAGTCGTTGTTTTTTCTCAAGAATATTATTCTGTCGCTGAGCGGTTTCACTTTCATATTGTAAAATTAATTCATCAACCTCATTGGTTTCTCGAATTTTTTTATAAGCAATTGATTTTGTGTAAAAAACTGATTGGGTTTCAAGCGCTTGACTATAATCACCTAACACATATTGTAATTTAGCCCTTAAAAATAAAATATTTAATTCACTGGTATCGTAGATATTACTGTCTTTAAGTGCTAATAAAGCTTGTGCTTGATCTAAGTTATCTAATGCCTCCTGATGACGCTCCATTTTCTCTAATACAAAAGCTTTATCAACCATATATTGTAATTTTACCGCATGTTGCTCTACTTCTTTTACGTATTCACCTGCTAAAATAATATAGCGATAAGCGTTTTCTGTATCAGGTGTTTTTTGATTAACCAATGCCCAAGCTATGTTTCGATAAATACCAGCGATGAAGTGATTACTAGTATTAGGTAAAATCTCGCTTTCTAAAATCCTATAAACTTCTAAGGCTTCTTCATACCTTTTCTGATTAGCATGGTTATTAGCCACATTATGCAAACTATTTAGTGCATAATTATGTTTCCCTGCTTTTTTAAAGTGCTGATATGATTGTTGAAAGTAATCATTTGCTTGCTTCTCTTCACCTAAGTAGCCGTATAAAATACCTAATTCACTGTTGATATCACCTAAAAGAGCTTCATCTGCAATATTATTCGCTAAGGTTAGCGCTTGATTAAGCGTAATTAATGACTGTTTGTAGTTTTTTTGCAAATATAATATAGCCCCTATATTCATTAACCCACGAGCAGTCAGTTCTTGATTATTCATAGAGCGGGCAACGTCTAAGCCATTTTGATATATTTGCAATGCGCTATCAAAATCACCTAAGCTTTCTAATGAAAAACCTTTGGTGTAGGCAAGCTCAGCAATAAATACACTTGGGTTACTCATTTGTTTAGCTAGCATTAAACCTTTTTCTGCCGATGCTTCACTTAAACTGTAAAGTGCTTGGTCTGAATAGGCCGCAGATTGAATACGGTAATAGTTTACTTGGCTAGATATTGGTTGAGTATTTAATGAATCTTTGTGTGAATTTAATAGAATTAAAGCAGCTTTGGGATCGCTGTTATTTAATTGCTCAGCACGAACTAGGAAGGCGTTAAAATCGTTATTTGTTAACGATTGCAAAGCATTTGATTTACAAGAAATTAACAATAAAACAAAGAGAGTTTTGGCACAGTTTTGAAAAGTGAATTTTACAATGTTTCTAAACAAATTCTCGCTCCAACAGCATGTGCGATTATGTACCAAATACAGTATAAATCGATTTTGTGTAAATGATAAACTATTATTTATATTGATAAGAATGTAATTAACTGGTTATTAAACCTTAGTAATATACTGCTATTTTTCAGTAACTTGCCAATAACTTGCTTCTATTTTATTACCATCTAAATCTATAATAAAACAACCATAATACGGTGCTCCATATTCAGGTCTTGCGCCTGGTGTGCCATTACACCTTCCGCCCAAAGCAACAGCACATTGATAAAACTCATCTACTTGCCGCTTATTTAACGCAACAAAACCAAAGTGAACCCCATTTCCAGCTGTTGCAGGCTTTTTATCAAAGGGCTGTTGCAGCCAAAACTCAGGGTACCCTTTACCGTATGCTACAGCTTGTTCATATTCACTCACTAGAGTAATGTCTAAAGTTGCTAACACTGGCGTATAAAAGGCCTTGGCGCGCTTTAAGTTATTAGTTCCCACCGATGCGTGACATATACTTCGTAAACGACGATGCTCAATCATAATGTTCCTTTCAAAAATAAAAAGGTATAGTTATTAAAAACTATACCTTAATAAATTAACCCAAAAAATGACTAATTCATTTTCTAGTTACTTTCATTACTAATCTAATTCAACTAAGTCGCCTTTAGATTGGAGCCAGTCTTTGCGATCGCCACTGCGTTTTTTCGACAGTAACATATCCATAAGTTCCATCGTTTCTGCGTGTTCATCTACCGTTAATTGCACTAAGCGTCGAGTATTAGGATCCATAGTTGTTTCGCGCAATTGCAAAGGGTTCATTTCACCCAAACCTTTAAAGCGTTGAACATTAACCTTACCACGTTTTTTCTCTGCTTCAATACGGTCTAAAATACTGTCTTTCTCTGCTTCATCTAACGCGTAAAACACTTCTTTACCGACATCAACACGATAAAGTGGAGGCATAGCAACGTAAACATGACCTGCTTGCACTAAAGGTAAAAAATGCTGAGTAAACAACGCACAAAGCAAGGTTGCTATATGTAAACCATCGGAATCGGCATCGGCGAGGATACAAATTTTACCGTAACGCAACCCTGATAACTCATCGGTGTCTGGGTCAATACCTAAAGCGACAGAAATATCATGTACTTCTTGCGAAGCTAAAATTTGTCCTGAGTCGACTTCCCAAGTATTTAAAATTTTACCGCGTAACGGCATTATTGCTTGAAATTCACGATCTCGTGCTTGTTTTGCACTACCGCCGGCTGAGTCACCCTCAACTAAGAAAAGTTCGGTACGTAAAGTGTCTTGACTACCACAATCAGTTAACTTACCTGGCAATGCAGGCCCTTGGGTTACTTTTTTGCGGATAATTTTTTTACTAGCGCGCAAACGACGCTGCGCGTTGGAGATACAAAATTCAGCTAATGCTTCTGCAATTTCAGTATGCTCATTAAGCCATAAACTGAAAGCGTCTTTTACCACACCAGTAACAAATGCAGCACATTGGCGTGAAGAAAGTCGCTCTTTAGTTTGACCAGCAAATTGTGGATCTTCCATTTTCACCGAAAGAATATAAGAACATTTATCCCAAATATCATCAGGTGTTAACTTAACTCCGCGTGGCACTAAGTTTCTAAATTCACAAAATTCTCGCATTGACTCTAGTAAACCTTGGCGTAGTCCGTTTACATGAGTACCACCTTGTACTGTTGGGATTAAGTTTACGTAACTTTCTCCCACAGACTCGCCACCTTCAGGTAACCAAGTTACAGCCCAGTCAGCGGCTTCATGCACAGAGCTAAAGCTGCCAACAAATGGCTCTTCTGGTAAGCTTTCATAAGCTTTCACCGATTCTTTTAAATAATCAACTAAGCCATCTTCATAGCACCATTGGTATTTAGCGTCTTCGTTTTTATCATGAAACTTAATCGTTAGGCCGGGGCACAGAACGGCTTTAGCCTTTAACAAATGTACTAACCTACGTGCAGAAAATTTAGCTGAATCAAAATAGTTAGCATCAGGCCAAAATTTAACACGTGTTCCTGTATTTCGTCGGCCTACAGTACCCGTTTCTGTTAACTCTTCTACTTTAAAGCCATTTTCGAAAGCCATTTCGTAAAGTTTACCATCACGCCTAACAGCAACATCTACACGGGTAGATAGCGCGTTAACCACTGAAATACCAACACCATGCAAACCACCAGAAAACTGATAATTTTTATTAGAAAATTTGCCACCAGCATGTAACTTACAAAATATAAGTTCAACACCTGATACGCCCTCTTCTTGATGGATATCAATCGGCATACCCCGACCATCATCAATCACTTCTAATGACTGATCTTTATCAAGGATCACCGTAATGTTTTGTGCATGACCAGCTAAGGCTTCATCAACAGAGTTGTCGATAACCTCTTGACCTAAATGGTTTGGCCGAGTGGTATCGGTATACATGCCAGGACGATGGCGTACTGGGTCAAGGCCACTTAAGACCTCGATGGAGTCGGAATTATATTGTTCGCTCATTTATATGTTCTGATCATTGTGCTGTTAATAGGGGTAAGTTGAAAAATAACGCAATATTTGGCAAGGCATTTTCATAATCAATAAAACTATGATCGCCACCTTGCTCAATTACTAATTGGCAATGACGGTATTTTTCAACAGCTTGTTGGTAATCTAACACTTCATCACCTGTTTGTACCATGACCAAGTAATTATTTTTGGAAATATTTTCTTGTTCAAGTGTTTTAAGCTCGTCAATATGCTGTGCAAGCACTTGATATCGTTCTTGGGTATAGGGGTTTACTTGCTCTCCGAGTATATCTGCCATTAAATCAAATGGCTTAACCGCAGGATTAACGAGTACCACTTTTATTTGATATTTTTCAGCAAAATAAGTCGCAAAGAACCCACCCAATGAAGAGCCTACTATGTACCATGAATCGCTTGGTTCAAGCGCAATGATATCTTCTAATTGCTTAATGGCAGCGCTAGGCGAAGAAATAATCTGTGGGCAATAAAATTTTACCTCTGGATGGTTTTTGGCTATGTATTCTCGCGTTTGCTCTGCTTTCATGGATTGTGGCGAAGAGTTAAAACCATGGATATACAATAGGTTAATCATAATCACTTTTTCTCGTTATAGTCGACATAAAATACTTTTCGGGTTAACTCACCGGAACTGGCGAGGGTAAACACTTGATAACCTGGTGGTTGCCCATTAGACGTTGGTCTAGCAGAATTCATATCAAATTGAATTGATGTTGCAGGACATGTATATAAATTCACACTTCGTTCGGCCAATTGCACGGGTAAAATTAACGCCTGATGAATATGACCACATCCAAGCGCTTTAATTGAAGGAAACTTGGTTACCCATCTATGAAACTCATTTTTATTTATTAAACCATGCTGATCAATAAAAAAACCAGCATCAACGGCATGATGATGGGTTAATAGTAACTGTGATTTAGCGCTGTTAATTACTTTAGTCGCCTGCTCGCATTCTCTATTGGTAATTATTCCTGCAGGTGTGTCACTCTTGCTTTCTATTAATAAGACTTGCCAATAATTATTTTCTATTACCTTGTACTGGCAGAATGGTGCTTTTGATAAATATTGATTAAGTAACGAAGGCTCATCATGATTACCTGCAACATAATAAACCGGTACATTAATTTCACATGCTTCAAAAGCATTTACAAATAGTTGATATGACAATTCCGTGTGATCTTGAGTTAAATCTCCTGTAAAAACAATAGCATCGATTTGCGGTTGCGCTTTAATAGCAGACAAAACATGTTTTAAGTTTTCATATACATTAGCTTGGTGATGTCTACCATTTCGGTTTGCAAATAAATGACAATCGCTTAATTGCGCGATAGTCAGTGTATTTAACCTTGAGTGTTTTGATGATAATTTCGTTGGCATGGGGTGATCAAATTCTAGGTATATCGAAATTCACCTTCCCCAACTTTAAACATAGCTGCAACCACTCTTTTAAAAAATAGTTCACTTGTTGTTTTTCATCAGGTAAGTGCATTCTCTCGTTAGGGTAATCATAACGAGGTTTAATTTGTTGAACATCTTGATTACTTATCACTTCAGCCATGCGTGCATCATGATATAAGCGCACGACCATTTTTGGTCGAAAAAGCTCAGTTAAATTATACCCTCGAATATTGGCTTCTTGAATAATGGTGATCAAGGTTGTGTATTTTGTTACCTCATTAACAGTAACGCGATAACTTAAAAAGTCTGAGATAAAAAAGCATCTTTGCTCGCCTACCTGCTCTTTATCAGCAAGTATACGAAGAAGTAACATGTAATTAATCTCACATAAAGCCATTAATGTGGGTAAATGAGGACGGTATTTCTTTTCTACAACAGGCATTTATTTCCAGCTTGATTTAAATTTATCTACATTCAGAGCTAGCCATTGTAACGTAATTATAGTTGCTGCATTAAGGATCTTTCCTTCAGCTAGTAATTTATTGGCATTCTTTCTTGTCATAACATGCACTAAAATGTCTTCCCCTTCAGATTCTAAGCCATAAACACCCGAGATATTGCTACTATCTACACATGCACAATATAAATGAATACATTCACTCATACCGCCCGCGCTAGAAAGGTAGTCCATGACTTTAATTACATTTTCTGGCGCTAAGTCTAAGTTTGCTTCTTCTTTAGATTCTCTAATGGCAACGTCTAAAGGCACTTCATCCTCAGAACACATACCCGCGATTAATTCTAATTGCCATGGCCCTGTTTTACTTTTAAGCGCACCCGCTCGAAATTGTTCGACTAATACCACAGAGTCAGTTTTCGGATCATAAGGCAATAACCCTACAGCATTTCCGCGCTCAAAAACCTCTCTTGTTAACACTTTACTGTAACCACCAGCATAAAGTTTATGCTGAAACTGGTACTCATCTAGTGCAAAAAAACCTTGATATTTTCGAACTTTTTTTTGCACTTTTACATCGCTTAAGTCAAAGCGCAACAGCGGTTCTCGAGTGATATTCATTTAAAGGGTTCCTCTATTATAACTGGCCTTTTTATAAGAGATTTTTCGATACACTAGTGTTTAACATTTTGTTACACTAGAGTACTTCCTTATACACTTATTTTATTTAGCTAATATAATATTCGCGTTAAGATAGTTACAATTAAAAAAATAATAGCATGTTCATTATTACAGGAATCGCTTCAAGATGAAAAAAACAATAACCGCACTATTTATTGGCCTTGCTTATACTGCAAGTAGCTCTTTAGCTAATGCCGAAGACTTATTATCAGTATACCAACAAGCACAAGCAAATGATCCGGTTGTTCTTCGAGCTCAGGCGCAATTTTTAGCGACTGAAGAAGGCATTGAACAAGCTCGCGCGGTGCTATTACCACAAATTTACGGCTCTGCAAGCTATACAAAAAGCAAGGGCGAATTTATTCCAACCTCAGACACAGGAGAGTCTTCAGGTCAAATTCTAACTAATAATACTGATACAACTAGCTTCGGTATTAATTTGGATATGGAATTGTACAACCACAGTACTTGGTTAAAACTTGATAATGCCAAAAAACGCGCTCACCAAAGCGATGTTTCATTTCAATTAGCTAAACAAGATTTAATTGTTCGCGTTACTCAAGCTTATTTTCAAGTACTCAGTGCCAAAGATGATTTAGAATTTTCAAAAGCTGAAAAAGCCGCCATTGAACGTCAATTAGAGCAAACAAAACAAAGGTTTTCAGTAGGCTTAACAGCAATAACTGATGTTCATGAAGCCCAAGCACAGTATGATAATGCGGTTACTAGCGAAATTAGATCTGAAAACCAAGTATTTAATGCTGAAGAAGCATTGCGGGTTATCACCAACGTTTATCCTCGCGATTTAAACATTTTAAACACGGAACGTTTTAGCACTTCTCGCCCCGCGCCAGACAGTGCCAACGAATGGCAACAAACCGCTGAAGTTAAAAACTTGGAGCTTATTGCTGAAAGAATAAACATTGATATCGCAAAAGAAAATATCAATTTAGCAAGATCTGGCCATTACCCTACTTTGGCTCTATCAGGAAGCTACGGTAGTAGAGAGCAAGATAGTGAAGTTAACAACACTGACTTTAATAACCCTGCTCTAGATAGTCACTCGATCGGAATAACATTAACCGTACCAATTTATTCTGGTGGCTCTATTTCAAGCAGCGTTAGACAAGCTCAAAGTAATTATGTTGCGGCTAGTCAAGATATGGAGCAGTCTTACCGCAACGTAGTACGTAACACTCGTAATGCCTATAATACTGTTATAGCGGCAGTATCAGCGATAAAATCGTTAGAACAATCTGTGGTAAGTGCACAAAGTGCATTAAAAGCTACAGAAGCAGGTTTTGAAGTAGGCACTCGTACTATAGTTGATGTACTTAATAGCACCAGAAACCTTTATAACGCTAAACGTAATCTATCTTCAACACGATACGATTATATTCAAAACGTTTTAGCACTTAAACGCGCCGGCGGTACAATAACAGAACAAGACTTAAAAGATATTAACCAAGGCTTAATTGCTGCTGAGTAACAATTCCTGCGTTAATTAAATCACATAAAAAAAGCAGCATTTATATGCTGCTTTTTTTCTATTTGAAATAGCGGTTTATTACATAACCTGAACTCTGGATAATGAGTGCTTGAAACTCAAGTGAACCAAAAGCTTAGGTAATAAAGTAAATGCTATAGCCAGGTGAACATCACGAATAGATATCATCAATGCTTCATTTTATGCCATTTCCAAGGCAAAACGTTTATGAATAGCGCGCTATTTATCGACGTTTTAACGCAGTAAATGGCTTAAAAGGGAGCATTGAGCAAGTGCTACTTATCCAGAGTTCAGGTTACATATGTAAGATGAACACTTATAATCGATACGGTTATCAACAATGAGAGTTTAATCTTCTTGTTTAATCGCGTTAATAATTTTAGTGGTAGAAATACCATCTTCAAAGTTCAACACTTTAACTTCACCACCTGCGGCTATTACCTCTTCGCCACCTGCAATATCTTCCACTTTATAATCACCACCTTTGACTAAAATATTTGGCAAGATATTGGCAATTAAACGTTGTGGTGTATCTTCACTAAATGGTACTACCCAATCAACAGCACCTAAGCCAGCAAGTACTGCCATACGACGATCTACAGGGTTAACAGGACGACCAGGCCCTTTTAATCGAGTAACAGAAGCATCGTCGTTAACAGCAACAATAAGTCGCGTTCCTAAGGTATTGGCTGTGGTTAAATATGAAACATGACCCGCGTGAAGAATATCGAAACACCCGTTTGTCATCACAATATTTTCACCGCGCGCTTGCGCTAATTCAACCGCAATTTTAAGTTGATCTTCAGTCATTACGCCAAAGCCACTTTCTTGGCCAGATAAAAGTTCAGCGCTAAGTTCAGCTTCGCTCACCGTTGAGGTACCCAATTTACCAACAACAATACCTGCGGCTATGTTTGCTAAAGCACTGGCTTGAGCAAAATCGGCTTTTGCGGCAATTGAAAGTGCTAAAGTAGCAATAACGGTATCACCCGCCCCCGTTACGTCATAAACTTCTTTTGCTTGAGTAGGTAAGTGAAACTCTTGTTGATCATGCATTAACAGAGTCATTCCCTGCTCGCTTCTTGTGACCAACATTGCCGTTAAATCTAACTCTTTAAGCAGCGCTTGACCTTTTCTAACAATTTCGGCTTCATTTTTGCAATGCCCAACAACCGCCTCAAATTCTGCAAGGTTTGGCGTAATTAAAGTTGCACCACGATATTTTGAAAAATCAGTACCTTTTGGATCAACTAACACCGGAATATTTTGTTCTTTTGCCGCTTGAATAAGTGCCTGTACTTCTGACAAAGTACCTTTGTCATAATCTGACAATAACAATAAATCATGTTGAGCGACTAAAGCTTTAGTTTGTTCTGTCAGAGGGTTTTTATCCATTTCTACAAAAGATTCTTCAAAATCTAAACGCAATAATTGCTGATTTCGACTTAAAATGCGTAATTTTGTGATCGTTGGATGATCTGCTGACTGAATAAATTGACAATTTATTTTCATTGCAGACAGCTGTGTTTGCAATGTTTTTGAGGCTTCGTCTGCACCAGTAATACCGAGCAATGTAACTTGACCGCTTAACGAGGCAATGTTCAAAGCTACGTTAGCAGCGCCTCCTGGGCGATCTTCATCTTGATGTATTTTAACAATAGGCACAGGTGCCTCGGGTGAAATACGTTGTGTTGGTCCAGACCAGTAACGATCTAACATGATATCACCAACGACTAAAACACGCGCTTTTTCAAAAGCGGGAATATCTACTTTCATCCTGTACCCTATAACAGATATAATAACCAATATTGTATCACAAGCAATTCAATGAGTTGAAATCATCCCGTGAGTAAAAACAAAGTTTTACAACCAAATTTTAAAATATCTTACCTATTACCTAAATATTGGCTAACGTGGATTGGGGTGTTTATTCTTTATAGCATTTCTTGGCTACCCTATAAATTTCAGCTATTTCTAGGAAGAATAATCGGCCGAATTCTTTATAAAATTGGCTCAAGTCGAAAACGAGTTGCTTTAAGAAATTTAGAACTGTGTTTTCCTGATATGTCTGACGCCGAACGCCAGGTTATGCTCAAGCGCAACTTTGAAAATACGGGTATTGCACTGCTAGAAACCGGCATGGGTTGGTGGTGGCCAAATTGGCGTGTTAAACGCAAAACTAAAGTTATCGGCCTTGAACATATTGAAGCAGCACAGAAGCAAGGTAAAGGTATATTGCTACTCGCCATGCATTACCTGAGTGCTGAAATTAACTGTCGCGGCATTGGTTATGGTCATCCAATGGTGGTGTTCTATCGACCACACAATAATCCTTTAATGGAATATTTTCAGTTTCGTGGTCGTGGCCGTTCGAATAAATATATGTTAGGAAAACGTGATGTTAAAGGTTTACTTAAAGCCCTTAAAGATGGCGAAGCATGTATTTATTTACCCGATCAAGATTACGGAAGAAATCGCAGCGTATTTGTACCTTTTTTTAATGTCCCTGAAACCGCTTCAACCACGGGCACATTAATTTTTGCTCGACAAAAAAACACCCAAACTCATATGCTAATTCCAACTCGAAATGACGATGGCAGTGGTTATACATTAGAGATAAAGCCTATGCTGGATAATTTCCCTACCGGTGACGATACAGCAGACGTTTTAAGAATAAATCAAGAATTAGAAAAAGCTATTATGGTTAAGCCAGAGCAATATATGTGGTTACATCGTCGCTTTAAAACACGACCTAACGAAGACGATCCTTCATTGTATAATTAAAATAAGTTGTTAAATATATATACAAAACGGCAAACTATGATAAAAATTAAATAACATACGACAATAAGTGATTTATGAAATTATTTTTTAAAATTATTATAGGCCTTATTTTAATCGGTTTAGGTGCTGCTCTTTGGCTAAATAAAGCCCATTTATTCGGAGACAAGCAAAGTACTTCGCAGGTACCTGCAGTTACGAATGTAGATCACCATCATAAAAGCGAAACAACGCCAGAAAATGTGTCTGTAGAAGAGAAAAAAAGTGAAACTGAAAACGTCGTGAAGAAAAATAGCAATGCGGCAGCCGATGGACTCTCACGTTATTATGCCAATTTACATGGCGAAATGGACGGCAAAGGTCCAAAGATTCGCAATAATATTGTTTATTTATCTGAGCCAGAAGGAGATTTAGCGTTAATACTAGAAGAAAGGCGCATAAATACTCGGCCTTTACGAAGAAGTTGGACTGGCAATACTGACAACCACCCATTTCGCCTTGGTGAAACCTTGTATCAGAAGTTAACTGAGTATTCTAAAATCAATGATGTTGAATTAATTTGGTGGTTAAATCGTGATTTTATCGTCAAAAGCCCTTTTAGAATCAATAAAGATATTATTAAAACCTCATATCAAGTAGGTAAAGCCATTGAAGGCCACTTTGAAAATGGCCTTTCAATTTATTTTTGTTACCAGCAACGTGCTATTGTTTTAATAGAGTACGATATTCCTTACTTAGCTAAAGAATGTTTAAAATTACCCAAAGATAAAAGTTATTAGCGCAGACCTAATGCTGCGCTATTTTTCTGATGCAGTATCGCTGTAACAATATTCATTACTGGGTTATGCTCTGAGGTCAACTCTGACGTAGGCATCATTGCTGGGCTATTTTGTAACGTTGCACGATGGCTTAAATCACGTAACTTACAATAGTTTTCAACCAAAGTTTGCTGCTGTTGCACAGTAATAATATCAATACTAGCTAAGTATTCGAGTAAATTAATATTATCGGAGTAAGCACTTAACTTAGGGTGTTCTACTGAATGTGCGAGCACCAAATACTGCACGAGAAACTCAATATCAACCAGTCCACCAAGTCCTTGTTTAATATCAATTTCAGTTGATGATGATTTATCCAGATGGCGCCGCATTTTATCACGCATTTTTAACACGTCTTCACGTAATATTGCTTTGTCACGTTTTCTCATTAACACGTCGCGCTTAATTTCTTTAAACCTTAATGCCAATGCTTTATGACCATATATAATACGCGTGCGCACTAAAGCTTGGTGCTCCCAGGTCCATGCATCATTATTTTGATAATGGGCGAAAGTATCAATATGCACCATTAACAAGCCAGCATTACCTGAAGGCCTTAAACGCATATCCAATTCATACAGAATACCATTTGCCATTCGTGTATTAAATAAATGCATCATTCTTTGCGCAAGTTTTAAATAGAATTGGCCAGCCGAAATTGACTTTTCGCCTGAAGTCATTTCAGCTAAATCAGCATCGTGTACAAAAACTAAATCTAAATCTGAGCTATATCCGAGTTCAATCCCCCCTAATTTCCCATAGCCAATAACCGCAAAACCTTTATCTTGGCAATCTAATTTACTCGTAGGAACACCAAAGCGTAAGGCCATTTGCTGCCATGCTAAGTTGGCGACTTCTTCTACTAGTGCTTCTGCGAGCGCGGTTAAATGGTCACTGACTTTGGTAATAGGTAAAATACCTGTGATATCTGCAGCAGCGATACGCAATTGTTTAGCTTGTTTGAATTGACGTAGCGTGATCATTTGCGCTTCTTGATCATCTTCAGGCACTCGCAACATAGTTTCTCGCAACTCAGCGACATAAGAAGATAATAACGGTGGCTGATGGAAGAGTTTGGGGTCAATCAACTCATCTAGTAATATAGGAAACTTGGCTATATGCTCAGCCACCCAACTACTATTTCGACATAAATGTATTAACTGTTTTAACGCTCCTTCATTCTCAAATAGTAACTCAAGATAAGCCGTTCGAGTTGCAACTGTAGTTAACACCCCTAATACCCGCGCTAAGGTTTCATCGGTTAATTTCAACTCTGCAAGGTGCCAAAGTACTGTTGGTATTAATTTATCAAGAGTTTGCCTACCACGACTTCCCATGCTTCGCTTAACCATTTCACGACGAAAATCTCTCAATGTAAGCCATAAAGATTCACTATGGGTAAAAATTACCCCGTTAGCGGTATCAAGTAATTGTGGCGAATGTTCAATCCAAGCAATAGATTCTTCATCGCTCCATTGGCTATCCCATAATGTTGTCCAGTATTGATCTACAGCTTGTCTATTTGGGCTTTCCTCACCAATAAGTTCATCAAATTGTTGATGTACACCATGCATATGAAATGAAAGCTGTGTAAGAAAAGTAGCCCAATCGCTACACTGGCTATCCGCAAGAATAGCCACCAAACGCTGTTTATCTAATTCGCATTCAGGCAACGTTTGAGTTTGTTGATCGTTTATTGCTTGAATAATATTCTCAACTCGACGTAAAAAACGATAGCTATTAGTTAGCACCTGCGCGCTTTGAGGGGTAAGTTCACCGTGGGTTACGAGTAAGGGCACTACCTTTAATAGATTACGATGTTGCAAGTCGGTATCACGACCGCCTCTGATCATCTGGAAAACTTGCACAATAAATTCTACTTCACGAATACCGCCAGCGCCCAACTTAATATTATTGGTCAGTTGCTTTCGCCTAACCTCTTGTGCAATCAAAGCTTTCATACGACGCAAACTATCAATAACACTAAAGTCAATATAGCGGCGATATACAAAAGGGCGAAGCATAGTCGACAACTGATCATGATAATCGCTTTCGCCAATCAAACGTGCTTTTAACATGGCATAGCGCTCCCAATCACGTCCTTGATCTTGGTAATAGTTCTCCATGGCAGTAAATGATAAAACTAATGGTCCACTTTCGCCAAAAGGTCGTAAACGCATATCAACACGATAGACAAAGCCATCAGCCGTTTGTTGATTCAAAGCCGTTATTAATTTTTGACCTAAACGGGTAAAAAATAATTGGTTATCTATACTGCGCCTAACACCTTGTGTTTCACCAGCTTCAGGATAAACAAAAATTAAATCTATATCAGAAGAGAAGTTCAACTCTTTGCCGCCAAGCTTTCCCATACCATAAACCAGTAAACGTTGAGGAACCCCTTCAGCGTTAACTGGAGTGCCCCATTTTTCCTGACAAAATATTGATAACCAATCATTCGCTGCGATGATTAGGTGATCTGCCAAAGACGACAACCTTTTTAATGACTCATCAAGCGATATGCCTAACAAAAAATCACCAACAGCAATATGAACCATCTGCTCTAAACGAAACATCCTCAAACAATGCTGTAATTGCTCTTCTGTTTTACATGGTTCCAGCTTCTCTTTAATTACACCACCATAATTAGGGGTGTTTGTCGTAAGTAACTGCTCGCTATTAAACAGCTCAACAATTACGATTGGAGCCTGTATGGCGCTGCGTAATATAAAGTCACTTAAAGCGATTGCGCGTTTAAATAGTGCTAATCGCTCTGGTGTAAGGCTATCAGCCGCGTTAGGAAATTGTTGAGAAAACTGTAACCAACTTTTATCTTGTTGTTCTACAAGTAGTGGTGAAAATGACAAAGGAGATGAATTAAGCACGTTATCCTCGAAAATAGTTACAAATGCAAATGAGCATACGGTTATAATGTACAATAAATAAATTTCACTGATATACCTAAAACATTAGACATAATATGTCATAAATGGTATTAATGAATGATTACCATAGCATTTTTGAGGACAGTATGGCAGGAATGCAGCCCCTAAAATTAATGATACTTTTGCTGACGTTACTACTCTTTGCTTGTTCAGATCCAGTTAAAGAGAAAATTACTCAGCAAATTCCACTCACAGAACAACGCATTGACATGCTTGCTAAAGCGCTTGCTAATGGCGAGGTTCGTAACGCTAATTTAATTGGTCAGTACGGCGCAAGGCTATTAACTGCTAAACCAAGTTATAAACCGTTAATTAATGAATTTTTAAAAGACACCGGCACCCAAGGTCCTATGTTTTTAGCATTAGTTGATCGATTAAACACGGTAAAAAATCAACCACAAATGTTTGAAAGCTCTCAAGCTATTTACGACGAGTTACTAAATTTGTATCAGGCTGCTGATCCGGTTTTATACTCAGATGCCTTAAGCGATCCGCTCAACGTGTTAGCTGATATGTCCGACGGAACTTTGCCTCGCGTCAATGCCATGTCAAAAGCACAAAGTATGTCGGCTAATAAAGCCCAAGACTTTGGCACCGGAGAACAACTCATTGGCAACCCTTCGTACGGAAGTTGGACAACCGGCTCAAATGGTATGTCTTTCTGGGCTTGGTATGGTATGTATTCAATGATGGGCGATTTATTTGGCTCTCGTCGCACGAGTTATAATGATTGGGGTCGAAATAGAAATTATAGCTATTACAATGATTATGGCCGTAAACGCTACAGTTCTCCTGATCAACTGCGTAAGCAAAATGATATAGACTCTCGTACTAAAAAATCATTTGAACGCCGCGGACAAAAGTATACTAGCACCTATAGTAAAAACAGAACTGGCGCGTCAAGTATCTCTCGTCAAAGTAAAAGCGCACAAACCAGTGCCAATCGATTTGCTAGCAAAACAACCAATAAAAGCGCTTATGCTAAATCAAGTAAAAGTGCTAAAAATGCTAGTTTTAGAAACAGTAAGAGTACAACGTCACGTAGCTTTAGACGTGGAAAGTAGGGATAAATATGAATACATTTATTGAAATAACCGGCCTCAATCTAGAGCTATTAATTTTCTTAGCCATTGATATCACCATCGCTATTATATTACTGGGCGCTATGCGCTTTATCAGTGGTTTATCAGCAAAGGTTAACTCAACAGACGAACTTTCTAAAGAAGATAATTTTGCCTTTGGTATAAGTGTTGCCGGCAGTGTGGCTGCCCTAGGTATTGTATTAACGGGTGCTATAGCAGGAGAAAATGCAGATAGTTATTTAATGGAAATTATCGGCATGGCAAGTTATGGCATTTTTGGTTTAATCTTAATTAAAGTTGGTCGCATTTTTCATGACCGCTTTGCTTTAAACCAAATTGACAAGAATGCACAAATTAAATCACGCAATATTGCCGTTGGCATTGTTGATGCCTCTGGTGCTATTGCTACAGCAATTGTCATTCGTGCCGTATTGCTTTGGGTTTATGGCCTAGATATAAGCACCTTTGCCGCTATTACCGCTGGCTTTGTTGTTTCACAAGCCATGCTAGTGTTAGTTACCCGACTGAAAGAGCGCCAATACTCGAAAAACAATCAGAATAGCAGCATGCAAAATGCCTTTGCACAAGGTCATGTTGCACTTGCCATTCGTTATGCAGGCCAGGCTATAAGTACTGCCTTAGCTGTTACAGCAGCTAGTCATTTTTTAACTTATAGTCCAGAAACCTTAATGGTTAACTTAGTTGGTTGGTTAGTGTTTGGTATAACCATGACATTATTAGTTGCCCTACTCACATCTATTGCTAAGCGTCTAGTGCTCATGGGTATCAATTTAGTAGAAGAAGTAGATCATCAGCACAATATCGGTGTTGCTTGTGTTGAAATGGCAATCAGCATTTCAATTGCACTACTACTAACGGCGTTAATGTCTTAATCACCGCTAAAACCTCTACATTAAATCAAGCGCAATTATGCGCTTGATTGCCTTCTAACCAATAAGTACCGCACATTAACTGCTAGGAACATCCATGATAATCGAAAGAAACCGGCTATGGGACGATACACTGCTGATTTTAACTATGGCTGTTTTAGCTGGTTGTGGATTGATATACGAATATCTATTATCGCATTATGCAGGTCGTGTTTTAGGCATAATGGAAAGCACCATATATGCCATGATTGGCTTAATGATCGTTGCCATGGGCTTAGGAGCATTTGCCGCGCGTAAAATTCAATGTGCTTTTAATGGTTTTGTATGGCTCGAACTCACCATTGCATTTTTAGGCAGTAGCTCAATATTGATCATTGGTGGGCTGATCGCTATTACCCAAACCTTCCCTGAAATACTAGGCAGTATGTTCAACCTGCCACCAGACGCCTACCCGCGAGGTGGTATTTTTAAACAACTTAGTTTTCTTGCATTTAATAGCCCTTATTTTTTCGGCTTAATCTTAGGGTTTTTTATTGGTATGGAAATCCCCTTAATTGCTCGAATTCGCGAAGAAATACACCAAAAACACCTAAAAAATAATCTTGGCACCATCTACGGAGCAGATTATATCGGCGCAGGTATTGGCGCAGCTATTTGGGTTGTTTTTCTGTTATCAATCGACATTAGCAAAGCCAGTGCATTAACCGCCGCTTTAAACTTAACGGCCGGCGTTATTTTCATACTTTACTATTGGCAAAGGCTTACTTGGCGAAAAACCTTAATTACAGCCCATGGAGTTTTATTAGTAATGATCATGGCTATATATCATTATGGTAATGGGTGGTTGAGCCAAATGAGTAACTTACTTTACCTCGACAAAGTTGTTTATAGTGATAAAACGCGCTTCCAACAACTTACCTTTACTAAACGAAATATGGGGCCTGAAAGCGGAAATATTATTAACTTTTATTTGAATGGCCGCTTGCAGTTTTCTTCTTCCGACGAGTTTATATATCACAGTTATCTCGTAAACCCAGTTCTAGCGGGTTCTGCACGCCATGACAATATTCTTATCATAGGTGGCGGTGACGGACTCGCCTTACGAGATGTGCTGCAATGGCAACCTAAACACGTCACTTTAGTTGACCTAGATACTGAGTTGATGCAGTTATTTAAAAAACCGCATGAAAAATTACCTCACTCTCTAGCTAATGAAATTGAAACGTTAAACGCAGCCAGTTTACGTGATGAAAGAGTTAACATTATTTCTGCTGATGCCTTTATTGCTATTGACACATTACTGCAAAGCCAGCAAACCTTTGACGCTATTATCGTTGACTTGCCCGACCCTAGTCATCCGGATCTTAATAAGCTTTATTCAGTTAATTTTTATGCCCGCTTAAAACAGTTGCTTGCGGGCGATGGCTTAATTGGCATTCAATCTGCTAGCCCTTATCACGCTAAGAATGCCTTTATTGCGATAGGAAAAACGGTACAAGCTGCTGGCTACTCAAGCGTGCAACAATATCATGACAACGTGCCAAGTTTTGGTGAATGGGGTTGGACTATCGCCAGTAAAATTGGTGCTTCGCCGCTTACAAGATTAAAAAGTATGGAAGAATTCCCTACACCTCATCATTGGCTAACCTTACCTATGACTATTAATGCCTTTGAGTTCTCCAAAGGCTTTTATGAGGACAGCGACTCAGTACCCGTTAATTATCTCGGTAGTCATGCCATTTATCAACTGCATCAAAAAGCATGGCAAGATCAACAAGGGCTAAATAATGCCCATTTACAATAAATATGATTACTATAGCTTACAAAATAAAATCAATTAGCACTTGACATAATATGTCATAATGCTAAATTACTCCCAACACGACATAATATGTCGTCAGTAAAATCAAGTTAATTGGTTTTACGCTACTTATTAGAACATGAGGAAGAACATGAATATTCATAAGATAGCTGACTATTTAAATGCTTTGGCCGATGATTCGGACACAGGTATGACCTTTGACTGCCAACCTATTTCAGGTGAAGTAGATGTACTGCAAATATCTGTATTTGGTCGCGAAGAGCTGCCTATATTTGTTTCAGTAACAGATGACCAAATTCTTTGCATTACTTACCTTTGGGGTGAAGAAGAAGTTAAAGCCGATAAAATCAATGAGATGCACGTAAGCATGCTAGAGATGAACATTCCAATGCCGCTGTCTTCATTTTCGAAAATCGGTGATAAATATGTCATTTTTGGCGCCCTAGCGATTAGCTCAACTTTTAATGACATAGAACACGAACTAGCGGTATTGAGTAACAATGCACTAGAAATTATTGACGACATGAGTGATTACTTAATTTAAGCAGCCACCTTAGGAGTATTATTATGAGTATATTTAAAAAAATTATGACCGCTATTCGCGGCGGTGCAACTGAAGTTGGCGAATCAATTATTGACTCAAATGCCACTCGCATTTTTGAACAAGAAATTCGTGATGCAGAAAATCACTTAACTAAAGCTAAACGTGATTTAACCGGTGTTATGGCACAACAAATGTCATCTAGCCGTGACGTTGAACGCATTAAGCGCGAAATTACTGAACATGAAGGTTATGCTGTTCAAGCCTTAGAAAAAGGTGATGAAGCACTTGCATTAGCAGTAGCTGAAAAAATTTCTACGCTAGAGAATGAGCTTACAACACAGCAACAAGCACTTGATAGTTTTCAAGGTAATGCTGAGCGTTTAAAAGAGCTAGTTAAAAAGAGCGAACGCCAAGTGGCTGAGTATAAGCGCCAATTATCTATGGTTAAAACCACAGAAAGCGTACAAAAAGCAACTTCAGCCATTACGGATAACTTCTCATCAAGTAACTCAAAGTTATTAAATGCTAAAGACTCGTTAGAACGCATTAAAGCTAAACAACAGAAGTTTGATGATCGCATGAAAGCTGCCGAAGTATTAGAGTCTGAAAACTCAGATACATCGTTAGAAGCTAAGCTAAAAGAAGCAGGTATTGGTGCTAGTGATAACAGCGCTAATTCAGTACTAGAGCGCTTAAAAGCCAAGCAAAAATAAATCAACAATTTGATTTACCGCTTTGTATCTATGATGCAAAGCGGTTTTTTAGCTTTATTTAGCTCAACTATCTGCCAAAAATTCGGAGCACAAAGTGAGTTTTTTCAAAAATATATTCAAAAAACCAACACCAGAGCGCAAACTCAATAATGTAAAAGATCTTACCTTAGGTGATATTATTGTTATGTCAGACAGCTTTGGTTTACCCAGCGCATTACGAGCACAAGAGTTTCAAGTTAGCGCCGTAAATAGCTACGAATTTGAGCATAAAACTCAAGCAGAGTGGGTACTTAAAGGCAATAATGAACTAGAATTATACTTAACGTTAGATATAGACGATAAAACTTACTTAAAATTCTCTCTGAAAATATTACATCAAGATGTAGAAACCTTGTTTGATCTAGAGCAATTCGCTGAAGTCTTCGATGAACCCGGTGAGGCACAATTAACCCGCCTTGCTGACAATGACACCACATCAGGCTGGAGTAGCGAAGCATATCAACAAAGTAGCTACGCTGAAGTTGGGTACTTCCATCGCAAAGATTATAGAACAGATGCTCTTTCTGCTTATGAAGGCAAAGACAGTGGCGAGCAGTTTGAACTTTATGCATTGTTTAACGAAGATCAAGACAAAGGTGTAGACATTGAAGTTTGGCAAGATGGCGACACTGAAGTATTTTTGACCCTTTTTAGACCTACCACAGATATTGTGGACATGTATCCAGGGAGCTAATTATGTCACGAAAAATCCCAGAGAAATGGCAGTCATCAGTTAAAGCAGTTAAAGCGGTACAAGTTGCTTTTGATATGGACGAAAAGATTCAACTCGCCATTCGACAAAAAGCGCTAAAGGCAGGTATTAGCCCTTCTGAACAAATCAGAGATATTCTAGGTTTGCCAACCAATAAACGTCCTAAACGCCCAAGGTTAACGGTTAGTTTATCGGGTGAAGATTATGTACTACTTGCTGAAAAATATGGTCTGTCTGCTGAACAACAACTTGAAATTAAAAAAAAATTGATGGATGATTTAATTAATTATGTTGATCATACACCGGATGAGTAAAGTGCTACTCAACTTAACGGTCAATTCTATTAAATAAAATAACGTAGAGATTGCAATGATAGTCGTACAAAAAGCCATGGAAAAAACTCATTTATACAGCATAGATGACTTTGGAGTGAAAAATTATAACTACGGTTTTATTGGCACTATATCTTTACTCTTATTCTTAACATTAAACATTTCACTAGGCTACTTTACTTATCAAGCAGAAGTAGGTCTTGAAGCTTCGCCAATTCAAACTTACAGCGATGCTATTTGGCTAATGGTCATGTCTGCAACTACCATTGGCTTCGGTGATGTTTATCCTATTACTCTGATCGGTCGAACGTGCGTTTTTGTTATGTTTATTTTAGGCGTAGGCATATTAGGTGGAATAGGAGCAGTATTTGTTAATAAAATATTTGGCTTTGCCGATACCAACATTAAAAATCGCGAGCTTAGAATGCAGAACTCACAAATTATTGCTCAAAATACAGAAATGGCGAAAAAGCTTTTAGCCTTAGAAGAAAAGTTAGAGGCACTGACAAAATCCCTCGATAAATAATCTACCTTGCCCCCAAATACAATAATACCCAACAAGAGTGCTAATACCTAATACAACGTTTCTACTAATAATTGTTGTTCAATGTTAGTGCTTGCTCCGACTAAAGTGTCGAGTTACAAACTCTTGCAAGCTAGTTGCTATTTTAAACCGTACTATTTTTGTGCCATACTGAAACCTGACCACTCTTAGCATATTAATTTAATAGAAATACAGGGATCTCTTTATGATATTAAAAAAATTAACACTCGTAGCCATTGTTGCCATTATTAGCGGTTGTGCAAACAACACTGCCTTAGAAGCAAATATTTCGCAATTAAATCAAAAAATTGATAATTTAACTAATAAAGTTAATAGCTTATCTGCTAAAACAAAAGCAGTATCTGGCGAAGTAAACGCATTAGGTATGGCGCAAGAAAAAACTAATCAAGCGGTGAAAGATACCAATGAACGCATTGATAATGTAGTGGCGAGTTACAAAAAATAATTTAAGCGACTATTTATAGTTACTAAATATTGTATATGAGCATAAATAAAACACTAAACTTTGTTTGGTGTTTTATTGTTTTTGCAGCGATATTTAGCGTGTATATAATTCAGTTACCAATCCTTGCGGGTTAGCGACTTGTTCAATTAACATTTTTTTATTTTCAGCTAAATCGCCTACAAAATGACTAATATTATCGGTGATTTCAGCTACTCTTTCTTCACCATCTTCTCTCGTTAAAGGACTATGTACTTCTAGCAACTTTTTTCCTGGTTCATAAGATAACTTTATTGTTTGCTCAATAATTTTTACAGGAGTATTAATGGCAACATGTTGAAATAACCACTCAATATCATCGTCATATAAACGAATACAGCCTGAACTGGCACGCATTCCTATTCCAAAACGCTGATTAGAACCGTGTAACAAGTAAACACTAGTGCCTAATCGCATGGCATATTTACCAAACGGATTATTCGGCCCCGCAGGCACTTCATTAGCGAGTTGCTTACCATGCTCTGCAAAATATCGTGCTTTCATTTCGTTAGTCGGCCGCCAAATGGGATTTTTTCGCTTTTCGCTTATATAACTAGTTGTTTTTGGTGTTGCTAAGCCTTCCCTACCAATACCTACAGGGAAAACATGTACCTTGTCGCTATTTTCAGGGAAATAATACAAGCGTAATTCAGGCAGGTTAATTACAATGCCTTCACGTTTACCAAAAGGTAACAACATTTGGCTTGGTATAACTAACTGATGTCCCACTGTAGGTAAAAATGGGTCAATACCGGGGTTAGCGGCCATTAAGGCGAGAAAACCAACATCATACTTTTCGGCAATAAGTTGAAAGTAGTCACCTTTGACAACCACATGATATTGCTTTTCTCCAATTAGCCTGGAGCCTGCCTGAGGTAAACTATAAGTTTTTGCATAACTTAAAAATGAGATTGAATTAAGTGTAAAAACAAACATAAACAGTTTACGCGCAAAGGTATTTATCAATATATTTGACATAAGATTACAACAATCACTTTTCAGGTTAGCTTATGTGAGTTAATGGCTCATTACCCAGATGCTATTAACTCACAGCACGTTAAGAACAGAGTGCTTATTTATTCATACCAATAAGGAGGCATAGTAACTGCAATAGCTTTCGTATGATTTAATGCGATAAGTAAACTGTCAACCTTGCTATTTTGCCACTGAACCATTTTTTTAGGTGGATTATCTAGTTTTTCTAATTGCAGCTGAATAATCCATAAAGAATGTAACTCTGTAATACCTTGCTGTAAATCTAGCCAAGGGTGGCGAAACTTATCACGTAATTCGTTTTCAAATAAGCCAGCAAGCCAAGTACCGGTTAATGAACTTCGATAAAGCGGTTTACTTAATTCTAGGTACTGCTGACTCTGTAAACTCGAGGTGTTTTTCATCTGCACACTTAGTTCACTTAAACTGAACTCTATTTTATCTTGAGCAAACTTAAGTAACGCATCATCTGAAACTTCATTTGTTGTATTGTGTTGCTGACTGCGCGTTAAAAAAAGCTCAAGAATCGAAAGTTGTAACTGATTAAATCGGCTACTATGTAAAAGCTGAGAAATATCTTCATTGCTTGGGAAGAGGCGTTTTTCAATTCTTAACTGTTCGATAAGTTGCTGACTAAATTCTAACTTTTTTCGATAATTTCCTGTTTTATTTGTTAGCTCTTGCAAATGTATAGCGTTATCAACCCATGCTAATAAATGGATAAAGTGGCTTAATTCGTCTCTAACAAGCAACTCTTGTGCTGATAAGTACTCTTCGAATAACCAAAAACCATGACGCAATGTTGCCAAATCAGCTTTGATCTGTATTAATGCCTGTAAACTAGGGGCAAGTAAATAACGTTCAATACCTTTTTGTAAGCCAGTAAGGCTAAGACTTAGTCCATTAGTAAAAGCAGCAGCAATAGAGTCGCGACGATTTTCACAAATATAATTTGATTGTTGAGTTTGGGTACTCTCTGGCTGTTTTTTCCAAAGCGAATAACCACGTGCAGCCTTACTCTTTATGCCTGGTCGTAGTGCAAGTACATCAAATAATAGTCTGGCTAGATTAAAAAGTGCGGACTTGTCTCCTTCAACCAGTTCAAACTCAAGCTCATGAATAACCTTTTTATTTTCTGAACTAGTAATTTCCCCTTGATCAAAAGCGAGCTCAACTACGTTACCTACTGAATCGCTAATTAACCAAGTACAACGTTTAAAGTTGGTGTCGAACAAGGCTACCAAGTCTCGCTGAATAGTGCTAACCGATTGGCTTTGATGCCAAATTTCATTGGGAAAAAGCGATAGTATTGGAAATTCACTTACGATATCAACATTGTATTCAGGTCGACTATGTAAACCACCAACAACTTGCCCAGCAGTTTTAATCGTTTGCTCGATATGGTCATTGTTGCGGCGAACTCTTAAACCCATATCGTGATGACGTAAATTAAGATCTGGCGTATCAAAATAACAATTAGCTAATTGCTTTTCCTGATAGCTAAATTGAATGTTTTCACGATTTAAGGCTTGGTTGATTTTTTCTTCGGTGTTATCGCCTAAAACTAAATATTTAAGCTCTATTTCGGTTGTCATACTTTTCCAATAGTAGTTATAAATCAAGCTTATTAACTGCAGTTACAAAATTTTTGCACATTTACAGCAAATAATAGTCTCAATCTTACATGATTGTTATTTTATAGCAAAAATCTTAGAAATCTAGGCGCTATCACTTGCTATCACTCCTGCAAAGTCCTACTATCTTTGCCATTCTCTGTTTAAAATGGCGCTATTGGTTATTTCATGATGAACATAAAAAAAACATTCGTTACTCTACTATTTTTAACCCCTTTATTTTCTTTCGCCGAAGAGGCCGACTCATCGTCCACGGCTGGCTATATCTCTGAAGATTTAATTGTTTATATGCATACCGGTGCTGGCAAAAATTATCGCATACAAGGTACTGTTAATTCTGGTGAAAAAGTAGAGTTAACTGGCAATTCAAATAATGATTACAGCGAAATCATTACTGATAAAGACCGAATAGGTTGGATCGAAAGCAAGCATGTTTCAACCAAACCAGGCATGCGTTATGTTATCGCTGACTTAAATGAAAAACTCGCTAGTTTTCAATCAGGCAAAAGTGACATGACTCAGCAACTTAATGATGCCATTTTAGAAATTGACACATTAAAGTCTGAACGCAGTGATCTACAAAACAGCATTTCTGCACTCAACATGGACTTAACACAAACAAAATCACAATTGAAAAATCAAGACACTAGTATTAAAAAACAATGGTTTTTTAATGGCGCAATCGTCTTAGGTATTGGTTTACTATTTGGTTTGATCTTACCGCGTTTATTTTCAAAACGTAAATCTAGTATGGAAAACTGGGGCTAACTTTTAAATTAGAATTTAAAAGTTAGGCTAAATATCACTTAAAGAACTGAAAATCTTATTTTGAAATTACATAAATTATCTTACACGCTATTTTTGTTTTGCTTTTTCACGTCTGCAGAACCTTGGATTGATACATCAAATATTTATCTTAGATCAAGTATTCAACAACTTGCTGATGCAGGCCACATAAAAACACCCGTTACTACATTTCCATTAATGTGGCTCGATATTGGGCGTGACTTAAAGCATGTTGATTACTCTTCTTTAAATAGCTCGGAAAAACAAGCCTTTGATTATGTAAATCATCAATTTCGAATGGCAAAAAATAACAGCAAAAAATTAGAGCTTAACATTGCCAATAAAGACAAACGTTTTACAAGTTTTGGCGAGGACTTTAGAGACAAAAACAATATAAAAATCCAAACAAGTCATATGACAGACTCGTTTGCTTTTGGTCTTTCTACCAATTATACGTTTTCTCCAGAAGATAATGACAAAACACGATTTGATGGTAGTTATGTTGCAGGCTTTATTGGTAATTGGGTGGTCTCACTTGGTAAGCAAGATAGATGGTGGGGCCCAGGCTGGGATAGCAACTTAAGCTTAACTAATAACGCTAGGCCTATTCCAGCGCTTTCAATATCCCGCAGGTCAGCAATACCTTTAGAAATTCCATTCACTGAAATTGAAATCCCTTGGACCGTAACTTCATTTATGGGCGTTATGGACGATAAACGCGTTATTGATGACACGCTGTTGTGGGGCTTCAGGTTAAATTTTCAGCCGTTCGACGGTTTAGAGGTTGGCATTACTCGTTTAGCACAGTTTGGCGGTAAAGGCCGTTCAAAAAGCTTAAGCACTTTTTTCGATGTATTATTAGGCAAAGACAATTGTGGCGCTTCAGGACTTGATTGCGGCGTAAATAAAGAAAACGAACCGGGTAATCAACAAGCAGGGTACGATTTACGTTACTCATTCAACGTACTAAATACCCCTGTGGGTTTGTATGGCCAATATTTTGCAGAAGACGGTGATAACAGTGGCTCTTCATTAAGCTTTTTAACAGAACCCAAAGTGCAAGTAGGTATTGATACTGACTTAAAGATTTTTTCAGCTCATACAAAGGTTTACTTAGAATATACCGACACCTACGCTGATTGCACAGATACGAATAATAGCAGTATTGGTAATTGCTACTATGAGCATCATATTTATCAAACAGGCATGCGTTACCAGCAAAGAACCTTAGGTAACTTATACGATAATGATGCAACGAGCGTGGTTTTAGGTTTTATTTCTACCATTGATCAAAATACAAATGTAACGAGCAAAATTCGTCACTTACAACTGAATACAGATAACAATGATAAAGCACCAGGGAATAATATTATTGGTAATCCGCTTACAGAAGTGGCTGAAGACTTGATCATGGTATCGACTAAGGTTCAACATAGTTATAAAAACTGGCGATACACCTTGGGTTTAGACCTCAGTCGATCTACATTTGAAAATGACATTAAAGATAAAAAACAAGCAAACTTATTTTTAAAAGTTGAATATAATCTTTAACACAGGTAAAAATATAATTACTTAAATAAATTTTTTCTAAACTGCGAGTTCATGACTTAAAAATCATGAGCAATAAAAGGTAATTAAGATGTCCATAATCAATAACTGTCCCGTATATGTCATTAATTTAGACTGTGCAACTGAACGATTATTAAATATGGACAAACAACTTTCAGAGATAAATGTCGCCTTTGAAAGAATTCCTGCCGTTAAAGGTAACAATTTAACAACTACTGAAATTAACCAAGAATATTCTAAAATACTGAATAAGAAGTATTTTAGAGCAGATTTAAGCATGGGTGAAATTGGCTGTTACATTAGCCACAGAAATGTTTGGCGTAAAATGGTCGCTGAAAATATAGCCTTTGCGGTTATACTAGAAGATGACATGAATATTGAAAGTAACTTTATCCAACTCTTCTCACTTTCCGAGACATTAAGCAAATACGATCTGATTAAATTAGCTGATAATAGAAACCATGAACCCAAACAAATTAGTTCATTAGATCAACAGTTTGAATTAATCAATTTTACAAAAATCCCTAACTGTGCAACAGGTTATACGCTTAATCTAGCTGGTGCTAAAAAGCTGCTTGCAAGAGATAAGTTCTATCGCCCTGTTGATATTGATATGCAGTTTTGTCAAGAGCTAGACTTGTCTGTATTTGGTTTACGCCCTTATCCGATTAGTGAAAACAAGAACTTCGCTAGTGATATAACACTATTGAATGGTGGGTTTCATGGTACTAAAAGCACCAATTTCATTCGTAATATAAAATACAGAATACACTTATGGTACTTAAGGAAAACGCACTTATCAGGAGAGTTATAATCGCTTAATAACATTATTTTTAACGCATGAGATTAAAGCTTCCAGTATTTCAATTTTTTACGCATTTTAAATTGTCTAAATAGATCAAAGGGCTTAGGTTTAAGACTTGATTTCTCTTCAATAGTCTTATCAATCGCATCTAGCAGGCGATAAGATGACCTTCCATCCATGTATGGATGCGTACAATCAATATGCTTCTGAATATTATCCATTAAACATTGAGGTTTTTGCAGGGCATACTCAATTGACTCTTCAAGTTTATCAGCTGAATTAATATCAATTAAATAATCACCTGGTGATATATTATTGAAAGTAACAACTGGCTTACCTTGTAATAAAAACATGATAAGTACAGAAGAGGTATCACAAACCATAATATCTGCTCGCTTCAGCAGGGGGATAACATCATCAGTTTCAACAAAGCTTAAGTGTTCATTTTGAATTGATTTATATTTATCAACTATGCTTCTATCCATTTTAGGATGAAATTGAATTAACCAATTCCATTTACCTGTCTCACTTAAAGATTTTATTGTTTCAAAAAGGTGTGGTGCACAGGTTAATTGCTTAGAAAATGTTGAACACATTAATATTGTCGACTTTACTGTTTTATCGACGTTATTATTGGTAAATAAAGGATCTAATGCGCACCAACCTGTTTCAATGACTTTAAACGTTTGATGCTTTTCAGCTAAACGTTGAAATTGAACAGTCGAATCTGGCCCCTGCGTGCAATATAAATCAAAACAATTACGCACTTTATAATGATCATTATGTCCTTTTTTATCTACTTTTCCTGCATCAAAACCATGGAAAACCGCAACATTAATTCCTGGGAAAAATGTTGGTGCTATATTGGCAGGAAAAATAACAGCATCAGGATCATATTTAATAACGTCATCAACACTCTTTAATATTTTTTCGTCTGCAGTAAAATAGGATAAATTAACCGCACTACCCTGTACAAACCAATAAACATCTCTGTTGCTATTGCGAATGGCTTCTTGTAATGGTCTTAAAATAGCGAAGCTATAGTTTTGAGATATATTTAAAACAAACTTTTTTGCTTGCATTTTGGGCTCATAAAATAGTGCAATAGGAGAGTGATAGATATTAGCAAGTTATATGTTAAAAATCAGCTACAGATAAATCGAGATTAAAAATAAGGTTATATGCAAAATAAAAACCTTATAACTTATAATATATAACAAAATCACAATTGACAGCACAGTGATAAATGCGCTATTAATAACGTACTAACTATTTATTTAACCAAAATACTAAGTAAAAGCATAAATGAAAAATTTCACTAACATGATTCGTATTAGCCTCCTCCTCGCATTATCAACGCGCGGCTAGGTTTTATTGCTTGAAAAATAAATAGATTACATAATAAAACACTAAACCCGCGCTATTCAACGCGGGTTTTTTTATGCTCGTTATTTAGCGCAAAAACTTTAAAATCAGGGACAAACATGGGCATTTCTAACGATAAAGTAATTATTTTTGACACCACATTACGTGATGGCGAACAGGCACTAAACGCGAGTTTATCGGTACACGAGAAATTACAAATAGCCCACGCTATTGAACGTTTAGGTGTCGACATTATGGAAGTGGGTTTTCCAGTTTCTTCACCGGGTGATTTTCAATCCGTACAAGAAATAGCAAGAACCGTGAAAAACTCTCGAGTTTGTGCCCTTGCCCGAGCCGTTGAAGGCGACATTAAAGCTTGTGCTGATGCGTTAAAACCTGCTGACCAATTTCGTATTCATACGTTTATATCTACCTCTGACGTGCATGTTCAACAAAAGTTAAAAAAGAGTTTTGACGATGTGCAAGCCATGGCCGTACGGGCAATTAAATATGCTCGACGTTTTACCGATGACGTTGAGTTTTCGTGTGAAGACGCAGGCAGAACCCCTATCGACAATTTATGCCGTATGGTTGAACAGGCGATTATAGCCGGTGCTACGACCGTAAATATTCCAGATACCGTAGGTTACACTTTACCCAACGAATTTGGCGGCATTATAGAAACCTTATTTAATCGCGTACCTAATATCGACCAAGCGGTTATCTCGGTGCATTGTCATAACGATTTAGGCTTGGCAGTTGCTAACTCAATGTCAGCGGTACAAGCGGGTGCAAGACAAATCGAATGTACTATTAATGGCATTGGCGAGCGTGCAGGCAATTGTTCGTTAGAAGAAGTTGCCATGATCATGAAAACTCGCCAAGAGTTATTGGGTGTTCATACGGGTATCAATCACCAAGAAATTGCCCGCACCTCAAAATTAGTCAGTCAACTTTGTAATATGCCCGTGCAATTGAACAAAGCTATTGTTGGCGGCAATGCTTTTAGCCACTCTTCAGGTATTCATCAAGATGGCATGTTAAAAGCCAGTAATACATACGAGATTATGACACCAGAAAGTGTCGGTATTAGTAAAACAAAATTGAATTTAACTTCACGCAGCGGTCGCCACGTTATTAAGCACCGAATGGAAAGTTTAGGTTACCAAGAGTCAGACTACGAAATTGAAACCCTTTATGCTGACTTTTTAGCATTAGCAGATAAAAAAGGCCAAGTCTTCGATGACGACTTAGAAGCCTTACTTTTCAATATTAAACAACAAGACCAACAAGACTTTTATCACTTACAAACCGTTAATGTGCAAAGTGGTGGTAGTGAGTTTTCTACTTCAAGCATCAAACTAGCATTAGGTGAAGAAAGTAAGATTGTTTCAGCAACGGGTAATGGCCCTGTCGATGCACTTTATCGTGCGATTAAAAAAGCCATTGATATTGAATTTGAAGTAAGTGATTACAAAATTTCTAACAAAGGTGAAGGCGAAGACGGCCTAGGTAAGGCTGATATAGTGGTATCGTGGCAAGGTCGAAACTTCCATGGCTATGGCTTAGACACTGATGTAATTAAAGCATCAGGACATGCTTTAGTTAATGCGCTTAATGGTATTCATCGTGCGATTACCATTGCTGAATTAAAAACAGAAATGAAAACCGATTTCAACAAAGAAGCTGCTATTGATGGCAAAAACCAAATATAGATAAGCGAGTGATTAACAAGTTACAGCTCGCTTGATTAAGGTTAGCTGTGAATCAGATTCATTTATTAAATAAAATTTATAGGTTTAAAACAATACTATGTCGAAGATTGCAATATTAGCCGGTGACGGTATCGGGCCAGAAGTTATGGCACAAGCAGAAAAAGTATTACAGACGGTTGCCAAACAATATGATTTTGAATTATCTACCACACATTATGATGTAGGTGGTTGTGCTATCGACAATCACGGTGAAGCGTTACCTGCAAGTACCGTTAAAGGTTGTGAACAAGCTGATGCTATTTTATTTGGCTCAGTTGGCGGTCCTAAATGGAGTAACTTGCCACCAACAGAACAACCAGAAAGAGCATCTTTATTAGGCTTACGTGGTCACTTTGGGCTATTTTGTAATATGCGACCAGCACAGTTACAAAGTGCTATGTCTCACCTTTCACCATTACGTGCTGATATTTCACAAGCAGGTTTTGACATTTTAGTAATTCGTGAACTTACCGGTGGCATTTACTTTGGTGAGCCTAAAGGTCGCAAAAATCAAGGGCAAGAAGATGAAGCAGCCTTTGATACCATGATTTACTCTCGTAAAGAAATTAGCCGCATCGCGCACCTTGCCTTTCAAGCAGCTGAAAAACGCCGTAATAAGGTTATATCTATCGATAAAGCCAATGTATTAGCCTCATCACAATTATGGCGAGAAGTGGTTAATAACGTAGCTAAAGACTATCCAAATGTAGCTGTTGAGCATATGTATGTTGATAACGCGGCTATGCAATTAGTGCGCGACCCTGCGCAGTTTGACGTGATGCTATGTTCGAACTTGTTTGGCGATATTTTATCTGACATCTGCGCCATGATCACCGGTTCTATGGGGCTTTTACCCTCTGCAAGTTTAAACGAGCAAGGTTTTGGCATGTATGAACCTGCCGGCGGAACAGCGCCAGATATTGCTGGTAAAGGTATTGCAAATCCTATAGCACAAATTCTTTCAGCGGCATTAATGTTACGTCACAGCTTAAATCAAGCTGAAGCAGCAACGGCGATAGAAAATGCTGTAGCAGCAACACTAAATGCAGGTAACTTTACTGGCGACTTGTTAAGTCCAGAAGAGCGCCACAACGCTAAATCGACCAACGAAATGGGCGATATTATCTGCCAATATATTCGTGAAAACCAACCTACTTCAGGAGCAAAATAGCATGGCCAGCACTTTATACGAAAAATTATGGCAAAATCATATCATTGAAGAAAAAGCCGACGAAACGCCACTAATATTTGTTGACCGTCACCTAATTCATGAAGTGACATCACCACAAGCTTTTGCCAATTTAAAGTTTCATAATCGTGCATTACGCCACCCTGAACGCACTATTGCGACAATGGATCATAATATTTCAACTCGCTCGATTGAAATTAATGCCGCTGGTGAAGGCGCAGCCAATCAATTAAGAACGCTAGAAAAAAACTGTAAAGAGTTTGGCGTTGAATTATTTGGCATGGGCCACAAAAACCAAGGCGTTGTGCATGTTATGGGGCCAGAGTTAGGCTTAACTTTACCAGGCACAGTTATTGTTTGTGGCGATTCACATACTGCTACTCATGGTGCTTTTGGCGCCTTAGCATTTGGTATTGGAACCTCTGAAGTTGAGCATGTATTCGCAACGCAAACCTTAAGACAAACTAAAGCTAAAACCATGCGCATTGAAGTAAAAGGCCAAGTAGCTGCTGGTATTAGTGCTAAAGATATTATATTAGCGATTATCGGTAAAACTGGCAGCGCAGGTGCAACCGGTTATGTAGTTGAGTACTGTGGCGAAGCGATTGAACGCTTAACCATGGAAGAGCGCATGACAGTGTGTAATATGAGTATTGAATTTGGCGCTAAAGCGGGTTTAATCGCGCCAGATGAAACCACATTTGCATATTTAAAAGGTCGTGATTATTCACCAAAAGGTGAGCTTTGGGAACAAGCCGTAACTGATTGGAAACAATTAAAATCAGATACTGATGCCACGTTTGACAGCTACTTAACACTTGAAGCAAAAGACATTAAAACTCAAGTAACTTGGGGAACCACACCTGGTCAAGTTACTCAAGTTGATAATGTTATACCATCACCAGAAGACTTTTCTGATCCTGTTGAGCGCGACTCTTGCGTTGCGGCCCTAAAATACATGGGCTTAACGGCTGGAACAAAAATTACCGATATCACCATTAATAAAGTATTTATTGGTTCTTGTACAAACTCTAGAATTGAAGATTTACGCGCAGCAGCGGCTATTGCTAAAGGTAAAAAGGTCTCACCAACTGTTGATGCTATTGTAGTACCGGGCTCTTACCGTGTTAAAGCCCAAGCCGAAGCAGAAGGTTTAGCACAAACCTTTATTGATGCCGGTTTTGAATGGCGCTTACCCGGTTGCTCAATGTGTTTAGGCATGAACGATGACGTATTAACTGAAGGTGACCGTTGTGCTTCAACCAGTAATCGTAATTTTGAAGGTCGACAAGGCCGCGGTAGCCGTACACATTTAGTTAGCCCTGAGCTAGCCGCAGCATCTGCAATCGCAGGACACTTTGTCGACTTAACAACGATTAACTCACCCGCTAAAGGAGCATAACATGGAAAATTTTACCCAACATTATGGTTTAGTTGTGCCATTAGATGCAGCGAATGTTGATACTGACCAAATTATCCCGAAACAATTTTTACAAAAGACGACTCGTACTGGTTTTGGCCAGCACTTATTTAATGATTGGCGTTATTTAGATAATGACGGCAAAGTAAATAATCCAGAATTTATTCTGAATAAGCCTGAGTATAAAGACGCCAGTATTTTGCTAACAGGTGAAAACTTTGGTTGTGGTTCAAGTCGTGAACATGCGCCTTGGGCTTTGCAAGAGTACGGTTTTAAAGTCATTATAGCCCCGAGCTTTGCTGATATTTTTTACGCTAACTGTATTAATATTGGGGTATTGCCCATTACCTTAACAGCGGCAGAAATAACCGAGTTATTTAAACAATCAAAAGATAGCTTACAACATTTAACTGTTGATTTAGCCACTAGCAAGGTTAAGTCTGCCGATAAGGAATATAGCTTTACTATGACGCCTTTTCATAAGTACTGCCTTGAAAACGGTGTTGATAGTGTTGGTTGGACGTTAAATAAAATTGCAAAAATAGAAAGTTACGAAGCAAAAATGCCAGCTTGGCAGTAAGTTAATAATTTAAGCCATCAGTCATAAAACTGATGGCTTAAATGTTGTACTTAATTTAAAAGCGTAAGATTCATGAATTATCAGCTAGCTCAGCTAAACCAAGCATTCAACCATATATCCATTCAACGAAATTAGCTAAACTCAATTAATTCCAAGACGTTAGTGCGTCCATGGTAAATTTTTCACCTCGAAAGCTTAGTACCACTTTCTGTGGCAGTATTTCATTTAACAGTAATTCTCGACCAATATAATCACCTTCATAACGATCTCGGCCATTAACTCTTACCCAACCTTGGCCATCACTAGCGTATATATGCATTTCAAAAGCTATCGACGGCACACCATCTTGCACCCAAACAGGCATTTGTGTCAGTGGCATAAGATCACCATTTTCTACAGCCGGTTTTTCAATAGGCTGTTCATCTTGCTTGGTTTCTTCAATCGCCGATTGAAAACTTGCCAATAATGCGTCTGAAACCCCTTCTTCAGCTTCAACAACAAAGTTTTTGGGTGTTAGTTTTTTTTCTGGTTCGATAAAGGCGTCTGCGCTTTGTTTTTCCGTGCTTTGTTGTTGCATGCTTTGTTGTTGGGCAATTTGTAGGCTAGCTAATTTTTTTTCCGCTGCAAGTATCTTTTTATTAGTGGCTAATAACTGTTGCTCAGCTGTATCAACCAACTCAGAGCTCTCTACTTTATTATTAGAGATGACAGATTCGTTATCAGATACTGTTTTTTCATTAATCAGGGCTTGTGTATCAGCAGCCGTATTTTGTACTAATGCATTCGTATTATTATCAACAGGAGAAGTGATTTTTTCCTGTATTACAGCTTGGTCTACCTTACTGTTGTTTTCATTTTCAATAGCAGTTAAGTGTGGCGCAGACTTAAAACCCTGCAGTTGATATGATCCCCACCAAATTCCAATAACCAGCACAAGGCCTAATGCAAGAGCTAAACCACCAACTTTAACAAAGCGATTTTTCCACCAAGGGGTAACTTCAAATTCATCACCTAAGGCATCGTATGCGGCTTGTAACACCATTTTACGATTAACCACAGCATTGTTACTGTTATAAGCGTTCATTAAAGAGCGCTCTGCTAACAGGTTCATTAAGCGCGGTATCCCTTTACAGGTTTTATGAATAGCATTAACAGCACTTTTGTCGAAAATCTCTCGAAAGCACTTAGCTACCGATAAGCGATGTTTAAGGTATTGAGCCACTTCTTGCTTGTTTAGCGGTAATAAATGGTATCTTGCGGTAATTCGTTGCGCTAATTGGCGTAAATCTCGGCGCTGTAATAATTGTTGTAGTTCTGGTTGCCCAATTAAAATAACTTGTAAAAGCTTTTTAGTATTAGTTTCTAAATTAGTTAATAATCTTAACTGTTCAAGCACTTCAGGCTGTAAATGCTGAGCTTCATCGATTATTAGCAGTGTATTAATATTTTCACTGTGATTTTTCAGTAATTTTTGCTGGATTTTATCGGTTAGTGTTTTTAACGTAGCGCCTGTTTTTCGATAGCGAATTTTTAATTCATCACACAAAGTTGCCAGTAACTCTTGACTGGAAAGTGTTGGATTAAGAATAAAAGCCGCTTGGGTATTCTCAGGCAAGTTCTCCATTAAACGACGGCTAATGGTAGTTTTTCCAGTACCTACTTCTCCGGTAAGCAGTACGAAACCACCTGTGTCACCCAAACCATAAGTTAAATGATTAAGTGCTTCGCGGTGACGATCACTCATAAACAAATAATCAGGGTTTGGTGCAATTGAAAATGGCTTTTCTTCTAAACCAAAGTAGCTTGTATACATAGAAAATCTTAACTAGTGAATCGACCCTGTGAAATTAACCTGAACGCAGGCATATGTCAAAAATCAGCTGCATTTGTGTTAGAGTTTGTTGGTATAATAATCCCTTATTATTTACTTATTTATTTTCAGAGGTTTAAAGCGCTTACATGGCAGATATAACCCAACAACTTAATACGTTTTTAGTCGGAGGTGCAGTGCGTGACTCGCTGCTTAATCGTGCCGTTGTTGATAACGATTATGTCGTTGTCGGCTCAAGTGTTGATGAAATGCTTAAACTTGGCTTTATCCAAGTTGGTAAAGATTTCCCGGTATTTCTTCACCCCAAAAGTAAACAAGAATATGCGTTAGCGCGCACAGAGAAAAAAGCAGGCCAAGGCTATACTGGCTTTCACTGTAATGCCTCTTCTGATGTTACTCTTGAAGAAGATTTAATGCGCAGAGACTTAACCATTAACGCTATGGCAATGGCTACAGATGGTAAAATAGTTGATCCTTATCATGGCCAACTCGATCTAAAAAACCGCGTACTGCGTCATGTTTCATCAGCATTTATTGAAGATCCTTTGCGCGTTTTAAGGGTTGCGCGATTTGCGGCACGTTATCATCAATATGGCTTTACAGTCGCACCTGAAACACTTTCTTTGATGACACAACTGAGTGAAAGCGGCGAGTTATTGAGCTTATCGGGTGAGCGGATATGGCAAGAAATGGAGCGCAGCTTAGCTGATAATAATCCTGAAGTATTTTTTCAAGTGCTATATCAATGCCAAGCATTAAAGTCGCTCTGGCCTGATTTACATAACTTATGGGGCATTCCCAACCCTGCTAAATGGCACCCTGAAATTTGCTCTGGTTTGCACACCATGATGGTATTGAAACAAGCGGTACTATTATCAACAAAAACCACCGTAAGATTCGCCAGTGTTTGTCATGATTTAGGCAAGTCGTTAACTGAAGATGAAACACTACCGTCACATCCGGGTCATGAAACTGCTGGCCTACCACTAATTGAAGAATTCTGTACTCGTTTAAGAGTGCCAACAGCACACAAAAACTTAGCCTTAAAAGTTTGTCAGTTCCATTTGCATGTACATAAAGCGTTTGAATTAAAGCCTAGCACTACCTTAAAGCTATTTGATCAACTCGACGTTTGGCGAAAACCAACAGAGTTTGAAGACTTTTTATTGTGTTGCCAAGCCGACTTTACTGGCAGATTAGGGTTTGAAACACGCCAATATCTACAAAAAGACTATCTTTACCAAGCATTTGAAAAGTTAACGCTTATCACAGCGAAACCTTTTGTTGAGCAAGGTTTGAAAGGGCTACAAATAAAAGAAGCTATCTCGCAGCAGAGACTTAAGGTTTTAACACACTTTAAGGTTAACTATATACAGCAGAATAGTATTTCCGAATAAACCTTCAGCTAAGTCACCTTAAATCTAACACTCGATAGGCTCGTTGCTTAATTTAATAAAATGTTAGGCATAAAAAAACCATATCAATTGATATGGTTTTTTAGCTTTAACTTACTTTAGATTAAAAGTTATAAGTTGCTTTTACGTAGTAGAAACCGCCGTTGTAATCAAACGGGCCACTTTCGTAATATTGAGCACCAAGTACACCGTAAGATTCTTCAGGTAACTTTTGCGCTTCTTGGTCGAAAAGGTTATTTGCACCAGCAGATAATGTAATGCTGTCATTTAAGAAGTAACTTACTTCTGCATCAACAGTAATTGCTGAATCAGCAATTTCATTCCAACAGCCAATTGCACATGTATCATCAGCATGCGTTGCAAAGTACTCACCAAAGTAATTCACACGTACAAAGCTCGTTACACTATCCCAAGTTTGAGAAATAGTAAAAGTTGCACGGTGGTCAGGCATACCTTCTTCTAAACGATGTACCTTACCTTCATCTGTTGTATTAGGGTTAAACTTATCAACAGTTGTTTCATTCCAGTTATAAGCTAATGATAACATGGTATCACCGTCTAATAACTCCATTGAGTAGTTTGCAACTATATCAACACCTTGAGTCGTTGTATCAAAGTCGTTCGCAAAGTATGTTACCGCAGAAATTAACTCTGGGTTAGCTACACCAAGCGCTTCAAGTTCAGCATAGTCTTCAGCTTCAACATCAATTTGGCTAGATTGAGCTAAACGGTCGGTTACTTCAATATTGTAGTAATCAAGTGTGAAGAAGAAATCACCCGTTTGATAAACCATACCACCAGCAAAGCTGCGTGATTCTTCAGGTGATAACTCTTTACCGCCATAAAATGCAGAAAGTGGGTTAGTTGGTGGTGCAAGGAATGTTTGAATTAGCTCACCCATCACTAGTGATGTTTGCGTATTCACAACATTTGCTTGTCCAACTGTAGGTGCTCTAAAGCCAGTGCTGTGAGAGGCACGGAATGAAAACTCATCGTTAAGCGTATATTGTGCAGTTAACTTGTAGTTAGTTGTATTACCAAACGTTGTGAAATCTTCATAACGTACTGCTGCGCCAAGTAAAAAGTCTTCCGATATTTGAGCTTCAACATCAACATATGCGGCAATATTGCGACGGTCGTTACGACCTTGAGTTTCAGGACCAAAGCCTTTGAAACCATGTGAACCAATGTTAAAGCCTTGGTCAGCATATACACCAGCTTCCCATGACGCTTTCTCGCCTGAAACAATTTCAAAGCTCTCTTCACGCCATTCAATACCAGTTGCAACATTGACTAGTTCTTCTAGGCCCATATCAAACCCTTTAACTAAATCAAAGTTAAAGGTTTTTTCCATTTGGATATAACTACCCGTTTCAAAATCAACTGGTGTTTCTAAACCAAGTGATGGGTTTAAGGTGTTTTGTAAATTAAATTTAGATTCGTTACGACCTACTGAACCGCTTAAATCAAAATACCAACCTTCAAGCATGCCACTGTTAATGTCACCTTTAGTACCAATCGTTAATGAAGTATCAGTAATGTTGCCACCAAATTGTGGTGTGTAACCACCTGGGAATATTTGGTTCATTGAGAAACAGTTAGGATCTGCAACCATTGCTTGATATTCAGGAGTATTAAGCACGTTACCTACATTTGCAGGAACTACAGCACAAGTTCTCGCTGCACCTTGTGATTGTGCGATATCACCAACAAGTAATGTTTCGCCGCCATCAATAGAGTATACATTGCCACGGTTATGTGGGTTACGGTAGTAGAAGCCACCTGTTACATCACGCTCAGAGTAGTTACCGAACATGTAAAATTCTTTATCATCGCCTAAGTCTAAGCCAACATTACCGAATAAAGTAATATCATCTTTAACTTCAGGGTTACCCCAAATTTGTGCTGGGTCTTGAATTGAAGTATTACCTGCATCAGCAATACCTTGTGCATCTGGACGTTGAACACTTCGGCTAGTTGCATCAGCATCTTTTAATTGAAAGCTTAAATTAACAAAGCCATCTTGAGTAAAAGGTAAGCCAATATTACCGTCGATAATAGTTTGATCACCATCACCTTCGTAATATGAACCATGCTTAACAGACATTGAACCGCCGTCTGAATCATCTTTCAGTACAAAGTTCATTACACCTGCAATAGCATCTGAGCCGTACTGTGCTGCAGCACCGTCACGCAATACTTCGACTTGCTTAAGTGCAACACTTGGGATAACTGAAATATCTGGACCTTGAGCACCATCATTAATACCACCACCTTGGAAAGCAATTACTGATGCACGGTGACGACGCTTACCATTTAAAAGTATTAAGCTTGAATCTGAAGGTAAACCACGTAAATTGACTGGGCGAATTAAAGATGCAGCATCACTAATAGGTTGAGCACGTGAGTTCAACGACGGTATAGCACCAACTAACATATCTAGCATGTCACTTGACGCATTTTTACCTAACTCATCACCACCAATAATATCAATTGGTACTGGAGACTCTGCGACTGAACGAGGAGCAGAACGTGAACCGATAACGGCGATACGTTCTACGCTTTCTTTTTTAGCGGCTTCTTCTGCAAAACCTGCGGCAAAGCTAGGAGCAGTTCCTAATGCTAAGCCAACAGCTAAAGCTAATGTACCGGTACGAAATGTTGTAGACATGTTATTTCCTTCCTAAATATATGAATATGTTTTTTCTAGTTACTATTTTTATAGTTATATTTTCTCCATTACATTAATTGCTGTACAACTATTTTATAAATACTAGTGCAACAATCTAAATGGCATGATTATTTATAAAATAGTTATAAGTGCTTTACAAGTAATGTTTTTAAGGGATTTTCAACAAGGAGTGGATTAATAGAATTGAAATGCAAATGTAAACTATAGTTATGCAAAAGATGAATAGTATATGTAATCAAACTGTAACCTGCATTTAGCCTTAGTTAGAGAAAAGTATTCAAACAAACAAAGTGCGAAAATATTCGTATTAAACCTATCTTTAACTGTATATTTAATCATCAAAAATAAAATAAAAAAAATGTAAAAAAAGTTGAACTTTTTTGTGAATAGTGATTTACCTTAACGTCAAGTGCAGTAAAGTATAGGTGTACAAAGTTAATATCTTGTTAATAGCATTTTAATACTGTACGAAAGTCATATTAGAAAACTGTATAAAAATTATATTTTGTGCATAAAAAAGCCCCAACATTGTGGAGCTTTTAGTAGATTAATCTTAGCTGCCAATCAGCAACAACTTTTTAATCGGCGGCTAAAATAGTCGCATTAACCTCACCAAAGCCAATACGAGCTGAACCTGATTTTTTACACCAACCTTTCATAATTATTGCATCACCATCTTCTAAAAAGGTACGTGTTTCGCCATTTGGTAAGGTAATAGGTTCTGAGCCTGCATTTGACAATTCAAGCATTGAACCCGCTTCTTCAGGATTCGGACCCGATTGAGTGCCACTACCAAACATATCGCCTGCACGAAGGTTACAACCGTTAACCGTATGGTGAGCAACCATTTGAGCCACTGTCCAGTATGAGTCTTTAAAGTTTGACTGCGACAACTGTACAGGTTTTTCGCCTGCCTTACGCATAGCTTGAGTTTCGATCAACACCTGTAAGTTTAAATCTAAAGAACCAAGGTCTCTATTTTGTTGAGACTCTAGGTAAGGCATAGGTTGTGGATCAGCTTCATCTCTTGTCCAGGCAGCACGAAAAGGTGCTAAGGCTTCAAAAGTAACAATCCACGGAGAAACAGTCGAGGCAAAGCTTTTTGATAAAAATGGCCCTAAAGGTTGGTATTCCCAACCTTGAATATCACGAGCAGACCAATCATTGAATAAGCACATACCAAAGACATGGTCTTCAGCATTTTCAATACTAATTGGCGCACCTAAGTCATTACCATTACCAATAAATATACCCACTTCCATTTCATAATCTAAACGTTTACATGGACCAAATGAAGGTTCGGTTGCTGTTGGTGCTTTTGTCTGTCCTTTAGGACGTTTAAAGTCACTCCCAGATACTTCAATTGAAGAAGAACGGCCATGATAGCCAATAGGAACCCATTTATAATTTGGCAGTAATGGGTTGTCTGGACGAAATTTTTTACCCACAGAAGTTGCATGATGAATTGACGTATAAAAATCGGTGTAATCACCAATTTGACAAGGTAAAGCATATTCAACATCTGTTTGCGCTACTAAACAAGAAGCTAACTTGGCTTCATGCGCAGCCCCTTGTGTTAACGAAAGTGATAAAGCTTGACGTAAAGCACTCCAAAAGCGCTTCCCCATCGACATAAAATCATTTAACTGTGCTGAACAACATTTTTCTAGCGCTAATTGAGCATCGCCTTCAAAAATATTAAGCTCATATAACGCTTTTAAATCTACAACCTGATCACCAATAGCAACACCAGCACGCAGCGCTTCTTCACTATGCTTTCGTTTAAAACTGGCAAAAGGTAGGTTTTGAATGGGAAAGTCACAATTTTCGACATTAGCAGACTTTACCCAACTACTTAAAGCTGGGTTATGCGTTTCATTCAGTAAATTAGTGTTAGACATGGGCTAAACAACTCCAGAAAATAGATAAAATACGTGTTTGCATTACACGTGATTGAATATGCAATGGGCAATATTATAACAAGCGATCTAATAAAGGCTATGCCAATAAAATTTACCTGAAAAACAACTGTCAACAATATGTTGCAGGGCCAAGTTTACAACCGCTATTTGCTTAATATAAATAAACTTCAAACTAAGTACTTTTAGCTCTGAGCGACATTTGTTAGAATGCCGGCGTTTTATCATAAGATGATAAACAAACACCGCCATATTATATGGTGGAATATCTTTCAATCTATAGCTCCTGACTTACTATCAGGCTCGCTCAATGGGTCAATAAAAAATGAATAACATTACTGTCTGTGCTTTATATAAATTTGTACGTTTAGAGAACTTCGAAGCAATTAAACCGCAATTACAAAAAATAATGGAAGATAACGCCGTAAAAGGCACATTACTTCTAGCGCTAGAAGGCATCAATGGCACTATAGCCGGCACACAAGCAGGTATAGATACAGTATTAGCCTTTATAAACAGCGATACACGTTTATCTGGCGTATCCACTAAATCTTCATTTCATCAAGAAAACCCTTTTCAACGTACAAAAGTTAAGTTGAAGAAAGAAATTGTCACCATGGGTGTTGAAGGCATTGACCCAACCCTTACTGTTGGTACCTATGTAAAACCTAAAGATTGGAATGCACTCATCTCTGATCCTGAAGTTTTATTAATAGACACCCGTAATGATTATGAAGTAGAAATTGGTACTTTTGAAAACGCGGTTAATCCAAACACCGAAACATTTAGAGAATTTCCAGATTATGTTGAGAAAAACCTAGATAAAAACAAGCACAAAAAAGTGGCGATGTTTTGTACTGGTGGCATTCGCTGCGAAAAATCTACCGCTTACTTGAAAGAGCAAGGGTTTGACGAAGTTTATCACTTGGAAGGTGGCGTTTTAAAATACCTCGAAGAAGTACCTGAGCAAGAAACCATGTGGCAAGGTGAGTGCTTTGTTTTTGACGCTAGAGTGGCTGTAAATCATAATTTAGAGCGTGGCAAATACGACCAATGTTTTGCTTGTCGTTACCCTATTACCGAAGAAGATAAAACCAGCGAACATTATATTCAAGGGGTAAGTTGTCATCGTTGTTTTGACAAGTACACTGATGAACAAAAAAGTAGTTTTCAAGAACGTGAAAAACAAATTAACCTTGCTAAAGCACGTGGTGAAGAACATATTGGCGGTGACATAAAACAAGTCATTGCTGAACGAAGAGCGACAAAGAGCGCTAATAAGCAGGCTCAGAAGAAATAACGATTCATCAAGATTAGTATCGCGTAGTAATCAAATATAATACCTGCTTAATAAGTGGGTATTTTTTTGTCTAAAAGTCTATCAATAAATTAGCATTCAATGAAATAGTAAAAAGCCTTAACATTTCACTGTTAAGGCTTTCATTTATTACTTGTAATAATATGGTGCCTTGACCCGGAATCGAACCAGGGACACGAGGATTTTCAATCCTCTGCTCTACCGACTGAGCTATCAAGGCACACTCTTCTCTGAAACAAACAAATAGGTTATAAGTTAATTTCGAAAGAGGCGACATAGTATCGAGATTTTAGCTCACTCGCAAGCCATTTTACTCGTTAAACTTAACTCGTGCTAATAATGTACTGAGAGCGTTGAAAAAACCAACAAAAAGCATATTACTCAGCACATTTTAGATATTTAAAAATAATCTTATCGCTATATTTATCTGCTAGATCTTCCCTATCTTGCTACTTTTAACATCTAATACCAATTGACTTAATGAATCGATCAATTCTAAACGAGGATAAACTTTCAGTAGCAAGGCGCTTGATTGATTCTTACATGGATGTAAGTCATTAGAGCAATGCAGGAGCATATTGTCGAGCAATAGCAGGCTATTGGGATTGAAGGCAACGTAGATACTGGATATTTAAACCGCTTTATAATGATCGATTGTTTATATCAATTGGTATAACAACTTTGCTAAGAATTAACCTTAAATAGCTTACATAAAAAAGCCAGCATCAATGCTGGCTTCATTAAAACCGTCAACTTATTACAGGACGGGAGCTAAAGGCTTTATTAACTAAATATTGCTTTCATTATCCAGAAGAAAATAATTGAAAGTCCAGCGCCTATAGGTAAAGTGATTACCCAAGAAATAACAATGTTACGCACTACGCCTAAGTTAATTGCAGCAATACCACGTGCCATCCCTACACCTAACACAGCACCAACTAAAGTTTGCGTTGTAGATATAGGCAGACCAGCACCTGAAGCAATTACAACAGTACATGCAGCAGCTAATTCAGCAGCAAAACCACGACTTGGTGTTAAATGTGTAATGCCTTTACCAATCGTGGCAATAACACGGTGTCCAAACAATGCTAAACCAGCAACAATACCAAAACCACCTAATGGCAATATCCACCATACAAGGCTAGCTTTTTTCGCAATTTCACCACCGTTATCAACAATACTTACAACAGCAGCTAACGGCCCAATAGCATTAGCAACGTCATTTGAACCATGCGCAAATGCCATACAACAAGCGGTAACAACCATTAATACAGCAAAAACTTTTTCTACATTAGCGTAATGAGTTGATTTATCGGCATTATCGTCAAATTTAACGCGTGTAACAAAATACTTACCAATAAGGGCAACTATAATAGCAACAATAATGGCAAGGTAATATCCACCAGCTCCGGCTACTTCAAAGTTGTAGAAACCAATATTAATATTGTCTAAGCCTATATGCTTTAGACCTTTTTTAATCGTCACTAACGACAGTACAAAACCCGCTAAAAACATATAAAAAGGTACGTAACGTTTAGCTTGTTCTAACGGCTTATCAGTATCAAATATTAACTTTTGAGCACTGTTAAAAATGATAAAAGCAATAACACCTGATATTAGTGGTGTAATAACCCAACTACCAACAATGCCACCTACTTTACCCCATGCTACTGTATCTGGGCTTATGCCGATAGCGGCAAAACCAATAATCGCACCAACAATAGAGTGAGTTGTTGAAACAGGCCAACCTAAAATAGAAGCCACTAATAACCAAGTTGCTGCAGCTAACAAGGCTGAAATCATACCAAAAACAAGCAATTCAGGTATATCTATAAACAATGCAGGATCAATGATCCCTTTACGTATAGTTGATGTAACTTCGCCACCTGCTAGGTATGCGCCAGCAAATTCAAAAACCATTGCGATAATTATCGCTTGTTTAATAGTTAATGCTTTTGAGCCAACTGATGTTCCCATTGCATTAGCAACATCGTTAGCACCTATGCCCCATGCCATAAAAAAACCTACGACAGCAGCGATCATGACTAGCGTAGAGCCATGTGATAATAAAATTTCCATGAGTTAGCCCTATTTTCTAGCTAAAAGAATTTCTAAACGTGCACCAACACGTTCGGCAAGATCAGCTAAGTCGCCAACCCAATCGATGATTTGATATAAAAACATTACGTCTACGCAATTTAAATCTTTTTCAATATTTAATAGATCTTTGCGTAGCTTAATTTGCATACCATCTGTTTCATCTTCTATTTCGTCAAGTTGGCTAATCATTTTCGTAACTAGTTCAACTTCACGACCACGAAATCCAGTTTCTAGTAGGTCATCTAGTTCATTAATTGCGTCTGCAGCTTTTTCAGCAGCGTCGATGCTACGTGCAACATAAGCAATGAACTGTTCTTGTAATTCAGTAGGAATGGTTAATTTGCGGCCAAAGATACGTCCTGCAATATCTTTTGCGCGATTAGCAATTTTGTCTTGTTGAGATAGTAACTCTAGTAAATCAGCACGATCAACGGGCATAAATAAACCACCCGGAAGTTCTAAACGAATTTGACGTTTTAATTCATCGGCATCACGTTCTAATTTAGAGATTTTAGTACGCATTTTACCTGCGGCACTCCAATCTTCTTCAGTAACAGCTGCGAAGAAAGGTACAAGTTGACTACAACATTTGTGTACTATACGGATGTGTTTTTCTAACGGTTTTATTGGCGATTTTGCAAATATGCCAATGATTGAATTTCTGGCCATAATTAATTTCCAGGAGCTTATGCTCTTTATTTTTATTCGCCGCGGATATTAAAGCATTTGAGAATTAATTCAAAGGCTTTATAGCAAGATAACGGCTGTTTATAGAATGATTAGTTATTATCAGTTCACTTAAAAGTATATACCTTATTAAACAAGTAAAAGTATATACCCTATTAAACTAATAACAGCTAATTTAGCTTAATACTAATACTATTTTTTTAAGATAATGATTCAAAGTCTTCGGCTGTCGTGTGACGAACAGACTTACCTTTAACAAAGTAAATAATGTATTCACAAATATTTTGACATCGGTCACCAATGCGCTCTAATGCTCGGGCCGACCATATAACGCTCATTATTTGTGGAATAGAGCGAGGATCTTCCATCATGTAGGTCATAAGTTGACGCATCAGTGCCTCGTACTCACGGTCAATTTTATCATCACTTTGATGCACTTTTACCGCCGCATCAAAATCCATACGTGTAAATGCGTCTAAGGTTGCTTGTAAAAAGGTTAAAACATGTCGACCTAAATTATCTAAATTTGACAATAAATCTTTATGCTTACCTGAAAAGCTTTCTAAAGTTACATTAGCAATTTTCCCCGCTTCGTCACCAATACGTTCGAGATCTGTAATGGTTTTTACAATGGCCATAACTAAACGTAGATCACCCGCTGCTGGCTGACGCTTTGCTATAATTCGTGTACATTCATCATCAATACTGACTTCTGCATTATTAATAAGGTAGTCATTACTTAATACTTTTTTTGCTAATTCTTCATCAGCGTCACACACTGAAGTTAATGCTTCGGCTAATTGCTTTTCAACTAACCCCCCCATGTGCATAACATGATTAATAATACGTTCTAAATCTTCGTTAAACTGGCCAGAAATATGGCGGCCAACATTTAATTTATCCACGGTAAAACCCTCTGCTTATCGCCTATTTAGCTAGACCAATTAAGTTAGTAAATTAAGTTAATAAATAAAAATTAACCATAACGGCCAGTAATATAATCTTCTGTTTTCTTCTTTGATGGCGTGGTGAATAAGGTATTAGTGTCACTATATTCTATTAAGTCACCCATATACATAAACGCCGTTTGATCAGATACACGTGCAGCTTGTTGCATGTTATGAGTAACAATAACCACGGTGAATTGTTTCTTTAAGTCATTAATCAACTCTTCAATGGTCAATGTTGAAATAGGATCCAAGGCTGAAGTTGGTTCATCTAGCAACAGTACTTCAGGTTTAATCGCTATCGCTCGTGCAATAACTAAACGCTGTTGTTGACCACCAGAAAGCCCTAAAGCGCTCTCATGTAACCTGTCTTTTACTTCATTCCATAATGCAGCACTGCGTAATGCGTTTTCAGCGGCTTCGTCTAATACTCGGCGATTGTTCTCGCCAGTAATACGAAGGCCATAAACTACATTTTCATAAATTGATTTAGGAAACGGGTTTGGGCGTTGAAACACCATGCCTACTTTACGACGTAATGCCGCTACATCAGTATGGCGATCATAAATGTTTTCACCATGAAGATTGATTTGGCCAGTAATTTTACAAATATCAACCAGATCATTCATGCGGTTAATACAGCGAAGTAATGTAGATTTACCGCAACCACTTGGCCCGATAAACGCCGTTACTTGGCCTTTAGGTATCGACATTGAAATATTTTGCAATGCTTGTTTGCTACCATAATATAAATCTAGATTCTTAATTTCTAACGCGACTTGCTCTGGCGAAAGATTATTAAGATCAAGTTTAACATTTTGATCTGATAAAGTTTTTGGCGTAACAGAAATCATAGTGTTCTCTTTAAATCTTATTCAATAGAGGGGCAAATGCCCGTATATTTTTAATTTTATAAATTTGCGTAAGTCGTTTATTTTCAGTCAGTATTAATGCTCTAACATACGATACTTTTCGCGCAAACGGTTACGAATAGAAACCGCTGTCATGTTTAAAGCAACAATAATTGTTACTAATAATAAAGCTGTGGCATATACCAAAGGTCTAGCCGCTTCAACGTTAGGGCTTTGGAAACCAACATCATAAATGTGGAAACCTAAGTGCATAAACTTACGATCTAAATGTAAAAACGGGAAGTTTCCATCAAGCGGTAAATTCGGCGCCATTTTTACTACACCCACTAACATAAGCGGTGCTACTTCACCCGCGGCACGAGCAATAGCTAAAATTATACCGGTCATAATGGCAGGGCTAGCAATTGGTAAAATAATACGCCATAAAGTTTCAGCTTTAGTTGCGCCTAATGCCAAGCTACCGTGGCGCATAGAAGAAGGAATTCGTGATAAACCTTCCTCTGTTGATACAATAACTACCGGCAAGGTTAAAATCGCTAAGGTAAGTGCTGACCACATAACCCCAGGCGTACCAAAAGTAGGGCTTGGCAGTGTTTCAGCATAAAACAATTGGTCTAAACTGCCCCCAACCATATAAACGAAAAAGCCTAAGCCAAATACACCATAAACAATTGAAGGTACGCCCGCCAAGTTAATCACGGCTATGCGCAAGAGCTTAGTTAAAGCATTATTACCTGCATATTCATGTAAATAAATGGCGGCAACTACCCCTAATGGCGACACAATAACTGTCATCAACAATACCATTAATACCGTACCAAATATTGCAGGAAACACCCCGCCCTCGGTATTTGCTTCGCGTGGGTCATCAACAATAAAGGCGGCGATTTGGCTGAAAAATAATTTCATTTTACCAAACACACTCAACTTATTATTAAACGTTATGTGTAAAACATCTTCGAAGTTAATCGTAACTTTTTGTCCGTCCATAGCACGAACCACAATTTGGTCGCGAGATACTTTCTCACGCAAAGCCATTAGCTGCTTTTCAAGTACTTGGTATTCAGCCTTTAAACTGGCAACTTCATCTTTAAACGCTTGTTCTAGTTCAGCGGTCAGTGTTTCATCAAGTCTATGCTTACGCTCTTTTAAACGTGTGCGTTCAATTTGGTAATTAATTGCGCCAATATCAGTCTTTTGTAAAGCTTCTATTTCTGTTTGAAAATCGCTTACACGCTCTACAAGCTCGGCCATTTTTTGCTGACCAACAACCTCGCCATCTAGAATAATGTCTTCGATATAACCATAGAAATTACCATTAGTTCTACGTTCAATAACCACCAATTCTTCAGGTAAAGAGGTTTTATTAATTTGCGGAACCAAAATCCAACGAAAATCTAAACTAACAAGCTCTCGGTTACCGGTTTTAATTAATAATCTCTCAATTGTTTCTGCCGATTCATCGATATCAAGATTTAAATGTACTAATTGAGCCGTTGGTATACTTTCTCTGTCGTAAATTTCACCTATAACCGTTAAAGGCTTACCTTGCTCATCAGTCATATCAAACTGATAAATATCTGCTGGCCAGAAATAACTTAGCCCGCGTGATGCAATTAACCATAATAAACCTAAAACCGATATCAGGCTGATGCTTACACCACCTGCTGACAACCACACCCAAGGCGAGCCAGACTTAAACCAATTATTCATACTATCTAGCCTTCCTTACATTGAGCTATATTTTTCACGCAAACGCTGACGTATAAACTCAGCAAGCGTGTTGAATACAAACGTAAATACAAATAAAACAAATGCTGCCAAGAATAGAATTCGATAATGCGAACTTCCTACTTCTGACTCCGGCATTTCAACAGCAATATTTGCTGCTAGCGTGCGCATACCTTGGAAAATACTCCAATCTAAAATTGGCGTATTACCTGTGGCCATTAATACAATCATGGTTTCACCTACAGCGCGCCCTAACCCCATCATTACCGCAGAAAATATACCTGGGCTTGCGGTAAGTAGTACCACTTTAATTAGGGTTTGCCATTGAGTAGCACCTAAGGCTAATGAGCCGCTAGTTAAGTGCTTAGGCACACTGAATATGGCATCTTCAGCCATAGAGAATATTGTTGGTATAACCGCAAACCCCATGGCAATACCTACCACTAGCGCATTACGTTGGTCAAAATCTATACCTAAATCATTAGTAATATATTGTCTAATATCACCACCAAACATATGTAACTCAAGCACTGGTGATAATGCGAACGCAGCATAAGCAGCTATAAGAATCGCAGGAATTAATATAATAGGTGCCCATGTTTCAGGAATGCGTGTTTTAGTTTCTCTCGGTAATTTATGCCATGTAAACGCGGTTATAAATACAGAGGCGGGAATAAATATTAATAATAAAATAATCGCCGGTAGATAAATCTCAATGATTGGCGCGAGCCAAAGTCCAGCTAAAAATCCTAATATTACAGTCGGTAGTGCTTCCATCATTTCAATGGTTGGCTTAACTTTTCTGCGCATACCTGGGGTCATAAAATATGCTGTGTAAATTGCGGCAGTTAGCGCAATTGGTACAGCAAATATCATTGCATATGTAGCCGCTTTAATCGTACCAAAAGAAATAGGAACTAAAGAGAATTTACCTTCAAAATCATCAGAGCCTGAAGTTGATTGCCAAATAAACTCGGGCTCAGGATAACCTTCATACCAAACTTCTTGCCATAGTGCTTGCCAAGTAACTTCTGGGTGCTCGTTTTCAACTGAAAAAATTGATAATTCATTGTCTGAAAACAGCACGACTCCGTCTGCGCGAGGTGCAATAGCAAAAGCTTGTGCATTACCTTCATGTAGTTTACCACGCCATAAGTCAGCTTCACTGGTGGTGTAAAACATGCCCATTTCACCTGACGGCGTTTCGGTATAAAAACTTTTACGATATTGCTCAGTATAAATAGCACTTACAGGTTCGTTTTCGCTAACATTAAAGCGACGAATTTCTTTAAATTCTCGCCCCTGATCTGTTGCCACTTCAAACCATTGACTTACTGAGCCATTATCATCGCCAAGTAAAATAGAACTACCACCTGATAATAAAGCCATTGAGGTAATATGATACGGTTGCGATTTATTTTGAGAAAGCTGTGGGATAATGGTGGCTTTTAATTCAGCCTCTTCATCGTCTAATGAAAATACCGCAACTTGATCACCTTGACGAACAAATACCATCGCTAAATCTGGCGATACTAAAATATCGTTTATTGCTTTAGCTGTATAATCGACTTCTTCATATTCGGTATCAAAGGCGGTGTCATAACTGAAATCGTCTTCTGCTAATAAGGTTGTTTTAAGTAAGCGTTTGTCTTCGGTAAAACCAACAAAAACTGCCTTTTCATCATCCATAGCAAACGAGAGCTTAGTAAAAGCAGCGCTTTGTTCGTCAAGAGGTAAAAAGTCTTCACCTAGTGGGTAACGAATACTTGGAACAATTACACGTTCGCCGCTATCAAAGTTCGCAAAAAAGTGTGGAACAACAAGCCTTACATTACCAGCACTATCAAGTAACAACTTCTTTTCTTGACCAACATTAACGAGTTGTTTGATATAAACACCGTCATCAGTTAGTTGCTCTGACAATATTTTATCGCCGGCTTTATGACCGCCGCCATCAACTAATTGGTAAAAATTAATAAAGCCCTGCTCAGTAATGCTATAAGCAACTTCTTTAAGCTCATCAACACCGGTTGCAAGTACTTTGCTTTGCTCAGTAATAACAAATTGTGCCGTAGGCTCAACTTTTGCAGATTCAAATATAGGTTTTATCACATAAAGTAAATACATGAATATTAAAACTAAAGTAAATAAAACACTGATACCGCCTAAGGTGATCATCCATTTTGCTAATGAATTTTTCACTTTGCGATAGTTTGCTGATTTAGAAGCAATGGCCACTTAAAAATACCTTTAACTATAATGATTTTTATAACTGAAGCGATTATAAAACACTAACATGACAGTTTTGTGACAAAGCGTTATTAGCGAAAAACTGGTACTTAAATAAACTAAAACAACAATTCTCTGATTATTAATAGCTTATGTTACGCTGATTATATAAAGTGAATATGACCCGCTATTTTTCGTTCGAAACAGATAATATTTTAATTAAACAGGTGAAGTATGAACGTGAGTCAAATAATGCGAAGAGATTTAATAACGCTTGATATGGATGACACGTTAGACGATGCAAAAAAGTTGTTTGAAACACATACCATGCATCATATTTTGATAAAAAATGAATCGACACTAGCTGGCGTAATTACCGACCGAGACTTATGGAAAAACCTTAGCCCAACGGTTGGTACCCGAAACGAAACGCCACAAGATAGTTTTTCGATGAATAAAAGAGTGCATTTAATCATGTCTCGAGAGCTTATCACTGCAACTGAAGAAACAAGTCTTACTGAAGCTGTATTGTTATTCCATGATCACAGGATATCGTGCTTGCCTATTACCAATGAAAAACAACAAGCTATTGGTATTGTTACTTGGCGCGATATTATTAAGCTTATTGCAATCCAATACCGTCAAAAGTTGAAGCAGGCTTAACTGCGCTAAATAATGCGCAGATTAAGCTTTCATACTAAAGGTAAAAAATTAAATAAAGGCTTACGAACTACAAGATAACATTGAGCAACCCGCTTTATTTTTTGCCCAATCCGGACGTTTTTCAGCAAATTGGTCATATTCTGGTTGTTCATCATATGGATTTTCCAAAACCTTTTGTAATTGCTTTAACAAGGTATAGTCTTGCTTTTCAGCTAATTCAATAGCTTGTTGTGCCAAGTAATTACGTAAAACATATTTAGGGTTTACTTCATTCATCGCTTTGCTAATATCAGAACGATGCTTATTACTGTTATCACGCAATTGGCTATAACGTTCAAGCCAATTAAATAAAACGCTTTTATAGTCAGCTGTTATTTCATTTTCATTATAAAAACATGTCTTCAAATGTGATAACCAAAATGATTTATCATCAGGTAAATCAGCTAAACGACGATAGAAAATGGTCATATCGGTTTCAATCATCATCAATAGATTTTCAAGGTCAATAAACAAACTGCGCTCTAGTGAACTCGCCCCTTCAGTAAATGCATCAACGGGTAGTTCGATACCAAGTTTAGCCGCCATCATAGTTTGCCATTGTTGTTGATAGTTTTTAGAGAAGTTATTTAGTGCTTTTTCTAAAGGCTCAACATCCTTAATCAAAGGGAATATGGCATTCGCTAACTGAAATAAATTCCATTGTGCTATTTCGGCCTGCACACCAAAGCGATACCGCTTACCATTTGCATCTGTCGTGTTAGGGGTCCAATTTAAGTCAAAATTGTCAATCCAACCATAAGGTCCATAATCAATCGTTTCACCAATGATCGACATATTATCGGTATTCATTACGCCGTGAACAAAACCAACACGCATCCAATCAACAACGAGCTTACATGTTCTGTTACACACTTCATTAAACCACGCTAAATAAACCTCAGTGCTTGGCGCACCCAAATGCGCAAAATCACGTTCGATAACATAATCAACCAATTGAGTGAGCAAACTTAAATCTTTTCTTGACGAAGGTAACTGGAAACTACCAAAACGAATAAATGATGACGAAACACGACAAACCACAGCGCCAGGCTCTGCCTTAGCGTGTCCGTCATAGAACATATCTCTAACTACGTTATCACCTGTAAGCGACAAGCTTAACGCTCGGGTTGTGGCAACACCTAAATGAAACATAGCTTCTGAACAAAGAAACTCTCGCACCGATGAACGTAAAACTGCAAAACCGTCAGCCGTACGGGAATATGGCGTAGGCCCAGCACCTTTAAGTTGCAAGGTTTTGTGACCGTTATTAGGGGTTATTATTTCAGCAAGGTTAATGGCTCGCCCGTCACCTAATTGCCCGGCCCAATGACCAAATTGATGTCCGCCATAACACATAGCGAACGGCTGCATATTTTCTAACAAACCATTGCCCGAAAATAACTGTAAAAATTCAGGTGAACTGACTTGCTCTTCAGTCAACCCTATTTGCTGTGCAACAAGTTCGCTGCTGGCAATTAATGTTGGCATTGCTGTTTTTTTAGGCGCAACAAAAGAATATGCTGACATAACTTGTCGCGGGTAATTCTCTGCAATTTCATCAGCAGTAAACGTGTTAGTGAATTTATTATCTAAGGTAAATTTAATAGCAGACAAAGCAATAAGTACTCTCTATTTAGCAAGATAGTTAGTATCAACCCAACACACATTGAATTCAACTATAAGCACAATATATTACACTTGAAAAATTAAGGTTTATTAATTTTAATTAAAGACAGTGTTGCTGGTAAGCTCAATTATAGTGTGACAATAAATTTTTACTTTAAACATGCTTTAATTAATGCGCTATACAATACTTATTAATAGGTATTTAAATTAACATTTGCAATTTTGTATAATAAAGTTGATATTAATTAACTGTCTGAAAACTTCAGGGGAAGTGTATTTTTCATGACGAGTCACTAATTGTTAACAACCTGTAAATTAAGTGTCGAAAGGAAATCGAGAAAGGTTAAAATAGCAATGGTGGAATATATTTATGTCAGATAAAAATAATAATACAAAGACGTTATCGCAACAAATTTCTGTAATGTCTAAAGTACTCGATAATATTGGTTCATACGTTTTTAGCAAAGATTTAACCGGTAAATATACTTATGCTAATGCTAACGTTGAAGTTTTATTTCAAAAGCCAGCTGAATATATTATCGGCAAAGATGATTCTCATTTCTTTGATTTAGATATACTTGACGATCTTATAGAAAGCGATCAGCAAGTGATGAATGAAAACATTACTTTAACAATCGAAGAAGACACTGTTATTAAATCAACAGGGAAAATTCATACCTATAGAACTGTTAAAAGCCCGCTATACAATGATAACCATGAAGTTATAGGCCTTTCAGGAATATCCACAGATATAACAGAACAAAAAGCACTCGAAGCAGATAATCAAAATAAAAAACACTTGCTTGACGTTGTGTTAAATAATGTTGATGCCTACATATATATGAAAGATGCTAATCGTCGCTATAGGTATGTCAACAGTCGTGTAGCTGATCTTATCGGCCTGCCCGCTGAAGATATTATTGGAAAATTCGATCATGACGTTGTTCCTCCGAAGTATGCAGCAGATTTTTGGAAAAGTGATAAAGCTGTTTTTGAGAAAAACCAAAAAGTAGTAATGAATGAAAAATTAAAAGGGCCAGACAATAAAATTCATCATTACCTGAGCACAAAAGTACCTTTTCAGTTAAAAGGTGATCTGCAAACCATGATAGCTTTTTCTACTGATGTAACTGAGCTATACCAACTAAAAGAAAAATTTGAACAACTCGCCAATACAGACGAATTAACCGGTATTTATAATCGCCGATATTTCTTTGAAAATGCTAATAGAGAATTTAAAAGAGCTAGAAGGTATCAGCAACCATTAGCCGTTATTTCTTTAGATGTTGATCATTTCAAATCAGTAAATGATCATTATGGTCACCCTATTGGCGATCTGGTGTTAATAAAAATTGCTCAGTTAATTTCTCCAACCATAAGAGCCGAAGATATTTTTGCTCGCATCGGTGGAGAAGAGTTTTCAATAATGCTACCCAATATTTCCACAACAGATAGCTTACATGCAGCAGAAAGACTGCGTGAGTTATTAGATAATAATATAATTAGGGTGAATAGCCTCGAGTTACCGATTAAGATTAGCTTAGGAGTATCTGTGTTAAAGGCAACCGATAACGACTTCCAAGCTCTTTACTCACGCTCTGACATGGCGTTATATAAAGCAAAGTCGCATGGTCGTAATCATGTATATTTAATGGATTAAAGCTCTTTCATTAATATCAAGAAAGTATAAATTTCGCTGAAAATCAACCATAAAACCTCATTGCCAACAAGGTAGCTATTAACCTAGAATAGCTACCATACTAATCCTGCTTCAAAAAGGTTTTCCATGGCACAACCATTACCAGATAAATTCATCATGTCGATGAACCGCGTTTCTAAAGTCGTTCCACCTAAGCGCACTATATTAAAAGACATTTCGCTTTCATTTTTCCCTGGGGCAAAAATTGGTGTACTTGGCCTCAATGGCTCTGGTAAATCAACGTTACTGCGAATTATGGCAGGCCTTGATACCGAATTTGAAGGTGAAGCAAAAGCGCTTGCAGGTACTAATATTGGCTACTTGCCTCAAGAACCAGTATTAGATGAAACAAAAACCGTTCGTGAAATTGTAGAAGAAGCAGTTTCTGAAGTTAAAAGTGCTATGGCACGTTTAGACCAAGTTTACGCTGAGTACGCTGAACCTGAAGCCGACTTTGATGCCTTAGCCAAAGAACAAGGCCAGTTAGAAGATATTATTAACAGCCACGACGGGCATAATATTGACAACGTGCTTGAACGTGCCGCTGACGCTTTACGTTTACCTGACTGGGAACAAAAAATTGCTGTATTAAGTGGTGGTGAACGTCGCCGTGTTGCGCTTTGTCGTTTGTTATTACAAAAACCTGACATGCTACTACTTGATGAGCCAACCAACCATTTAGATGCAGAATCTGTTGCATGGTTAGAGCGATTTTTACATGACTACCCAGGCACTGTTGTAGCAATTACCCATGATAGATATTTCTTAGACAATGTAGCAGGCTGGATTTTAGAACTTGACAGAGGCCACGGCATTCCTTACGAAGGCAATTACTCTTCATGGTTAGAGCAAAAAAATGCTCGTCTTGAACAAGAAAGCAAAAGTGAAAGTGCATTACAAAAAACCATAAAGCAAGAACTTGAATGGGTTCGCTCAAACCCTAAAGCTCGTCAATCAAAAAGCAAAGCACGTATGGCGCGTTTTGAAGAGCTTAATAGCCAAGATCATCAAAAACGTAATGAAACAAACGAATTATATATTCCATCAGGCCCACGTTTAGGCGATAAAGTGGTAGACGTTAATAACGTCACTAAGTCTTTTGGCGATAGAGTACTAATTGATGATTTAAGCTTTAGCGTACCTAAAGGTGCTATCGTCGGTATTATTGGGCCAAACGGCGCAGGTAAATCAACTTTATTCAAAATAATGTCAGGTGCAGAGCAACCAGACTCTGGTAACGTAGAGCTTGGTGATACGGTAAAACTTGCCAGCGTTGATCAGTTCCGTGATGACATGGACAACAGCAAAACTGTTTATCAAGAAATATCTCAAGGCCATGAAATTTTGCACATTGGTACATTCGAAATACCTAGTCGTGCTTACGTAAGCCGTTTTAATTTTAAAGGCAATGATCAGCAAAAAATTATTGGTGATTTATCTGGCGGTGAACGTAACCGGGTACATTTAGCTAAATTAGTGCAAACAGGTGGCAATGTATTATTACTCGATGAACCAACCAATGACTTAGATGTTGAAACCTTACGTGCACTCGAAGAGGCACTCTTAGAGTTTCCAGGCTGTGCTATGGTTATTTCTCATGATCGCTGGTTCCTTGACCGTATCGCCACACATATACTCGACTACCGTGATGAAGGCCAAATCAACTTCTATGAAGGTAACTATACTGAATACGAAGAATGGATGAAGAAAACCTATGGCGCCGAGGCGACTCAACCACACCGTATAAAGTATAAAAAAATTGGTTAACTAATATATAACCACCTAGTTAACAATAAGATAAAGGCAGCTTAATGTATTAATTAAGGTGCCTTTTTGCTAAAAGCGAGCTATGCTGAAGAAACTACTTTGCTATAAATATTACTCATGAAGAATAGACGTCAGTTTACCCGAATACTTTTTTCAATACAGGCTGAACTAGCTATTGACGAACACTGTTTAGGTGTGAATATCATAGATCTATCTTTAAACGGCGCGTTACTTTGTGCAGACACTCAGGAAGCGATATTTTCAAATAAAATGGGGTTACTCTCATTTAGATTAAATCAAGCAGATGAAAAAATCATAATGAATGTTGTTGTGGTGCATCAAGAAAAAAAAGATATTCGCGTGCAGTGCAGCGGTATTGATATCGATAGTGTCAGCTCATTACGTCGATTAATTGAACTCAATCTCGCTGACGAAGAACAATTCAATAAAGAGCTTTCAAGACTTAGCCGAACTTAATTACCTTTAACTCTTAATACATTTTCAAAGGACTTATCATGAACCATCTTATAATCTCATTTATGACCGCTGATCGCCCCGGTATAGTTAAAGTTTTATCTGATTTAATTTCTGAACATAGCGCTAACTGGGAAAAATCAAGTTTACATCAAATATCGGGCGTTTTCGCTGGTGTTGTGGAAATTGCAGTACCCGTTGAAAATTCTACAGATTTAGCGGATAAACTGGCTGAGCTACCTGGCTTTAAAATGCAAATTGAACATGTTCAACAGCAAGATTCAGCTTCTGAAAGCATTTTTGTTCTAGAATTAACAGCAAATGATAGATCAGGCATAGTGCAAGAGATTTCATCAATTATCCATCATCACGGTGGTAACTTACTAAAATTAGTCAGTACACAAGAAATTGCACCACATGCCGGTCATGAATTATTTAAAGCAAAAATTACAGTTTCAGCAGCAAAAAGTACAATAGATACCATGACTGATGCGCTTGAAAATTTAGCTGATGACCTGATGGTAGATATTTCTCGCTAAGAATAAACGCTTTAATGGGTTAATATTCATTTAGCTGGTTAGCTTCAAACAAAAATCAAAATAAGAAAGTCCGCAATCATTACTGATTACGGACTTTTTGTTTTTATTTTTGAGTATAACGTTAGTTGTTATAAACCTAACTTTTTAAACTCTTTTTCTACTACTGAAGCTGGTAGTGGAATATAACCGTCTTTTTCAACGATGGTTTGTCCTGATTTTGACAGTACCATTTTCAAAAACTCTGCTTCCATTGGCGCTAAAGGCTTATTCGGGTGCTTGTTAACATAAACATATAAGAAGCGTGAAAGCGGGTATGTTTTAGAAACAGCATTTTCCATGTTAGCTTCGATAAATTTACCGCCTTTTTTCGATAAAGGTAAAGCTCTAACACCTGAAGTTTTATAACCAATACCAGAGTAACCAATACCGTTTAATGAAGCAGATACTGATTGCACAACAGAAGCAGAACCTGGTTGCTCATTCACACTATTTTTAAAATCACCTTTACATAAGGCTTTCTTTTTAAAGTAACCATATGTGCCCGATACTGAGTTACGACCGTATAATTGAACGTCTTTACCTGTCCAATCACCGGTTAAACCTAGGTCGCCCCAACGATCTACATCTTTTTCTGCACCACACTTACGATTACTTGAAAAAATAGCGTCTACTTGATCAATACGTAGACCTTTAATTGGGTTATCTTTGTGAACAAAAACAGCTAAGGCGTCAATGGCAACACGAACTGCCGTAGGCTTGTAGCCGTAACGCTTCTCAAAGGCTTCAATTTCACGCGACTTCATCTTACGGCTCATAGGTCCAAGGTTAGAAGTTGCTTCAGTTAACGCTGGAGGAGCTGTAGAAGAACCTGCTGCTTGAATTTGCACGTTTACATTAGGGTAAGTGCGCTTAAACTCTTCAGCCCAAAATGTCATCATATTTGCTAATGTATCAGAACCAACAGACGATACATTGCCTGAAACACCACTTACTTTTTTATAAACTGGTAAATCGCTATCAACTGCAAATGCAGAAAAATTGATAAGGGTAGATAAACCAATAACGCCTAAGGTACGTTTTAAACTCATGTTACTCTCCGATGAGATATATAATTAAATTGAGTACACTATAGAAAGTGAATATGACAATAATAAGTAAAGTTTGTGACACTTGTATGACAAGCATTAAAAAATTTTTCTATTACTTTTTTATCATAAAAGGCCAATTTATTTTTGATGGCTAGCGCTAAGTTTAAGCGAATTTAAGAGAAGTTAAGTGAAGTTAAGTGCTAACAATGAAAAGCATTATGTTTACACTGTTAAGAGGGAATTTAAAGTAGGAGTACAATTGAACAGAAAAATGCAGTTAACTTAAACCTTTTAAAAGAAGAATGACTTAAGTTAACTCGTTGAAGTCGGTTTAAAGTGAATAATAAATTCACTGCCTTGTTGCCAGTCACTTTCGATAGAAAGCTCACCATTGTGGTGATTAAGCACATGCTTAACTATTGCTAAGCCTAACCCTGAACCACCAGTATCTCTTGAGCGAGACTTGTCAATTCTGAAAAAACGTTCAGTTAATCGGTTAACATGCTCTGGTTTAATACCAGGACCATTATCTTTAACACTAAAGCGAATTTTATTCCCGTCAATTCGCAATGTCACATCAATAGTGCCATTTTCATGGGTATAGGCTATTGCGTTGGATAATAAATTTAGGCAGGCACTTTTTAATTCGTGCTCATTCCCTTTAATACTAATATCAGGCGCTATATTACAATGTATAACATGCTTTTTATCCTGATTTAACCATTGTGCGTCTTCTACTACTGTCAAAGTTAAACGTGATAAATCAACTTGTTGATGGTTGTCTGAATCAAGGTTATTTTCAACCTTGGCTAATACTAGTAACTGCTCAACTAGCCTGTCCATTCGCGATACTTGGGTTTCGATGGTAGAAAAAGCTTTTTGCCAGTGAGGCGCTAATGCTGTTTCACTCGCTTGCACCATTTCAACATACCCCCGCACTACCGTTAACGGGGTTTTTAATTCATGAGAGACATTTGCGACAAAGTCTCTACGCATTTCTTCAAGTCGTTGAATTTTACTGATATCACGCGCTAAAAGTAAAATTTGATCACTACCATAAGCCATCATGCGCAGCTCAAGCTGTAGTTCGCTATTTATTGGAGAAATAATCAAACAAGGACTCTCGAAGTCGCCACTTACTAAATATTTAGAAAATTCAGGAAACCGAATCAAGTTGTCAATACGCTGCCCTACATCGCTAGGCCAACGAACACCTATAAGTTGTGAGGCTTTTTTATTTCCCCACAAAATATTAAGCTCATTTGACAGCACTAAAGCACCATCAGGTAAAGCTTCTGCACCATCTCTAAATTTACGAAGTCGCTCATTTAATTGCTTTTGTTTCAAGCGCTGCTTACGAATGCGACGATACATGCCGTCATATATTCGCCCCCAAATACCATTTGCTTGAGGCGGAGAAATTGATTTACCTTGCCATAACCATTGTATTAATTTAAATAAGTGATTGTAATGCCATGCAAGTAAAGCTATGGCTACTATGCTAACAACAAGAAACGTTTGTCCAAGCATGTAGCCCAGAACAGCACTAGCAATTAGCCCACTAATAACTCGTGTTAGGAGTACCGAGGCTGAAATACGAAAATACATATATTAGCGACTAACCTGAGGTTTTAATTTTGCCCGAAAAACGGTAGCCCGAACCTCGAACAGTTTGAATAAATTCTTCATGGCCATCACCAGCAATAGCTTTGCGTAGACGACGAATATGCACATCAACCGTTCTGTCTTCAACATAAACATTGGTTCCCCAAACATTATCTAAGAGTTGTTCTCGGCTATACACACGCTCGGTGTGCGTAAGAAAAAAATGTAACAAGCGAAATTCCGTTGGTCCAAGTTCAAGCGCTTTATCGTTAATAGAAACACGATGTGCAACTGGATCTAAGTTTATACCATGAAAGTCGATTGACTCCTCCAATGCGGTTGGAGCCACCCGTCGAATAACAGCTTTAATTCGAGCAATTAATTCTTTAGGGGAAAAAGGCTTAGTTACATAATCATCAACACCCGCGTCAAAGCCTTTTACTTTATCGTCTTCATCAGCGCGTGCGGTTAACATAATAATAGGAATAGAACGCGTGTATTCGTTTTGCTTTAATGATTTGGCTAACTTTACGCCTGTACCACCGGGTAACATCCAATCAAGTAAAATTAAATCTGGGTATGGTTCTTTAATTTTAGCTTGCGCTTGTTCTATAGTTTCAGCTTCTATGGCATTAAAACCATTTTGCTCTAAAACAAACGTTATCATTTCTCTAATTGCTGCTTCGTCTTCAACAACTAATATCTGTCTATTCATGTATCCGTCCTAATAGCTTAATCGTATAGTGAACATTGTGATAAAAAAATATGACAGTTTCATGACAACGGCAAAATTATAACTAAAATTGCATTAGTTTATATAATAAATTAAACAACATCATGATCAAGAATACAAAACAAATAGGCAAGAAAAAAGCCGCAAAATGCGGCTTAATTATAATGAGTCTTAACTAAAATTCGACCCACTGATTTAATGACAACTTATCATCAATATTAAAATTTATATTCAACACCTGCAGCTAAATAGTTTTGATCTTCGCCACTGTCCATATCGAAAGTTGTGTAAAACGTATATAACTTTGTGCTTTTAGCTAATGCATAGTCTGCACCTACAGTAATACCTGATTTGTCATCACCGTCTTTAAAGTCAGCAGCTTGGTATTGACCTTTAAAAGTTATTTTGTCCATTTTGTATTTAGCCGACAGCATATAACCATCCATTTCGCCTGAGCCGTCTACTTTTTCTTGAGTCTGTATCATGGCACCTAAAACAACACCCGACACTTTACCTTGAACTGTAGCACGCGTAATGTCGTAACCGTTTACGTCTGAATCAACAGCAACAGAAGCAAAAAGGTTAGTTTTTTTCAATTTAGCGTCACCGTAGAACACAGCAACCGAAACGCCATCTTCAGCATCAACGGCATCTTCTGCAATATAAGTAACACCTAGTTGGAAATTACTAAATTTAGGTGATTTATAAGAAAGTGTGTCCGCCATGCGGTTCTCACCTTTCCATAAGTTTTTAATATCACCATTTAAATCACTAAATAAATCAACTTTACCTTGTGATTGTTTAAGCATAGTATCGTTTTTGCCTAATAATACTTCACCAAAGTTACCTGCTAAACCAACATATTGGTTACGATCTGTAATGCTGTCGCCTTTGTCGCTATCACCATCTAAGTCAACTTGGAACTCAGCTTTATAAATTACCGTTAAGCCATCGCCCAGGTCATGTGAACCTTTTAGACCAATACGCGAAGCGTTACTTTTTACTTCGGTAAAAGAGCCTTCTCCTTCATCAGAAGATTGTAGAGAAAGATTTGCTTTACCGTAAACTTCAACATTAGCTGCAAATGCCGACATTGATAAAGAAGACAATAAAACTACAGCGATTTTGTTGTAAGTATGTTTCATGGTGATACCTTTGTAAATTTAAGTATGGCTAAAAATTATTTCGACTATATTGCCAAACTTTTATGACACTTTTGTGACACAAGAAGTTATTTTTTTGAAATTTTAAAAAAATTGTTTTTATTTATTGATACCTAGAACTATTTTTAAGTTTTTAAGAGAAATAAGGCAGTTAATATCGTATATTGAATTAACTACACTGAGAAGTTAGGCTTATTAAATGCCTAATCTATTGGTATCTATCATTGAACATTGAAAGCACGAACTTTTTAAAACCGCAAGAGTTAACAACCACTTAATAGAAGAACTATTTAATGAAAACAACAAGTCTGTCACGAAAGCTTCTAACGCGCGTATTGTCATTGTACTTTGTGCTGACATTTATCGTTACTTGTGTACAGATTGGCGCAGAATATATAAATACCAAAAACCACATTGCCAGCGAGTTACTCACCTTAGAAAAAACTTTTAGTGGCAGTTTAACGCGTGCAGTATGGGAACTTAACACCCAACAGGCAATATCAATTGCCGAAGGTTTAGTCGCTATCCCTATGATTAAAGGTATAACAGTTACCGATGAGAATAATTTTGTTATTGCCCAATTAGGTGTTACAACTGGAGAAGATAACCTCTTTATAGAATCTTCAAATGCAAATAAAACAGGTGATGATCAAAAATACTTTAATGTTAGCTCACACAATACAGGGTTATTTGGCCATGCTTTTCCATTAATTTTTGAGTTTTCAGGCCGTACAACCAAAGTTGGCTCTGTGACATTATTATCAAGTAACGAGGTGATTTTCAATCGCATACAAGTCGGCATATATTTTCTCATTGGTAATGCTATGGTCAAAACCGCAGCACTTGTATTGCTCTTTTCTTTAGCCTTTTCTAGCCTATTAACGCACCCACTAAACGAATTAACCGAGCAAATTAATCAATTTGATATAGATGATCCTGAAGCCTCTAAACTACATGTTATTAATTATGAAAATAATGAGTTAAATATTCTTCAAAATGCATACAACAATTTAATTGATGAACTCGTGATCTACCAAGAAAAGTTAGCTTTAACACAAAGTAAAGTTATTTCAGCAAACAGTAAATTAGATGAACAAAATTTAATGCTAGAACAAGAGGTCGCCCGTAAAACATCTTCATTAAGCACCACTATGTTAAAAATGGAACTACAACAACGAGAGCTATTAGAGCAACAACAAAAACTTCAAGCTGAAAATAGCCGAAGAAGTCTTACTGAAAAAACCCTTTTAGAAACTAATAATGAATTGAAAGGCTCAATAAAGGAATTAAAAAAAGCCCAAGAGCGATTACTTGATACAGAAAAAATGGCAGCACTTGGGAGCATGTCGGCAGAAGTTACCCATGAAATTAATACCCCAATTGGCGTCAGTATAACTTCAACCACTTATCTAACAGATTTACTGAGTAAACTTAAGTCAGACATCGACAGTAATAAACTCTCAAAACGTGAGCTTAACGATTTTACCAATAACTCAAAACAAGGGTTAGATTTATTGCTTAACAACCTTGAACGGGCCTCAGAGTTAATTACTAGCTATAAACAAGTTGCAGTTGATCAAATAAGTGAAAAAATTCGTCAAATTAACTTAGCTCAATACCTTGACGAGATTATTCATTCTTTGCACCCTAAGCTGAAAAAAACCAATCACACAATTAAGGTTAATTGCCCTAACGATGCAGAAATATATTGCCACGCGGGGGCTATTTCTCAAATATTTACTAACCTCATCATCAACTCAGTAGTGCATGGCTTAAAGGATATCAACCGAGGTAAAATTACAATAGATATTCAACTTAATGGTGAACAAGTTCATATTATGTATAAAGACAACGGCCACGGTTTGTCTGAGCAGCAATTAGCACATTTGTTTGATCCATTCTTTACTACTAAAGCCACCAAAGGTGGAACTGGCTTAGGCACTCATATAGTACATAACTTAGTCACCGATACCTTAGGTGGTAGTATTCATGCAACTTCTGTCGTTAATGAAGGCTTAGCTTACGAAATAAAATTTAATAATATGCATTAAATACTGAGTATATCGTTGGATTAATCTAAGGCGTGCGTGATTGATATAAGTACGGTAATATAGCCGTCGTTTTTCAATTATTCGCCCACAGTAACAGGGCAAGGATTATTTTAATGTGGTTTAAAAACCTATACTTTTTTGCTTTTACCCGCCCTTTTGAATGTTCTGAAGAAGATTTAGAGAAACAATTATCTGAGCATTTATTTACTCCTTGTGCATCAACTGAGCAATCACATTTTGGTTGGGTTAACGCGTTAGGTAAACATGGTGATACTGTAGTACACGGTGTAAACGGCAATTACTTATTATGCGCCCGTAAAGAAGAAAAAATTCTCCCAGCTCCTGTTGTTAAAGACATGCTTGAGCAAAAAGTAGCACAATTAGAAGCTGAACAATCTCGCGGTGCTACAAAGAAAGAAAAAGAGCAATTTAAAGAAGATATTATTTTTGAATTACTGCCTAGAGCTTTTTCTCGTTTTAGTGATACCCGTGCTTATATCAACCCTGTACACAACATTATTGTTGTTGATACCAGTAGCAGAGGCAAAGCCGAAGACTTTTTAGCGCTTTTACGTAAGTCACTTGGTACTTTGCCAGTAACAACACCATCACCAGAAAAAGCACCTGATGAGCTAATGACTGAGTGGTTAGTAGAAAGCAATTTAGGCGCTAATTTCCAACTCGGCATGGAAGCAGAATTTAATGCCCTTGGAGATGACGGTGCTGTAGTTCGCGTTAAGAATCAAGACTTAACTTCTGAAGAGATTAAAGCCCACTTAGATGCAGACAAATATGTTGTAAAAGTAGCACTAGAATGGGATGAGTCATTATCGTTTATCTTATGTGACGACTTAGCGATTAAACGCCTTAAGTTCTATGACGTAATACAAGAGCAGAATGACGATATTGATAGTGATGATATTGTTGCCAAACTCGATGCAGATTTTGCCTTAATGGCTGGCGAGTTAAATCGTTTTATAGATAATTTATTAGCTGAGTTTTCACTAAAAGCGAGTGATTATTTAGAAGTATAATATCGCGGTTTATCAAAGAAGTTTACTCGTAACTAAAAAGGCGCTTTCAGCGTCTTTTTAGTATCAATAAGTAAAGTTTCGAATTCTACAATATTGCAGAGGTGGATTTTAAAACATTGATTTAACTTGCGCTAACCTGTCAGTAAACTCTTCTGTCTTCATAAAGTTTAAATTCGGTAAAATGCCTTTTTCAACATAGCTTTCCAATAAAAACTCTTGGGTAGATTCATTTTTAAATATTTCATGATAAACGGCACCAGCTCGAATGAAGTCAATGTAGTGTGCTTCTTTCGGTAATACACTTAAGTCGTTCCATGTAATCACAACTTCTCTAAAGTCTTTTGAGAACCCCCAAGCATTTGTCATTTCAGCGGCTATTTCATTGGAGAGTTTAACGATCACTTTATTCAAAAAAGCCGATTTTGCAAATACGTCAGGGTGATTTTTTGCTTCAGCTAAAATAGGTAAAATACCAATATTATGTATCAGTGCGGCTAACGTTAATGATTCAAGGGTAAAATTAGATTGCTTATTTTTTTGTAAATAAAATGTCATCAAAGTAATAGCAACCGAAGCTACATCAATAGTTTTACGCCACGATTTTTGCATGTATTGAGATACAACTTGATTGTCAGAAACAAACATTTGCTCAACAGCCATTGCCGTAGCAATAGTTTTAATTTGTCTTAAACCGATGCGAGTAACGGCTGTAGGAACAGAGTTTACTTTTACACCTCGGCCAAAAGCAACGCTATTAGACACTTTTAAAACGCCTAAAGAAAGCGCTGCATCATGACTAATAATATCGCTCATTCTAGCTAAACTGATATCAGGATCATCAGCAGCTTGTCTAACTTTTAAAGCGACTTCAGGTAACGTAGGCAGTACTAACGCATCTTGTTTTATTTTTTCAATAAGTATTATATAAAGTGCGTTTTCTGCGCTCATCAAAGTATCCTTCTTTTAAAGTTAAAAAACAGCCGTTAATACTAAACGATTTAATTAATTGCTCTACTTTATTGTGCGAAGCTAAAAAATTAAATCCATTTTATTTAACACAGTACATTGAAAACCAAGCAATTAAAAGTATATTTTTTAACCTGCAAATTATTAATAAAAACATATATTCAAACGGTTAAATATTTAAATGTTCTACTTTTTCATGCGGGAAAATAGAGGATTATCAGTCATTAAACTTAGTCAGTAGTTATTCTACTGATAAATCTTAAGCGTGAATTAGCTCGACTTACTTAAACTTTAACGTTTTACTCAGCAAATTTGGCTAATAGACTGAGAGTGTAATACAAGCTATTAATGATACTATTAATTTTCAGCAATAAAGAAAAGTATTAAAAAAAAAAGAGTGCTTAGAGCACTCTTAGTCTGATATTTTATGAAACATTACCACATAGGTCACTCTATACCGAAATGGCCGCTTTAATATGAGGGTGTGCCTGATAGTTTTGAAGTTCAAAATCTTCATAGGTGAAATCAAAAATACTTTTTACCTCAGGATTAATCCACATACTTGGCAAAGCCAGTGGTTCGCGAGATAACTGCTCGTCTACTTGCTCAAGGTGGTTCAAATACAAATGAGCATCACCAAATGTATGAACAAAATCGCCTAACTCTAAATCACATACTTGAGCGATCATCATAGTAAATAATGCATAGCTTGCAATATTAAAAGGTACGCCATACATTTTTACTCCCCCTAGATAATGCACAGTTCGCTAAATCACATGACAGTAGAGATAAGTATAACACTGTGCATTTTAATATCTATATATTATCCGACAATTTTTGCCTATCGACAAAAAATGTCAATTATCTATCGTTGACTATTACTGAGTTCGGTTTTCATTTGCACAGTTGTCACCGCACCCAAAGGCTATCAAGCCCAACCAGAGCCACCGCATTTATAACAATTACCTCCGCCTCCTCCTGTTCCTCCACATACAGAACAAGTTCCTTTTTCTGATGAGTATCCATATGAAGTACCAGTAGAAGTTGAAATACTAGATATTTTACTTTTTTTCTTTTTAACCTTTTTAGGTCCTGGTTTATTCATGATTAGCTTAATATCATCTAAGCCTCTTTGCTTATTGAAAGAAGACCACCAATATTCTGCGGCATCTTTTTCGTCAAATCGAGTAACAACATTTGTCTTGGCTGAAAGACACCATTTCATATCTGAATCAGGGTATAGGTAAGCATTCTTCCAGTTGATTTTTTCTTTAGATAACTCCACACCTAAAAAGTATATATATTTACCTTTGGTCTCGATATTAATGATATTAAGGGGGGCTGATATTCCAGCTTGACTAGGCTCAAGTTTATCTACGGATGGTGTGCTTGGAATATTTTCAATAGGTGGTTCGACATCTACACCTAAAACAGCTTTCAAATCGATGATATGGGTTCTAGTAAAGTATATATATGCCGATTCATTTGCCAACGTTACTTCAAACTCATCATCATCAAAAGAAATAAATGCTTCATAGATATCTGCTTTGTTATTATTAGAATGCACAAACATTGCAGAATGGTTTGGGCATAACGATAAGTAATTTTGATAATGCCTGCCTTCTATATCTTTTAAAAATTCTACTTTTTCAAAATAATAATCATTTTTAAGGTCCTTAAAAGGCAACTCATATTGGCAAATTTGGCAAATCATTTTGCCATCATCATTGGTATACTGGTTTATTAAATATTCGGCAGCTTCCCCTTTTACTTTATTCACACCCACTTGAACACTTCTTTCTCTCACTTCAGCTACTCTATCAGGAGCCTCACTTGCTGATTCTTTAACACGATCCGCCCTTAATGCTTCATTTTTTGGTGTGCTTTCGGGTAACTCAAAATCTTCTATATTACTATTTTGCTCAGCCCTTAAAAATGCACTTCTTTTTTCTTTTGATAAAGAGAGAAAAGCTTTCATTTCATCAATATCGCCTTCACTATCAACACTAAGACCTAGCTCTTTCGCATGAGAAATCTTTTGCTTTGCTTCATTATTCTTCGATCTTTCCTTACTAAATAGACCTATTACAAGTGACAATTCTGTTGCAAGTGACAATTCTGTTGCAATAGGCAATTTAAATTGCTCTACAACATTATTAAGTACTGCATCGCAAGGCTTAACAAAAGTTCCATCCTTGTTAGGTATCCATTTCTGACTTTTTAAAACTTGCACAAGTTGGCTATCTGCTCTTCGACCTCGGTTACTTTTGTTTGAGATATGAATTGCTCTAAGATGTATCATTTTTAAATTTTTTAAAAGATCCCAGATTAACAAGGCCCCCTCAATCGAAATATTGTCTATAAATTTAGTTAATTCTGGGACATGAAAGTCTCGATTAGTTCGGGTTACCGTCCAGTTACCAGGAGAGCCATATAGAAAATTTCTTTCTATATTATTACAACAAGTCGTTCTTACAGGCTGAAGAGAGTGCTTTACACCTAGCCGCTTTAAAAAATCGATAAATTTTTCAGTATCAACAGAATCACAAATATATTCGGAGCTAACTGAAACAGTTTTACATTCAGACGCTAAATTTAAACATTGAAAATACTTTTCAAGTTCAAGGTTCGTATAGAAGGAACTGATAAATAACCGACTATATAAAGTGGGTGTTTTATCTTCATTACAAATAAATTGGTGTTCTTTAAAGACATCAATTTCATTCCTATTTTGATTATCAAACTCTATAAACATATTTAAATGTGAAATATGCTCATCCCAAGGAATACCTTCATGATTATCACTATAAATGTCATTTAATATTTTCTTAACTTCTTCTTTATTACCGTAAGTATTTACACCTAACTCTTCTAAAAATTTGTTTATATCTTGACTGGTATTTGTACCTTCAAACTCTGAAAGTAATTTACTATTTACTCTGGGGGTTAAATCATCATTAACTCCTACACTTGAAGGATAAAAACACTCACTTCCCTTAAGGAAATTATTCGATTGAGTTTTAATGAGTGAAGCACCTTCAATCTCATCAATTCGATAGACTGGCTCTAACTCTTTATATAGCAAAGAATAAAAATTACCTAGCCAAGTGTTACTTTTTCTTTTAATCCATTTTTCAAAATCATCAAACTTGTCATTCTCTTCAGTACCATACCAATTACTAACCTCTTTTTCTCCATGTTCAGATATAAATTCGACAAGTTCATCTACATCCCAATTGCCCACACCAATATTTGAAAGAAGCTTATCCTGTCTGCCATTTTTTTGATTTACACCAATAGCCCATTCGACTTTTTTATCAGTATCTGCAACAAAATACCGTAAATCGTTGTTAGTAAATGCTTTTTTAAAACTTATTTTTGATTGGTAAAGTAAAGAGGCTTTTTTAAATCCTCCTTCAAAAGTAGGAACTAAAGGTGAGTTTTTTAATGCCTCGTGAACAGAATTTAAAATTGGTAAATAACGCTGCGGAATAACATCACCAAAATTAGGTAATACCGCTAAAAATGTCTGATTTAACAAGCCTAAGCTTTTAATACTATTTAAAGATGAAGATGTTAATAGTGCAAGCAAATCATAAAGAGGTAGGTTGGCATCTGTATCTTTTATGCTCGCTCGACTAAGTTCAGGTATAAATGGTGCATGTATATTAAATTTCAGCCCTGAAACTTCTTTTTCTGCGGGAAAATAAACCGATACACTTCCACTAATAGGTTTAATTTCAAATTGCTCTGATATAGCTAATTTGTCATTAAATAAAGGTTCTTTTATCTTTTTAAGAAAAGTTAATGGATAAGCAATAGATACGTTTAGTAATGCTTTATTTGGTATTTTCTCTGAAAATCTAAGCCAATGAGAAAATGAGATTTTGACATTTTCTTTATATTTAATAACTTCAATATGATTAACAGTATGTTGTTCTCTAGTTAATTCAAATTGTTCACCACTATTAACTTTCCACTTTATTAATTTGATATTTTGTAAAAAAATTAATAATTGTTCATTTAATAATTCTAGCCCTTCCTTGATCTCAGAAAATGCCTTTATTGCTGCTTTCTTAGGGTTATTAAATGGAAAAACAAAGGTTGTTCCATTTCGATTACTAGCATTTGGCTCAATAATTTCTGGAACAACCAACCTTTCAATTCTAAAGTTAGTATTATTCGAAAATATAATGGGGGTTTCGGTATAGGCAAATACTGCTTTAAAACCGATTCCAAATCGCCCAATTTTATCTTCATTATCTTGTTTACTGCTCTCTCCAATATCGGTTATTGAATCAATATCTGCTTTATCGAAAGGTCTGCCGTTATGATTGAATCGAAGTTCTTTATCACTCAACTCAAACTCTATTTCTGAAGCACTTGTATCTTCAGCATTTTGTAACAACTCATAAATGAAGTGAGCTTTATCAGGGTACAATTCTTCTACTATTTTTCTAATACCACGGTGTTTATCCATGACATCTGCTAATTTTATTCTATCCTGTCTTATCTCATCAAAAAAAGCTTTCACATCAATCTTCCTTAATAACTTCTATTATTCCATAACAAATCAGTGAACTATGTACATCTCCACTTTCAGCCGCCTTTTCTAGGTCATTCATTCTAAGCTCAAAATCTGCATTGGCTCTTGCTAGTTCACTTTCTTTCATCAGCTTAATTTTGTCATTAGTAGCATTATGTAACTGCTCTTCGATAGTTTTACATCTAGCTTTGTGGCTTGTATTTAAACTTTGAATTCTATAACTAACCAATTGCCGATTAGCCTCAATATGGTCAGCTTGAGATCTGCTCCACCTTTCATGGTGCTCTAACTCAATAACTTCCATCATTTCGTCATCAAGCGCCAAAGGCTCAGTTGAATCTGTAGATTGGGTTAATAAATTAAGTAACAATTGCTCAAGTTGTTTATTGGCACATACAGCGATAACTTGATCGTCTCTTTTAACACCTTTATTTTCCCAGTGATAAAGAGCAAAAGAATATTTTCCCACAGGAACGTCATTAGTTTTAATAGCCAATGAGCAACTAGCTTTATCACATATTTTTGAGCCTTGAATAGATTGCTTTACTAAAGGGTGAACAGGCGTTATCAATAACAAGTCGCTATTATCTACTGCGGCTTCTTGGTTAAACGTTAGACTTAGTGTTGAGTCATTGCCCTTTAACCATTTCTCCCAATTTCTACTGATAGGCTCTTTGGAGCGAGGAAGAAGCCTATAATCTTCAAGTAAAGCTTTTCTAGCTTCTTGACTTAAGCGAAGTGAATTTATTTCTTTATCACCGCTGATATATTTTTTATCACTGTCCATACGAACATTGATGTACATTTCTATGCAACTTTTCAAAGCTAAAGGTGCCAACCAAAAACTACTGGCTAATTCAATTTCATCTTGCCAAGTTTTTGTTGGTACGTGTAAACCAAATAATTCTGCTTGACGGTTTTCTAACTCTTCTTCTTCAGCAATTTTTCTAATTTTATTATCGGATAATTGTGCTAGTTGCCTAGACTTTTCTTCATTAGATAAAGTAAAACTATCCGCTATATTATGAATTTCTTGTGTTATCTCTCCTAATATTTCTTCACTACCCCCAATGGAACGCTCAAAAACGCCAATACGCGACAAGCAGCGGTCATGAATGTCAGCATCAACAGTACTAGGAGTAATAATATTAACAATTGCTACAGTTTCACTTTCTTGTCCATACCTATCAATTCGCCCTATACGTTGCTCAATTTTCATAGGATTCCACGGTAAATCGTAATTTATTAAACAATCACAGAATTGAAAATCTAAACCTTCACAGCCAACTTCTGATGACAGTAAAACATCTATAGCTTCTTCATGTGATTTTGTTAAAGAGAATCTTTTTCTTAAGTCAGCCCTTACATCATCAGGGATAGAACCATGAATTAAACCAAACCTAAGATCGGCAGTTTTGAGCTTTTCCGCTAGATAATCGATAGAATGTCTAAATGTAGTAAATATAAGAACTTTATTATTTTCGAGTACTGTTTTTGCCTTTATCGTATTAATGAAAGCTTCCGCTTTAGGATCTACCTCATCAAGTTGCTCTGATAGCAATAACAAACCTGAAATATCATCTTGAATTGAATCAATAAATTCATTACTCATTTCAAGTGATTCATCATCATCACTACATTCTAATAATTCTAAAGAATCAACCTTCCTTGCTAGTATGTCTTTTAGCAATGGAGCTAAGCCGTATAAACAACTTGCTGCTTGTCGTCTAATCGTTGTCATCATAAATTTTACATTACGACTTCCGTGACTATACGTTAAGATTTTGGCTATTATTTCCAGCAAACTATCATGTAAAGCCCTTTGTGAATCAGTGAATTCAATAGAAAGTGTTTCTGGTTTTCTAATGGTAAAATCACCAATATCTCTCCTTCTAGTCCGATTTATTAATCCACTAAATGTATTCAATTCTTCAATTTGTTTTATTAATTTGACGCGGTTAACTTCATCAGAGTCACCTACCTGATCCCAAATGGTTTGAAATTTTGGTGTATCTCTTATAAAAAGACTTCCCCACTCAGTATTAATAGCTTGAGATAGTTCATTTTTAACATCCTGCTGCCAACCCTTTGAAGCTTTTCTACAGGCATTTACAGCCTCATGTATATATTGATTTGGTTCAGCCATCATTTGAAAGCTATTGTTATCAATAATCAAGTCTGGCCTTATTACATTTAACAGAGTAAATAAATCATCACTACCCAACTGAACTGGTGTTGCAGTTAAAAATATTACGGCTTGCGCATTATCACAAAAATATTTTACCCCCTGATGCAGGTATGTATCTGAGTTTCTAATATGGTGCGCTTCATCAACAATTACTAAATCAAATTTAGGAGGTGGATCAAGTGAAAGTAACCCTTTATCCGTTTTTCTTTTCTTACCGGATGGACCATACACAAGATCCGAATCAAACAGGGAAAAAGGAACGATAGCTTTCGAATACTGCTCAGGCCATTCACCCTCCAAATAAGTTTCTTTTAAACAATGCCTTAAAAGTCTGCCATCCAAATGTGAGAATTTCTCGTCAAATCGTTTCATTTCCATTTCCCATTTACGTTCTGCTACAAGCGCTTTAGGACATATAATTAAAATGGAATTAAGATCAGTTCTTGAACGAAGTTCTTGAATTATTAGGCCAGCCTCAATTGTTTTACCCACACCAACTTCGTCTGCAATCAATAGCCTAGGTTGATCAGCTTTAATTAATTTCAGTACTGGGCGATATTGATATGGAACAAATTTGACCCTTCCAGAGCGAAGTGAATGAATATTATTTGCTGATGGGAATTCAAGCTGCAAAGCAGTTAAATGCGCATGCAATTCATTGATGCTAATATGGACTTGATCATTGGAAGTATCACTAGCTATTTCTTGAAGTTGACTTTCATAATATGTTGAAAATTTATTATCTTGAAAGACCTTATATTGAATTCCTGAAGCACTACTAATAACCTCAACAATAGGTAATAGAACACTGTTATCTGAACGTAAACAAACAACTTCACCACACGAAAATAAATTAGGCTTAATTTCGTCTACTGGCTCTACATCAGTAATACTCTGAGCTTTGGTAGACATTCCATTAAGAAGATGATCTGTTCTGGATTTTAGAATAGCCATAGTCGTTTCGGAAGCGCCAATAACTTCTAGAACGCGACCGAGAGTATCTACATCTCTATAAATTTCACTATCAGGTAGATCCCTTGATAAATGCGCCCATTTATTTCGCACACTTTGTAATTCTTTAATCCAGCTTCTTGCTTCTCTTGGCAACATTAGCTGTTGATACAATTCAAACCAATTTTGATCAAGTAAACGAATAAGCGCAGCAAAATCTAATTTATCCAAGTTATCTAACTTCCTCTCAGTAGCAAGTTTTTGCTGTTGAAAAGAAAGGCGATTGATAACATTATCGATCCACCAGTTATCAGATAGCTTCGGAAGCTCTGTCTTCAAAAAACTCTGAAGCTCTTTGGTTCCCAGTTTAATCAGTTCATACATAAAGCTCTCGTCCTTTACTCATTAATTACTGGATAATTAGCATCACCCCAAAGTTGTTCTGGGCTGTTCATCATAATATCAATAACATAAGGAACTAATTGCGATAGAAACGCCACGGAATCTCTAACCTGTGTACGGTTAGCACTACTGTTCCAAGTTGCTCCACCATGTATCATTTGGTTTCTGAGTGTATACATGCGTTGTAAAACAATCGTTATTAACTGTTCTGTATGTTTATGGGCTAATGCATAACTTGCTGAAACTTTTGCTTTTGAAAAGCGCTCTTTCCAATCAGCTTCTGTTATCTTCCCATTATGGAAATCCCAAAAAGGTTGGAAAACAAATTTATTGTTTAACAGAACCCTTACACTTGAAGTAAACTCAGACCATAACAATGAATACAATTTATTGTCTTGATCTAACTCGACCAACTTAGTAATGAATGCTGAAAATGCTTTTGTTTCAGTTTGTTGTATACACTCAGTGTCTTGTGCATATGCAGCATTGAAAGCAATCCATAAAAAGATAAACTGGCTATCTTTGTCTTCACCACATTGTTCCGATTTATTTAACCAGCTCAACGCTCGATGAACTCTCAAAGAAAGGTTATCCGAAAAGTCATCTCTCAATAGCCTTTGTTTACTCTTTAATATTTGATATTCCATTTCAACTATTCCTTATCAATTACAACCCAATAGTACGCTGCATACTCTGTGTCCATGATGCTTTAAATGCCGAATCACCAGCGAATAACTTATAAAGATCTAACTCATCTTTTCGCCTTGCCAACATTACCTCTTTAAGCATTTTTTCAAATGCTAACTCTCGGTTATGAGGATCTGGGTTTTGCTGGTACTTAGTCTCAAAATCAGGATGAGTACGAACGCTTTCAGCAATGTTAATAAACTTAATTTTTTGTTCCTCTGGAGTTGCACTCCAGCCTTGAAACCATCTTTCGTTAAAGTTTTTAATGATATCGTCAAGCGGATCTCGTTCATCACCTGTACCATGCGCACCACGAGGATTTGGGTTCTGTGGGTCTAACTCCGTTTCAGTATCATCCATAGCAATACCATGATTTAGTTTTACTCGTTGCAAACCATACGAGCTTAAGTCAACAGAATCTAATAACGAATCTATTGCATCTGCATCAGGATCTTTGATAATTAATTTAGGTATTAAGAATTTAAGAAACCAGAATAGTTTTTCCCAATCCACTATTTCATATGGCATAATTGAAGCCATCTGACCGTATATTTTTACGAACTGCTTAGCTTTTACCTTAAAGTCTATTTTGTCTTCACCCTCAAGCTCTAATTCAATATTAAAGCGATTAGCGGCAGTATCGATTATAGGGCTTAAGGTCTGCGCGTCATCATTATTAAAATAGCGTTTAACAAAGTCTTCAACTTCATACCATTCATAAACACCAACATCATCCATTAAACCCTTAAGCTCATGCAGCACATTAACATCAGTTGCTTTAGACAAAGTAGTCGAGGTATAAAACGGGTCGAATGCAGTCTTGATTTCATCAACGCTATTAAAGAAATCTAATACAAATAGATCTTCAGTTTTCTTACCAAGTTTTGGTGCCGAGCGGTTTAAGCGAGATAATGTTTGAACACAAAGAACATTGCCTAGTTTTTTATCTACGTACATTGAACAGAGTTTTGGCTGATCAAAGCCTGTTAAGTATTTATTGGCCACAACCAATAAACGATAATCATCTGTATCAAATTTATCTTTGGTTTCACTTTCCGCAAAACCGTTCATTTCAGCTTCTGAGTATTCAACACCATCGACTTCTTTTGTGCCTGAAAACGCAATTGCAACTTTAAATGGGTTACCTCGCTCCTCTAATATACGTTTAATTGCTTTATAATATCTAATCGCTGGAATTATATTCTGTGTTACAACCATACCCTTACCTTTACCCCGTAGCTTCTTAGCATTAACAACATGAGGGATAAAGTGTTCCAGCATAATTTCAGCTTTAGTATTGATAGTCTGTTGGCTCGATTCTACATAGGCACGTAAACGTTTTTGCGCTTTCTTAGTATCAAAATCAGGGTTGTCTTGAATTGATTTTTGTATTTCGTAATAACTCTTGTACGTGGTGTAGTTGGCAATAACATCAAGAATGAAACCTTCTTCAATTGCTTGTTTCATCGAATAAAGGTGGAATGCTTTAAAACTTCCGTCTTCTTGCTTTTGTCCAAACTTTTCTAATGTGCTGTTTTTAGGCGTTGCTGTAAATGCAAAATAAGACGCATTAGGACTCATCTTTTTCGCTTTTATATTTCTAAGCACTTTATCAACAATTTCATCATCAACAAAACCCATGGATGCGTTCATCTTTTCAGAGTTATCTCCATCTTGAGAACTGTGTGCTTCGTCAATAATCACTGCAAATCTTTTATCGCCTAGGTTTGAAAGCCCATCGATGATGAATGGGAATTTTTGAATAGTAGTGATGATGATTTTCTTACCATGCTCCAATGCTGACTTAAGCTCGGAAGATTTAAAGGCAGGAGCAATTATATTTTTAACTTCAGAGAATTCTTTTATATTTTCTCTAATCTGTTTATCAAGTAAGCGTCTATCTGTTACCACAATTACTGAATCAAACAGTGGTTGATCAATACCTTTACTACCCGGTGTATCTGCGCTAACAGGGTAAGTTTCAATTAGCTGGTAAGCAGCCCAAGTAATAGAATTAGACTTGCCCGAGCCTGCTGAATGCTGTATTAAATAAGTGTGACCAACACCATTTGTTGCGGCATGATCTACTAAATTACGAACAACGTTCATTTGATGATAACGAGGGAAGAATAATGTCCGCTTCTTCAAATCATCTTTACTAGTACCATCTAACCTCACAAAGTGTTGGATAATATTAGCTAAGCTATCTTTACTAAAAACTTCTTCCCAAAGATAGCTTGTTTTATGTCCAAACAAATTGGGTGGATTACCTTGTCCGTGATTGTTACCTTTGTTAAACGGCAAAAAAAATGTGCCTTTACCAGCTAGTTTAGTGGTCATATAAACTTCATCAGTATCAACCGCCATATGCACTAAACATCGTCCAAATTGCAATAATGCCTGGGAAGTATCTCTGTCATCACGATATTGTTTTTGACCATCGTCACGAGCGTTTTGGCCTGTCCAAGGGTTTTTAAGTTCTAGGGTTATTAATGGAATGCCGTTGATGAATAACACCATATCAATTTCTTGAAGTGGGTTAGTTTGAGAATATCTAATTTGGCGCGTTGAACTAAATATATTTGCCGCAAAGTTCTGGTGAACTTTGTCACTGCTACTTGCCAGTGGTGCTGGGTACATTAGGTTTAAGTGGGCATCATCAACACTTAAACCTTTTTTTAGTAGGTGCAATATGCCGTGTTTTTTGATCAGTCTGTCAAAGCGTTCAAGTACTTTGCGTTCCCAGTCATTCGGATTGTTTTTCTTAAGTTTTTCTAACTCTTGTTCTTGAGTATCCTGTAAAAACTGCCAAAATAACTTTTTATCCAACGCGTAATGCATGTCAAAATCTGACGGGTAACCAAGCTTGAATAGTTTATTATTAAAATCAGATGCAGCTTTTTGTACTCCTGCTTTTATATCTTCTATGCATGTACCTGTTAAGTGTTTCTCTATCGCAGACTCTAAAGCTTGTTCATTTGTTTGACTGACCATCCTAAACCTCAATTCCATTATTATTACTCATCATCATTAGCCCTTAATCACTTTAATTACTCGCCAACTCGGAGTTCCTTTTTTAGGATCTTTATCCCATATTTTTATAGCTTTTATAAACTCGCCATCATTTAAGCCATTTAATAAATATGGTGCAATAAAAGCATCATTCACAAAACCAAACCCTTTAGGGTTAAGCTTTAAATCGCCTTCAATTTCTACAACTTTTTCGCTGATTTGGTCATCAATCTTATGAACTTCTAAAACATCAGATTCTCCTTGGTCTGAAGCGACTTTAACTTCTACCCAACAACCAATATCTGGTAACCCTTTACCATAAAAGAGACCTTTTCTAGCGCTTAGCTTATTACCTAAATTTATATAAATACTAAAGCCTTTACCTGAGCGATGATGCGAATCAACAATGCCAGTAACCATTTCTAGCTTTTCTGTCGCGTATTGAAGTGATTTATTAGCAAGGGCTTTTATTTCAGCTTTAAAATCGAAGTCATTTATACACGAAGCATCAAACCATGTTTGTTGAACTAGTTCTTCATGCTCTGGTTTTAAGGCCCAGCCATTCTCATTGTATATTTCAATAAGTTTACTTAAAGACGCAGATGCCAAATTAAACTCATTACTACTAGAAAATAGCTTAGCTAGGCCAAAGTACATTGGAATACAAAAAGGAGGCTCATGGGCTTCAACAATGCCTTTACAGTAACAAGCTATTGCCGCTTTATTATCTTCCACAACATAAGTATCAGCTAGTGCCCCCCACGCCCATGATTCAGACATTTTCTTACGCAAAACTAGTAGGGCCGCATTTCTAGCTTGATCAAATCGATTTGCGCTTACTAAGCACTTTGAAATATCGAACTGAAGCCAAGTTTTATTCTTATCTAAAGCGTTGTCTAAGGCATATTGTAAAAGGTTTAAAATACCGTCTAAATTTAATTGCCATTCTTTATTATGTTGTAACCAAGCCTTACTTGTTTGTCTCGCTAATCTAACGACTAGACTAGGATACTCACCACGCTCTGTAGGGTAAGGTTTTAAATCATCAGGCTGATATAAATTTGCACCAAAAAAAGTAATCATTTGAATGTACGTTTGATAATGCTCACCACAGCCTTTAAATAAATTAAAAAACCTAAAATCGAGTTCTTCACATGGTACTGGTAAATTTAGTTGCCCAATGCAACTAACCCATGAATTAACAACATTCTGCTCATTATTATTGGGGGCTTTATTTTGACGATTTAATACAGACTCTTGTGTCGCTTTTATTGCGGCATAACAAGCCCAAAATAAAGCAGTTCTCAGATAAGTATTATTTAAATCGTTTTGAAAAACGGCATAGCCACAATTCCAGGCATCAACAAAGTTACCTTGTTGCTTAAGTTCTCTAATCTGAGCAAATACTTCATTACTCATTTAAAGCACCTTTCATAAAATCCATAACATATTGTGTGCTTGCACGCTCAGGCATTACTTTTGTTGCTAAACCAGCTTTATCTACCCAAAACTTAAGCTCAATAGAATCGTTTCCATCACTTAAGCCAATTAACATTTCCCATTCAGATCTTTCTTTAGCCGTTAAAATATTAAAATCCGTTGAAGAATAGAATTCTTCAATAGCTTCCATTGCTTTTCTTAGTCGTGGTTCAGCTAATTTAGGAGAAGTATTTAATAAGGCCTTAAGTTCATTGCATAACTCAGCTTCATTACTTTCATCAGGATAAACAAGGGTTTTAACCTTAATATTTTTATCATAAGTAAAGCGAACTCTTTGCTTTGCTCCAGAGTTATGTTCAAAAGTATACATTTCTTGATAACTATGCTGTTTAACTTCGCTAATACGCCATGCTGTATTTTGAACCTTTCTACTGACCTCAAAATATAAAGATTTCAGCTCAATAACCTCTGAATCAAAACCAACTGGTGGCATAAAGGTTTCTAATTCTTGGCCTTCAGTAACACTATAATTAAAGCCTTTAGCAATGGTGAAAGGTGCAATTTTGCAATTACTATTTGGAATAAACTGACATTTGTATAACGGTGTTAATTTAGGATATTTGAGTAAATTTAACTTAATATTTGTACACATACTTGCTGTGTATAAAAATCTAAAATAAGCATCATTTGTTATCGCATCACCACTTGAGCCTCTACTTGCGTCCAAAAACACATTATTCCAATTACGCCCTTGCGCTCGGTGAACTGTCATTGAATAGGCGTAACGAATTCTTGCTGCATTTAATAATGGGCTATAGGAAATTTGATTCTGCACTAACTCTATATATTTTTTATTTTCAGCATCATAGTCAGGATGTTTTCCTTCTTTTAACTGTTTAACTTTTGTTTTTAAGTCTTTGAATTTTTCTTCGGCTTGTTGTCGAGCAACAATGCTAAGAACTAACATCTGATCTTGATTTAACTCTGGCTTTTCAGCATGTAAATAATCAATTAAATACTTTAAGCGTACATCACCAACACTCGGTACATTACATGTGAATTCACCAATGCGTACAAAAGTGGCTACATCTCGCCCTTTCAGTAAAAGCTCAATAACTTCAACATGATCTGATACGCCAGTAACACACATGATTTCGCCAGAATGTACCCAATCGATGCTACTTTCAATTCCTTCGGGGTTATCATTTATTGCTGGAGAACTCGTATGAAAATCAACTAAGTCACCAATACACAATGAATATGGATTTACTTGCTGCAACACTTTTGATTTTGCTGCCATATTTATCTTATGCGCAACATCATTTAATGCGGTAAGGTAAACGCCCTGATAACGCCCCATGGTTATTTCTTTACCAATGTCAGGGCTATTATCTACTTCACAAACAACATCATTGTTAGCTAGAGGTAACTGATTAAACTGTTTAAGCTGCATTTGCTGTGCAATATCGAATTGAAAGTCATGCAACTCTTTGGGATCAGATTCAATTTGTTGTTCTAAAAACACTTCAACCAAATCAATTCCTTTATCGTTTATTGCTTGTGCAGACAAAAGACATTGGTCTAAATTGCCACGAGATAGCTGATAAGGATCTCCAACCAATAATAGTTTAGGCGGGGTATCACCAAATACACTCAACAAGTCATTCACCATATGGCCTGTACCAAAAATAGTGGTATCCATGTCGTAGTAACTGTTGCTGATTAAATGAGACTCAACAATAACTATTACTTTATCCTTAACATCTTCATTGGTCAGAATAATGGGATGTTTTGCTAATTCCACACCGTTTGATTTTTTAATAACTCCATCGCTTTTATTGCTATAGAGCGTTTGATATATAGAAGTGAACTCTCCGCCTACCATGTCAGTATATTTTTTAGCTAACCGAGCATTAGGGGCAATTAAAAGAGGACTTAAATTTTTAGCTGAAATTAAATTGAGCATTTCACTCAACAGTGTTCGCTTACCTGTGCTCGACATACCTTTGAGAATAAGTGCTGAATTAGTAGAACTAATCCATGAGTTAGCGGCATCTATAGCTTTTCTCTGTGAGCCTAATGGAGAAAAGTCTATATCTGATTTTTCATCTTCATTTAATGAGATTTTTTTAGTAACGGGTTTACCATCTGGGAAGTATTCAGGAGCATCAAAAGCTTCAACAATTAGTGCCAAATCTCTATTTGATAAATCTATTTCAGCACTAGCGATAGAGTCAATAGTTCTCAATGCTTTATCTAAATCGCAAATATGAAACCAACTTTTTATTTGCTGTGGTACTTGGCTTTCATCAAATTGAATCGGTTGATGAAATATCACCAAGCCAGCAATATGTCCTAAGTTGGGACGAGACAACAGTTCAACATGACCGCTTTTAACATAATCTAGTAAAGCAAATTTATTATTTCTAAGTTGTAGAAATGGGTTTCGACTATTACCACCTTTAACGATAATATCGTCACATTTCCAAGGACCATTTTCAGAGAAGGTAACGTTACCACCAAAGTTTTTAAAGTCGATCACAATCATGGCATTGTTTTTAACAACCAGTGCGTCAAATTCTTTACCTGCAACAAAAAAATTGCCAAATAAATAAAGCTCTTCATCACGGTCTTGCCATTCAGCTTGTAACTTGTCGTATAGTGCATTGAATGCTTGGTTTTCGTGGCTATGAGTAAATGCACTGCCTCTGAATGCTTTAAATCCCATTTAATACTCCTTGTTGGTGACTAACCATATTTGACTTCCCTAAAAATCCCAAATTTGTTCACAAATGCGCTGAACAACACTATTTCTGTCAGCAATATCTATTTTCATATACTCTGAATGTGCCTTAAACCCTATTAACTTAACTTGATCTGACTTTAAAAAATTAGGGTTTTTCTCATAATACTTTTCATGAAGGGTTTGCGCGTAAGTGTTTTCTTTTATGTAATGTTCACGCTTATCTGAGTATTTGTCGCTGTTAAACGACTGGTTAGTACCTTGAGGTAGTAAAATTAATGCACCAATGTTATTGCGCCATGTTTGAAAGTCGGTAATTTGGTCAAATTCGTCCTTATGTTCTTCAAACTTATCTGCCCATATGTGCTCTATTTCAAAAGGCTTACCTTTAGGCGAAAAATACTGGGTATAGCTAATGTCTTTACCTACAAGCTCATCTAGGTGACTACTGATTCGACACAATAAATGTTTAACAAACTTACGATTCATTCCGTGCAGCCTAAACTGCTCAACACCTTCCCATTTTTGCGGAATATCATTGGCAAAGTGTTGATAGTTGTTAACCAGTTTATCAAGATCATTACTGCGTACCGCTTTAATAATATTGAACATGGTGTATTTAATAGCGGTTTGGCCAAATTTTTTATAATTTAAGCTTCTACGAACCGTGAAAGTTTCAATGTATTTGGCTGTAGCATTTAGTTTCGTTTTAATGGTTGACTCATCATCACCAAAGCATATTGAAGCTAATACCATTGGCTCTTGAAGTGAATCAGCAATGCCCCAATTTTTAATGTAATGAATATGAGCAAGATCTGATTGAAATTTTTTGCTTGCCTCTTTATAGGTTAAATACCACTTCACATAGAACGGAAATTTAACTTTGAAAAACTGATAAAAATCTTCAGAATTATCAAGTTCAAATAGTCCGTTATGGTTATCTTTAAACCAATTGTGAAATCCTGAGCCCACTAGTTCGAAGTCTTGATTTTCTGAACCAGCTTTACCGGGGCGAATACTGACAGCATAGTGACCACGAAACCAAGCATGGAAAAAGCTTTGGTCTGCATTTTTATCAATTTGATGCAGGTTTTGTATCGCCTCTTTCCATACTTCATTTATTTCATTACGTTGTTTACGATCCGTGATTTTTGAAAGTACATACCCTTTTAGCATTTCAGTTGACGTTAAATTCAAACCACGATCATTCATGGTTTCAAAAATGGTATAGGCGTTTTCATCGGAATAGGCTTTTATTTCAATTACGACCACATTTTCAATAAACCAGTCGATAAAAAACGGCAACGCTTTTTCATCAATTTCTTCAGGAAAGCAGCTATCTATATCAAGATAGCGATTGAGCATATTGGCTACGGTTTCATCATCATCTTCTTGCAGAGTGTAATCACCTGTTTCAAATAGTGACTTTAAACAAGGCTCACGGTTCTCATCTGTCATATTGAAGGATTTAACACGATACTTAACCGAGAAAATTAAATCGGCAATATCGACTTTATCTTCATTATCAAAGTCTTTTTGGCGGTTGTTCAAGTAAATCAACAATAGCGTGATAGAAGTAATACGTTGTTGCCCATCAATAATAGACTTTTTAGCGGTTTCAGGGTTTATACTGAAAACGACAGGACCTAAATAATAGCTATGGTAATTACCTACTGCTTCTGGAGCATCATCTACCTTGTAAGATTTTAAAAAAGTATTGGTTAAGTCTTCCACCAAAGTTTTCATATGCGATTCCCCCCAACGGTATTCCCGTTGGAAATAATCTATGTAAAACTTTTGCTCATTGAGCAGGCTATTAATGTTAGTGTCATTCGCTTCTATACGATTTTCTATTTGTTGATTCACGTTAATAATCCTTTTACTTCGATTCTTAATTGACACTCGGCACTTTGATTTTTCCAGTCACGGCACTATTGATGAGCGTGGTTTTGTATTCTTTTAGTTTTTCAATTTGTTGCTGAAAAATTAATTCTGATTGCTCTAATTTGATCGTATGTTCGTGAATGTATTTTACAATCTGCTCTTGTTCAGTAGCCGGAGGGTAAGGCACATAAATAGAGCCAAACTTATCAAAATAAAGGCGTAACCTTACATCCATAATTCCTCTAGAATGCTTTTTAAGTTCGCCAGAACACTGTTTCGTTCGGAATAAATAATGGTAGAAATATGAATCCATATCAACAGATGGTCTCAAAATATCGTAAGCAGGGCTTGTTACTCCATCATATTCTGATAACCCTATAGCTCCCATCCAAGCTAAAAGTTTATTTACAATAAAATCTCCCTTTTTAACAAACCAATAACCATCAGTTGTTGAAGCTTTATTTCCCTTTTCTGCCAAGTCTTTTCTTGGCCTTACCCCTATAGCAGCATAAATAGAAAGAAGCTCGTGGCTATTGTTCTTCTCTGAAGCTTCCATGATCAGTTTAAATATGTGTTTAACTTTACGTAACTCCCAATGCTCAGGAATATCATCAATCCAATCTATACCTGCACTTTTCATTGAAATATCAGGATTTAAACCTTGAGTAACCGCTTTCTGAATTATGATTTGCTTCCGCTCTTTTAACAGCTCAATTTGTTTTTCTTTGATGGTAATCGCTTTATTAATTTGTGCCGCTTTTTTATCTAAAAAATTGGAAATGGTAATCTGTTCCTGCTCACTTGGTATTGGTAATAAGGAATACTGCAATTCATCATAACTGATATTCTTACCTTCTCTAATACCAATCACTGATGTTTGTAATTCAGAAATAAAAACTTGAGCCTTAAACAAATACTTATAAAAGCCCTCATATAAATCTGGTCTTTTAGATTTTAAAACAGTGTAAGCAGGGCTAATAATTCCATCATGATGGCAATATTCTAAACCACCTTCAAAAGATCTTAAGCTTATGGCAAAGTCACCTTGTTCAATGAATTTGAAGCTCTCTAAATTCCCCGAAGGCATGACCATTCTATTTTCAACCCAATCCCTAGGAACAACACCTTGATTTTGAGTAACAGAAAGTAAAGTTTCCTCTGATCTATATTTTATAGAAGTGTCTTTATAAAGAAACTTCATCCTAATTGCATCCCAGTGACTTGGTACTTTTCCAAGCCAATCAACGCCCGAATCCTTATACGTATCATATTTAGGCAAAGTCGCTAATTTATTCACAGCTACTCTCCTCTCAACTGTGCAATATCAACACCTAAAATGTCTGCAATTAGCCCTTCTGCTTTTAGCTCAAGGTTAACGATGTCTGTAGCTACTTCATCGATTGTTCGTAGTGGCTTGTGCTGATAAAAGTATTTGTTGAAACTGATCTCATAACCAATTTTTGTACTATCGAGGTTTACCCACGTTTCGCTTATATGCGGCTGAACTTCATCAAGGAAATATTGGTGAATTTCGCTGTTGTTAGCATCTTTATCTTCAAGATAAGTCAGGGGTACTGACTCAGCATCACGTAAGTCAGAGTTAGACTCATAAACAGTGAATTCATTTTTGTTATCTGTTGAGAAGTAACCGAAGTCAGCTAAATCAGTGAGTTCACACCCTAGGTGTTGTAACAATTCATCTAATTTTTCTTGTTTGAATTTAACGACTTTCTTAATCACTTTTTCTGCTTTTTCATCGTACCAACTTACTGCATCTAAAATACTTTTTTTCTCGGCAGGAGTGATTTTGATAACTGCTTTTTTCAGTGACTTTTTGTTGTCGGCATTATTTTTAATGGTTAAATCAACGTCAACTTTAAATTCGTTAAAGTTGTCATATCCTTTGTTGCCAAACGCTTCTAACAGCTCTTCTGCCATTAGGTAAACATTAAGCAGCTTTAACCACACTTTAGTATCAAGCAATTTGGTTTTTGCTTTGGCATTGAGGTTAATGTCGTTATCTTCGCACCAACTGTAGATGGCTGCATCGTTGGTTTTTAAGTATCCCGCTTCATAAACCGAATCACCGTGAACACTATAGATATGTTCCATTGGTTCACGCAATTGTTTATCAAAGCGAAGTGGTACGATTAACTCAGGCTTAAACTGGGCACAGCGCCTGTCTGGGCGTTCAATATTCACTTTGTAATATCCAAAGTCATCATTATTAAATACTTTAGCGGCAATGCCAGTTGGATCTTTATCTTCGGTTAACTGGCGTTCAACATCAGTTGAGTCCAAATAAACTTGAGTGATCTCGCTAATATGCTCAGGGGTGAATTCACAGTTTTTATTACCTAAATTTTTACGTAACTTACGGAATAATAGACTTGCTTCAATAAGTTGAACTTTACCTTTACGGTGCTCTGGTTTGTTATTATTTAATAACCAAACATAAGTGGTGATACCCGTGTTATAAAACAGATTATTTGGCAGCTGAACTATGGCATCTAGCATATCGTTTTCGATAATGTATCTACGAATGTTGCTTTCACCTGAGCCTGCATCACCAGTAAATAGGCTTGAACCGTTATGAACAGAAGCAATATGAGTACCTAGAGGGCTAATATCGGTAGACTTCATTTTACTTACCATTTCCATTAAAAATAGTAATTGCCCATCGCTAGTGCGAGGGGTTGCATCTACATTTGACTTGTTACCCCAATAATCAGCTAGTTCAACAATGAATCGAGAGTCGATAACATCTGAACCATCTTTAATATTTTTTACTTCACTCGTCCAACTCTTGCCATATGGCGCATTTTGAAAACAGAAATCAAATCGTTTACCAGCGAATTCATCAGTAGATAACGTTGAACCTACTTTAATATTTTCAGGATCATTACCTTTGATCATCATATCTGATTTACAAATGGCATAGGTTTCGTCATTGATCTCTTTACCGTAAAGGTAAATGTCACGCTTTGAGCCTTCAATAGGGAATTTTTCTTCAATAAAGTTTTGCGCTTCGGTAAGCATGCCACCGCTCCCACAAGCTGCATCGTAGATCGTTAGCGGGTCTGGTAGTTTGGCTTTGATAGGATCAAACACTAAATGGATCATTAGCTCGATAACTTCGCGTGGTGTAAAATGTTCACCCGCTTCTTCATTGTTATCTTCGTTAAATTTACGAATTAATTCTTCGAAAACATAACCCATTCCCAAGTTAGTTAACGCTGGTAATTTAATGCCATCAGAGTCTTCTCTGTCATGTGGGGTTAAATTGATATTTGGTGAAACAAACTTTTCTAACACATCAAGCAGTACATCTTTATGTGCCATGTGCTGTACTTTAGTTTTCAGCTCAAAACACTCGATAATTTCTTTAACGTTAGCGCTGAAACCATTAAGATAATCCTCAAAGTTAGCTAATAGAATTTGGCGATTGTTAGTAGTGGTTTTATGCAGGCTTGTTAGCGTCCATTTTGATGTATTATAAAAAACGTATTTTGAGGCTGCTTTAAGCGGCTCGTCATCTAACTCTGTTGCTTCCATCTCTTCTTTTTGAAATTTAACTTCAGTTAATACCGCTTCTTTAGTTGGTTCAAGCAAGGTGTCTAACCTACGTAAAACTACCATAGGTAAAATTACATCACGGTATTTACCGCGCACGTATACGTCACGTAAGCAATCGTCAGCAATTGACCAGATAAAAGAGATAAGTTTGTTGTGTCCGCTGTGATCCATATTTATTCCTATAATGAAACGACTCTTTCGTTTCTTAATTAATTTTTAAAATTTATTTATATCCGGGCGAGATTGTCATGCTCGCCAAGTTTTCTAATTCTTTTACATTGCTGAGCCATAAGTGATGCTCACCACCTTTAAGAGAAGCATCAGCACTACAATCAACATTCCACTGGCGCATCAAATAGCCTAGTAAGGCTTCTCGCACCTCTAAACATAAAAAGCCATCTGTCATGGCATAATCTAGCTCAATGGCTTTTGGGTAACTTACAGATGGGTGTACCGCCAATTTAATATCAACAATATTGTGCCAAGCCTTATCATATTCACCTGATTGTGTTGTCGCGATTGGCTGTTTTATTTCAGTAACGTTTTGTAATCGCGTACAAACAAAGTCTCGAAACTCTTTTGATTTTTTATCAAATGCTCTGACATGCCAACGTTGACCATTATTTGCGATAGCATGCGGGATAATTTCACGCTTACTTTCGCCAGATGTTAAAGAGTTATACTCACATGACACCTCTTGGCGCTTATTGATTGCACGCATTAAAGTGCCAATAACATTAGAATCAGGGTGAATTAAACGAGTTGCATCAAAACAATGCTTAGATGGTTCTATACCATGCGATAAACCATCACCAAACCCTCGGCAAAGACTCACTAATATGGATTCAGATTTGTGTGTAAACACAGGGATAAAATCGGCAGTACGATAATACTGCTTGTCTTCATGACGAAGGTTTAGATTTTTAGGGGCAAGTTCTTTATAAAGCGTGAGATCTCTCGAACAAGAAGCTAAGCCAGTACGGAAATGATTAACTAGATCAGCTCGTGCAATTTGACCGACAAATTGTAAGCAAAAGTCGATAAACGCGAGCCTTTCACGTTGAGCGTAGTTGATTTTATCTAAGTCCATTTAACACTTGAAAATTATTTTTATGCCTATTAAATACTAACTTAACTGATAAAAACGATAGAAGCAATCATTTTGATAATATCATAACGATAACTTTTTAGTTAAATATGACCCGGCAAATAATTTTATTATATGTACTTGTTTGCTTAAAAATTTTTATAAAAAAATTTCGATAATGTAAACATTTGAATTGATGAAATAAAACTCATAAATTATACAAATATGTATAATTTCAATAACTTGCAATGTTATTGATGATATATTAGGGTGATTAAAAAAACACAGGAGTCAAACATGAGAGATATATTCAAACCCAAAAGACGAGGCTTAGGAAACCAATTAAAGAGCTTACTAGAAGAAAATGCTGAACTAGATTCAGCACCTATTACAATACCAAAGCTAGATTCTAGACATGAATGTTACGCAGTGATCCGTTCTAAAGGTGGCTCTGGTGAAATGCATACGACAAAGAAACTTATCGAAGATCTACAAGCGAAAAATAAATACGTTTTAGTTTGCTATGAAAATGAAATAGACAAAGACCACTATTACACAAAGTATTTTCCTAACGGTTGTAATTCATTTTTGAAAACAACTCTGCTTTTAAGTATCTGCTCAACAGGTCTTCTGAACCGCAACTGGACTAACGCTAATGAATTGGCTGACTTAATTCATTCAGCAAACGAATCACCTAGAGATTACTCTATAATCTTTACTTGTGGCACTTCTTCAGGCGGAAAGTTTATAGAGCGAATAAGTCCAATTTCTGATTTATGTAAAACAGTTTATATTAGTGTAAATTCAAAAGTAGAAAACTCTATCCTACCAGCAACATACCTTAATGATGTTACTGAACTAGATTTGAAAAAAATAAAAGTGTCATGGTGGTACTCTCCTGAACCTAATATCCATAAAATGGCTGTATTCCCATTACCCCATTTAAACCAGTTTACTAAAGACAAATTGGATAATAGTGCGATATTTTTAGAAAAAATTTCTCTCATTTAAATAACTGATTTATTTAAAAACACAACAATTAGCATAGTACTCAATGTGTACATCTCATTGTTTTTATTGTGTTTTACTAATTTCAATTTACAAAAAACCTCCTATAATACTCATAATGACATGAAAAATTGATTGATTGGTTGGTTGGTTGGTTGGTTGGTTGGTGAGATATAAATTAAGTGAGGTTATTTTGAAAGAGAAAAATTCTACAACAGTTTTAAAAAAACCAGGAAGAAAGCCAGAGGTAAAACTAGAACAAGTTATAGCTGCGGCTGAAAGACTTATACAAGAAAATCGATATATTACAGGTTGGACCCTTCGCGATGTTATAGGCTCTGGTGGGCCCAATTACTTAATAAAGATTTGGGAGCAGCATCAGCTTGATAATGGCATGACTAATGATGAAGCTGAAGTCCAATCAGATGTATATATTTTGCCTCCTGAATTGGATGGAAAAATTAATATATTACTTGCAGATGTTTCACAGCAGATTAACAATTTTGCTGTTGAGAGTGATGCTTTAGCGAATCAAGTTGCAGCAAAAAAAGCAAGAGCAGCATATGACACGATGATTTCAACTAATAAAAGACTTGTTGAAGAACAAGATTTAGCAAATCGCATTATTGTTGACTCCGATGCAGAGTTACAGTTAATAAAAGAACATATTCAGACCTTAGAACAGCAAACCGTTTATCAATCTAAATTATATTCAGAGCTACAAGCCAAGCTAGAAAAAGTTGAAGACGCTCATATTCAAACCAAAAGCCTACTTGTAACAGCACAGAAGTGTTTGGATGATGAATCTAAGAAGCGAGTTAATACTGAAAAATCTGAAATCAAGCTAAACACAAAGCTTGAAGTAGCTCTTATAGATAAAATAGATGCAATAAAAGAATTAAAAAAAACACAAGAAAAGTTAACAGAAATGATTACTAAGTTTTCAATTCATGAAGAAGTTATTGCGGAAAAAAACAAGTTGATCGCATACTTAGAAACAGAAATAGGATATCGAAATAATGCTGACAACAACAGTTTGTAATTGGTCAATCATTACGGGCATGGATAAAAAATCTGATCTTAGCCCCATTTTTATGGGAGGTAATAATAAATGATAAATGATAAACGGGACATTAAAATGATAAACACTGAACAGGAGTTAATCGAAGTAATAAAAGCGGGTGAACTTATAGTTTTAGATCATTTAATACCTGAATTTTATATTTATGACTATGACTATGTTACGGATGAGTGGTATCAGAAAGCTACAATTGATATTGATGAAACTCAGTGTGAGAATCTAGAACAATGGAACCAACTTGGTATTATTTCAAAAAATATATTTATTAGCCCAGAAACGTCTATGGCAAGTAGCTACTCATTATGGTGCCTCGAAAATGATGGTAACCAAGATGAAGCCGCAGCAATAAGCGCAAAAAAAATGGGCCTTTAGTATGTCAATTATCGGCTTTGCAAGAGTATCTACGAACCAACAGGATCTTACGTTACAAATTCAAGCTTTAAAAAGTGCTGGCTGCGAAGAAATTTTTCATGGTAAGCACTCAGGAGCTTCTAAAGAAAATGAAGTAATACTTAATGAATTGGTAAGGTTTATTCGCAAGGGGGATATTGTATTGGTTACCAAGCTGGATAGATTAGGTCGATCACTAAAGTCGGTACTATCAACTATTGATGCTATTCATAAAAAAGAGGCAACAATAAGATCATTTGATGGTGTTATTGATACATCAAACCAAAGCCCGTTTGGTAAAGCTATGGTTAACTTAATTGGAACATTCGCTCAACTTGAGCGGGATTTAATAATATCGAGGACTCAAGAAGGAAGAATAGCGGCTAAAGCAGCAGGTAAACATTTAGGCAGACCTGCAACAATTTCAAGTGAAGAACGAGCTAAGATCAAAATAAAATTAATAAATGAGAGTTCTAATATTAGTCAACTAGCAAAGCGATATGGTGTTTCCAGAACAACGATTAGACGAATTAGGGATGAGTAAAAAATTAAGCCTTGATTAAAATGTAGTAGCTCAGACTTCATCTAACAATTCGCAATATCAGGGTTTAACTAAACCTGACAAACATCTTCAAGCTGTTAGTTCGACTAGTCAAAGCAACGCTAACTTTTGCCACTTTCCTGACATTTTTATTAATAAAGAATCATCCTTAAAACAGTCAGTAAAGATACGAAACTGGACGTTAGCCTTGGCTTACCTAACGACAAGTGAACCGACAAATAAGACTTAAGTGAATTCAAAATGTTAGACGCCAATGAGGTAAACAACATTGCTGACATTTCAACGAACCTGACCCTGTAAGTATAATACAGGTTTCAAGCTTACAGCTAACAAAAATCCTCACAAACACGAATCATCAGGTCACAAGGATGCGAGGCTAATTCTCATCCAAATGGCACACCAAATGCTCCCCTTTGGGACAGCAGACATTTCAAGCTGAAACAACATACGCATAACGGTGAAACAAGGTATCTTTTAATGATCTGTATTTTAATTAATATTTGTAAAATTAATGACTAACAAAATGTTCAGTTGTCTGATCATGACCATAGCAGCAGTCAATCGCCAACGCCAATTTTAGAGGAAAAAGTCGAGATTAGATCCACACTTTGATTATCTTTTTAACTGAACTTATTCTATGATCATCTCAAATATTGATGGAGTTCAGAGCATGAATACAGTCGTTAAAAACTGGCACATCGTGTCTATTTCTGAAGGTGAAAAATTGATCGGTAAAATTTTATGGGGTATCTGTGTCGATTACATTAGTACATCAAAAATAGTAGAAATCTCACCTTACAACCAGCTAATCAAAACTGCCAGTGGTAGCCTTTATCAAGTTATTGGCGAAGGCCAAAAATCTCAGGTGGAGATGAAAGACTTCGGACTCCTTCGCCACGGCTTCAGTCCTAAGTAGAGCACCCAATTGAATTTGGCCCCCACGATTTTTTCATTAACTCAATCAAGTGAGAGCTTATCATGCCAACCCGAACAATTGATTTTCACAATGCCGAATGCTCAGCCTGCCATAAAAAACATGTCGATATCAGGACTGAGATAGTTTCACCTTCGCCAGACCGACCCAACTCTATTAGAAAGAAAATTATCTTTCGGTGCGAAGGTCACCTTGACTGTGATGTTGATGAAATGGAAAAATTGGCACTGGTTAAAATCCGATTTTAGAATTTAGAAGAAAGTGCTCTTGTTGACGGTAAAACTTTCCTGAAGTAACTTGATCCTGACTAGGCAAGGCTAATAAAAATTTGCTTAAAACTAATTAATGCTGAAGAAGTAACTGCAACAATGCGAACGCATGATTCATATCAACTTTTCAATTCGTTACCAGAAGAAACAAAAAATAAAATAGGACATGAATTTAACAAAGAAAATAAACATTGTAGTGGCATAGTTAATTTGGCCACCCAATTAACTATGCCACTATATAGCTACAGAGAATTGTAGAAACTAAAAGTAACATGAGGTGATAGAAGGTCACTGGCGGCAATGAGCTAAACCAGCTCCACAAGTTAGCAGAAGATCTTGGCTAATATTACCCTAAATTTGCTTCTGAATTTGCAAAAGCTTAATGTCAGCTTATGACTATTTGTGATCATTAGCAATTTGATGATGAACGACTATATGGTGGCTTTGTTGCCAGTCGATAAAAGTACAATATTTAGAAGTGAGGTCAGTGTCTCCTGCAAGCTCATAGCTGCCGTTGGTAACTCGTATCTGAACATTCACTTTTGCCACAATGCTGACCTAATTCACTGGTCAAAACATCCATGTTTTATGTTCACTTTGATACGAAAGCGGAAGTTAGCCTTGGCTTATCTAGCGACAAGTGATCCGACAAAGCGGTCACAAACCGTGTTAAACTTTTATTCCCGTAGTTTCCTGATAGGGAACATTCTCCACAGATAAAAACATGAGTCTTTGATGATAACTTTTTGCCAATGAGTCGTTCAGCCTGGATGTGAACAAAGCCACCAAAACGGTCATTCATCATTAAACGTCAATATCATAACGACAAGCTTGTCGGATATACATTCCTTTGGTGCATTCGTTTAAATAGCTGGAGAGTGCTAGTTCAGTTTGGGATGACATCTTAGCCGGTATCTTATAGCCCTTTATTGTCACACAGTAAGCTCCGCTGGTTAGTTATCATGAAATTTTTCCCTAATAGCTAAAAACTCATCTAAATTGTCAAAAAATATATCAATTAATTTGGGATCGAAGTGCTTTCCTTTCTCATCTTTAAATAGCTTGAATATTTTTTCGTCATCCCATGCTTTTTTATAGCAACGGTCGCTACCAAGCGCATCAAACACATCCGCCACTGCCGTTATACGTCCGTAGAGATGTATATTTTCACCGCTAAGACCTTGCGGGTAGCCGCTGCCATCATATTTCTCATGATGTTCATAAGCTACGATAGCTGCCGCCTTTAGAAGTGGCCTTGATGAGTCCATTAGCATATCATGACCAATCTGAGCATGTGTCTGCATGATTATCCATTCTTCAGCATCAAGTTTACCGGGCTTATTTAAGATAGCATCGGGTATGCCTACTTTTCCAATATCATGCATTGGACTTGCCTGCTTGATAAGCTCAGCTTCGTCTTCACTTAAACCAGAATAAAGAGCCAGCAACTTTGAATACTCAGCAACCCTTCTTACATGATTACCTGTCTCTTTACTGCGAGTTTCACCAATCTCCCCCATCCTGAAAATAACTTCGCGCTGCGTTTCTGCTATTTCTTCGTGAAGTTGTTCGACTTCTTTTCTATCGGTAATATCGAACCTTGTGGCGATATATCCAATATGCTTCCCATCAGAATCAAATTCAGGTTCAATTTGCGAATCTACCCAATAACTATCACCACATTTCTTTCTGTTTTTCAGAACAATGTGGAAAGGTTTTTTTTGCTTTATTGTTTTCCATAAGTCTTCAAATAGTGATGAAGGTGTATCTGGATGCCTTACGATATTATGTGACTGACCCACCAACTCCGTCAATTCGAAACCACTTATTTCGCAAAATGCCTTACTCGCATGCGTTATTTTTCCTGTTAAGTCTGTTTTTGAAAAAATAACATTCCTATCAAAATCATCAAGTGTTTGACTTAATGCTTGCTCAGTATTAAAGCGATCTTCAACGTCTTTTAACAGCATGCCGAGTAATACTGTAGCAGGTGTGAAAATAAGAATGATCGGTAAGGCGATCGTGGACATTACCCTCTCAAGAACATCTGCGGGTAGCTGAGTAAAGAATAGCACTTCGATAACATGTACCAAGAGACCAAATAACAAGAGCTGTACTATGTTAACTTTCATCAAGCCTTTATGAACAAAGTAACGATAACCTAGACCAAGGCAGGTAGATGCTATAACAACTGCAACACCTACATATACACCTCCGCCACCGAGAAATAACCTGTATGCTCCCGCAAGAGCAGCAGCAATAGCTGAAACGACTGGGCCACCGAATAAGCCCGCCATACTCAGAACTACCGTACGGGGGTCGAAAATGACTCCTGGGATAACCTCAATCGGCAGCATCATGCCTATAATGCAAATCCCGCCAAAAATCCCCCCTGTCACTATTTGTTTTGTCAGTTCATTTTTGTTTATAAAACGAAGGGCAAAGCTTTGTAATAAACAAAGTGACAGTAGTAGAGCCGTAGCCTTGATGAGTTCAATTAACATAAGTGTAAGGAGGGTTTGCCGCTAAAAGGCAGATTGATTTGATTGCAAAGGACTTGTCGATGTAGTTGAGTCATTTTTCCCTGTCCGGCTGATTAAGCGATTAATCATATATCACCGAAATTTTAGTCATTTCGTACGATATGTCAATTCTATAAAAAATTAAGAGGTAACAAAGTCTTATGCCTTACCTCTTGTGAAAATATGCAGTACTATAAAGCACAGCAAAGCCATAATATTAATATATCCTTATATACATTAACCAGCTGCTCTTTATTATTTAAAGGTTGTACTTAATTTTTCTATATCCTCAGCACTTTTGTTTACGGCCATGCCATAGTTATTCACTTGCGCAGCAAGTATGGTGTTTTTCTTAGAAAGATCATCTATGGTATGAACACTATGCGTTATTTGATTGGCAACAACACTTTGCTCTTCAGCCGCCGTTGCAATTTGAGCTGTCATATCGCTAACATCATTAACATTGTCAATAATATTTTCCATGGCTTGTTTTATTTTAGTGCTATCTTCAGAGCATTCTTCGGCATTAGCTTTACTAGCAAGCATCACCTGACTCCAATTTTCTAACGTTTTTTGTAATTCCGTTACTGAGCTTTGGATCTGAACGGCTGCTTCCTGAGTCCTACTCGCAAGAGTTCTTACTTCATCGGCAACAACAGCAAAACCTCGACCCTGTTCACCCGCTCTTGCCGCTTCAATTGCAGCATTTAAGGCAAGTAAATTTGTTTGATCCGCGATTCCCTGAATTTCAGACATGATCGTTGAAATTTTATTGACATCGGTTACCAATTCAAGCGCATTACTGGCAGCTTTTTCAACATCATCCGCCAAACAATTAATTTTGTTTTGGCTGATTTCGATAACATTGATATTTTCCCTACATTCGTTTTGTACGATTAAAACTTTGTCATGTGTCTGATTGGTATTTAAACTGACTTCAGCAATCGTCGCACTCATTTCAGTGATCGCGGTTGCAAATTGTGCAAGATGTGAGTTCTCTTCTTCTATACTTTCGAGCACTTCTATTGAAGCGCTCTGTAATTTAGTAGCAAGCCTTACCAGTTCCTGTCCGGAATCATGACTTCGTCCTAGTATTGTTCTTATCCGAGCTTTATATAATTCGAGAGGGTAAGCGATAATACCCAATGCTCCCTTTCCCGAGAAAATTAGACGTGACGGACTATCAAATAGTTTTTTCGTGGTCGTGACATAATTTGGAAAGGTGAACAGTTCGGGTGAAAAAACCAGAGAAAGCAAAGCGATAAAAATTAGCAACATGATAGATGGAACGATTGAACTTGTATATGCCCAAACACCAAAAGATGCCAGAGTAATGAGAACAATAGCAAATAACCTTCTCAGGTTAACGTTAGTCTCTAAACCTGAGACTGAACGCCCATTGTTCAGGGTATCGTATAGCTGTTGAGCGTTTTGTTTTTGCTCGTGACTCGGCAATGTTCTAACGGACTGATAGCCAATAACTTTTCCATTTTCATAGACGGGGGTTACGTAGGCATCGACCCAATAGTAATCACCATTTTTACAACGATTTTTAACCATGCCTCGCCAAGAGTTCTCTTGTTTAAGTTTACTCCATAAATCAGCAAAAGCAGCTTTAGGCATTGATGGATGTCGAACTATATTATGATGTTGTCCAACGAGCTCATCAAGAGAGTATCCTGCAATTTCACAGAATTCCTTATTAGCGTAAGTTATTCTTCCCTCAAGATCAGTAATAGATACTAATTGTTCATTTTCTGAGAAATTTCTTTCACTACCTAATGTATGATTCATAACACTCAATATTAATACGCCAATAAAAACCAGTATTTTAGATTGATTAAAAACAACATCAAAGCTAATAATTCGATGTAAATTAAAATAAAAACTAATAACTTGATCTAGATCAACATAAATACTAATTGGCAATTAAAATTAAAGCAGGTGCAGAAAATAATCTTAGATGATTCTGGTATCCAGCAATATAAAAAGGCGGTCAACGGTTAGCCCATTATTAATATTTCACAAAAAAAAAGGGGATTTTATCATTCTAACGGGACAAATCACCTCGTACTTGACGGGGAGGATTAGTGCATAGCCTTTGATTAGTAACTTCCGCTTTTGGCTAGGAGCTGAAGTATTGATTTAGTCACTCGTAACTTCCGCTAAGCGCACAAAGTGATCATATTTATAAGTGGTAAACCTAATGTAATGTAGTGGTCACTATAAATGTCATAAGGCGGCAGAGTTAGATAATAATGACAGGCATTTCTGATGATATTGAGTGGCACAACGAATGTAATTGTCCAATAAAGAATATACGAGAAAGTTATCACTTGTTTTCACACTCCAAACAAGTGATAACTTACGTGTATATGTACGCCCTAGAAAGAGCTTCATTGAAGTTTATATTCTTAAATTGTTTATTCGTCTCAGGCGCTACGACACTTTTTGATAGCAATATTGGTGCTGCTCAACATACATGTCTGCAAATTCAGTTGAGCCGAAATAATAGTCTATAAGTGTTTGGCGCTTTTGTTTTACAAATGGAGGGATATCTTTTTGTTGAATTATGTCTAACCATGTTTTGACTAGAGTCCATGGTGGAAGTGATTGAGTCATACTGTCATCCTTGCAGTTATTGAGTTCAATAATGATATTAGACGATAACTAATTAACGCGCCAATTACAGGGTATAGTTTTATGCTCTCCTTAATGCTTTATACTATATTTGTAATCAAGTAGTTGTAGTAAACTTATTGAATTGGTTAAATAATCAATACTAAAAGTCCATTACAACTTGAGTGATAAAAACTTTATCCAAGGTGAATTAAATGTTTAGAGTAGTTTTGTTAATACTATCTGCGGTGGCATTTACAGCCCATGCTGACTACCCAACTAGTTTCTCCAATGCCAAGTCTAAAGCTGAAAAAAAAGTATATTTTGATAGGAATACAACTTTTTATTGTGGTTGTGATTATGTATTTGATGACACCGAAGATAGAGACGGTGACGGTAATAAACACGAAACAATGATTTACCCGGAAGCTTGTGGTTATGAGGCAAGAAATCCCATTACAAAAAGCGGAAAAGTTAATGCCAGAATCAGTAGAATTGAGTGGGAACATGTAGTAACTGCCTTTGTGATTGGTGGCCATTTAGATGAATGGAAAAACAAAGAGAACTATCCCCAATGCCAAAAATCTGATGGCAAATATATTTCAGGTCGTGACTGTGCCTATAAGCTAAATGCAGCATTTAAAAAAGCGCACGATGATATGCACAATCTAGTCCCGGCTGTTGGTGAATTAAATGGTGACCGCTCTAACTATGCCTTTGCTGTCATTCAAGGTGAACAGCGTAATTATGGACAATGTGATTTTGAAATCGATTTCGACAAAGATGTAGCAGAGCCGCCTGATAGTGTTAAAGGCAACATTGCTCGTATTTATTTTTACATGATACAAGCCCATGGCGCTCAAATTCCATCGGAAGAGTTAACGATGTATCTCTACTGGGATAAGTTAGACCCAGTAGATGATTGGGAGTGTTTGCGAAACAAACGTATACATCAGGAACAGGGGCAAGGTAACCATTTTGTAAGTCAGCAGTGCGCTATATGATAAATGTAAAAATATGGTAGCCAAGTTTGCCGATGCCTTAGTATATTGTACTCATATACTAAGGCAACTAATGGTGTTGATAACATCCTCAGTGTTATGAGGAGGTGTCTACTGCAACAGGAGAGGAACAAAAACCGGATTGAATGGCTTATGTGTAGTAGCTCAGACTTTATCTAATAATTCTCATATCAGGGTTTAACTAAACCTGACAGACATCTTCAAGTTGTTAGTTCGAATAGTCAACGCAACGCTAACTTTTGCCACAAAGCGTTCATTAGCACTTACTGGCTAGAATTGAATTTAGATTAGTTTTTGTATCGATAACGCCTCATTTAGAGGCTAAAAATGGCTGGCTATAATAGCGAGGAACGATCACAGCCATCTATTTGTGTCCGTTTAAGCAACTTGATATATACATTACGCTGTAGGCATAAGAATCTTTTCATTATTGTTAGAAAAATCATCATCCCAAATTAACTTAATAGTCATTCGTGATGTATCTCGGTAATTAATGATTGCTAGTAATTCGACAGATTGATGTTGCTCTAATATTGGGATAGGTAACTTGCTATCTAAATCACTACTATGAAGCATAGGATTACCTTCTGGGAATTCCATTCTGACATTTCTGGCAGTATTACTCCCTTTATTGAACACTTTTAACCTATGGTTATTCTTACCTGTTTTAATAAAATTAACGGATATATCTGCTTTGTTCTTATGAGTTAATTCAGCATTTTCTTTTTCGAGAAGTAGTTTATTGAGTTTATCATTTGTCTCAATAAACTCATTTTGTCGTTTATTGAAGTCTGATGTTTTTTTAATAGAATATGCTGATACACCTAAAGCCAGTAGAGCAACAATATCCCCTAAATCAATTTGAATCGGCATTATTTAATCTTTATATTTTTGGCTCTATTAGCGTTAATTGTAGGTCTGAACTAAACTAAAACCATATCGTTGATATTAACGGGATGGTTTCATATGCGCAATCACGAATTTAAACAAATTATTCATTCACTTTTCAATCTTACTGGCACCCAAAAGCGAGAATTGCTTGATGCGGTAAAATCTGAGTTAAACCGCAGCCAAACAGAGACGATGATCGAAGATATCAAAGGTGACGTTACTTGTTGCCCTCATTGCGGCAGTACCGCTATCCAGCGATGGGGAAGATCGTCAGGTTTACAGCGTTTTAAGTGCAAAGAAATTGAATGTGGTTCAACTTTTAATCCATTAACAGGAACGCCCTTTGCTCGATTACGTTACCGAAGTCGATGGATTCAAAATCTTGAAGGAATGCAGTATGGATTAAGTATTACAAAAATGGCTGATCTAATTGGTGTTTCTAGAAGTACAGCTTTTCGTTGGAGACATAGATTTTTAGCTGCGCCAACGGCAGCTAGGCCGACTGAAGTCAGCGGTATCATAGAAGCAGATGAAACGTTCTTTACTGAGTCATTTAAAGGTAATCAAACCGCAAGTCAAGAAAACGTGGGAAACAAGGCGATAAACGCTCCAATGAAGATAAAATAGCGGTACTTATCGTTAAAGACCGGAGTGGCACAACTACAGATTATGTACTTGGCGAACATAATAATGCTGCCATTATTGAAAAGCTTGAGCCGATTGTGAATAAGGATTCAATCCTGTGCTCTGATGGTGCTCACGCCTATAGAAATTTTGCTAAAAAGCACGATATTACCCACCATAGGTTGATTGCTCTTGATGGAAATCGAGTGATAGGCAAGGAATATCATATCCAAAATGTTAATGGCTACACAGGTCGTTTGAAAACGTGGATGGGACGTTTTAATGGCGTTGGAACGGCTTATTTGGATAACTATCTAGGTTGGCGTAGATTTCTTGAAGGTGGCGGAAGCAAAGCATCAAAAAAAGAGGCACTTAGTATAGTTCTAAAAACAGGATTGAACTAGGGTGAGTAATAGAATCAAAACTTTAATTCTGATTCAATATCATTCTTACGAATAAGATGTTTATTTGGAGCCATGCTACTAGAAAGAATACCTACAAAAACTACATCTTTTGCACGCTTTAAGTAATAAAACACATGATTTCCATCAGGGAACATGTAGGCGTTTTCAGATATATCATCAATAGCAACGCCTAATTGTGGATTGTTAGCTAAAGCCTGAATTCTTCTAAAGAGGATAGCATCATACTTTTCCCATTGAGGCTTACCCCATTGTTTAATTGTATATTTCCGTATTGCAGAAAGGTCATGCCTAGCATGACCTTTAAATATATATGGAATATCGCTCATTAATCATATTTTCCAGCATTTAGTTCTTCTCTAAACGTTTTTCCATCAACCAGATCGCTTTCGTCAATATTTTCAAAACGAGACTTAACAAGTTCCATTTTTAATTGCTCAATTTTGTTATATTCATCAAGGGAAACTACAACAGCAACAGGGCTACCATTTTTAATGATTTCCACAGGCTCAGATTGAACTTTCATCAGCATAGCGCCAAACTTGGTTTTTGCTTCGTTAGCATTTAAAGTATACATAATAATCTCCAGAAACAGTCTTTATATTATGGTCGAATCGAACGTTTCGGTCAAATTATTTTACTGGATTATAAAAACCTGCTAATCACAACTAAATGCATAATTAATATAGATCTTATATTTATACAACATTTAACGCTAATAGAGCGATATTTTTAGAGCCTTTAAAGGCACTTTTAAACATTTTAGAGATGTCACCTAATACTTCATCAGCGACTTCCTCAACATTTAAATCGATGTTCTCACCATTTTCATTAATCAGATCATCTTTAGTCATTTCCCTATTACAAGAAACACATTTTACTAAAGGGTCATTTTCATCTTCAGACGTTTCAAATTCGGTATTCCCACATGTAGGGCAATTTAAAACAATGCTTCTATCGTATTTTTCACTATCCATGTTTAACTCCAAACTTTGATTTGTATACCAACGCTTTGCTAAGCGGCTAAAAATGGCTGGCTATAATAGCGAGGTACGAGCACAGCCAGCTGTTTGTGTTCGTTTAAGCAACTTGTTAACCGGTTTACACCACAAGAATAAAACTTATGAATTTAGATATAATTAAAAATAAAAACCCGATCAATAAACTAAAATTCCTTACAAGGAATTGTTGCGTACAACGATTATCAAAAAACTCTAGATCCTTATCCGAACTTGATATAAATTTTCTTAATATATCCTGTTTATGGAGAAGTTCCTCTTGCGACATTTCTTTCCCTTCATCAATATTCATGATTTTGCCAGGAGTGCTAACAAGTTGATTTACAATTTTTAATTTGTTTTGAGCATTTAGTTGCTTAATTCTTGTTGCTTGAATAGATAAGTCGTTCTCTATTCTAAATATTCCACTTGCTATTGATAAGAAGAAAGATAATAAAGCCAATAGTTCAAAACTATTTTGAGAAATAGATAAAGCTTCAGGAGAGTACTTTCCTCCAATATATGCAAATAGGGCTGCGGACAAGCCTATAACAAAGTAATCATATTTTTTCTGTGCTTGTTTCCAATTCTTCCAGACTTCCAAGTCATGATCAGACATGCGAATCCTTTACCGCTTAACGCCCAAATAACAGGCTAAAAATAGTGGGCTAAAATGGAGCGAAGCGAACAGTCCGCTGTTTTTAGTCCTTGTTAATTTTCTTGTTAGGGCTACTTTCTAACTCCGCAATAGTTTCATTGATTAGCGATCTAATTTTTTTTAGCTGTTCAACATTTACATTGTACATATTTGAATTTATTACGTGTTCATCAACAGTGTGGATATAAGCTCTTTTACCTTCATTGTTTTCAACGATCATAAACCTTACACTTCCTGAGTAAGTTTCCCATTTCCCCACCTCAGTACTAATTTCCTTCGCATTTGCAAAAGTCGATATAAACATCATTGTAATTACGAAAAACTTCATTTTAGCTCCCTGCTTGATTAGTTGCCCTAACCGCTTACTATGTATACGGCTCAGTAATGTCCGTTTCATAATTATTATTTAATACGCATTAATATCCCATAACTTCAAAGCATTAGAAACCATTCTAATCAACTTTTTTATCAAAAATGGTGTATTACTATGTTCGCGCAGTAATATCCCTCATAAAAAAGGTATTAATTACAATAATATCAATAAATAGACGTTTGTTGGCGTGTTTTAGGTGTATTACTGAGCCGGCTAAGTAATACACCTAAAAGATCCATGAGAAAATATATGGCAAATACTTTGAAGCTAACGTCAGCTTTGCGAACTTTAAAGTCATCCCATTGTAACTTCGTGACGGGTGGTAATAGTATTTTCGACTGCTAGGTTAGGTTAAAACCTTTGAGCCTCAAATGTCAGATCGAGTTTAAGCTACTACAATTAAAAGCCGTTAAAAAATAATCTATCCACTATGCGCTGCATAGCAAATTTCCTATGGTGGGTTAATATATTAATGATGAACTAATATGTTAACTTAAGTCCACCTTTAGATTTTCACGGACTTAAATCAACAGTAAAATTATGTTCATGGACATAATAATAGATATAATTAAAGTTCATTAGGATGATTAATTAGCAATTAAAAGCGCTGTTACAGTTACTTTTACTTCTAATTACTAATACAAAAAATCAAATCGCAACAGGTGCTTTAATATTAGGATGAGCGTCATAACCAACGAGTTCGAAATCTTCAAACGTATAACCATATATAGAATCAGGTTTACTGTTTATTTTTAATTGAGGTAATACTTTAGGGGCACGAGTCATCTGTTCTTGAATTTGATCCATGTGATTTGAATAAGCGTGTAAGTCACCAAAACTGACAATAACCTCTCCTGGCTCCAGATCACATTGTTGACATAACATATGAACTAATAATGATAGGCTAGCGATGTTGTATGGAAGACCCAGGAAAATATCTGAGCTTCTGATGTAAAGTTGCCCTGACAACTTTCCATTTGCAACGTAAAATTGATAAAGCAAATGACACGGAGGAAGCGCCATCTTTCCTGCTTTCACATTATCTTTCGGGCTTATTTTTTCATCAGGTAGAAATTCAACATTCCATCCATGAAATAAGATTCTGCGACTATTTGGGTTGTTTTTTAACGTATCAACGACATAATCAATTTGGTTTATTGTTTCACCATCTTTAGTTGGCCATGCAGTCCACTGCTTACCGTAGATTGGACCTAATGAGCCATCTTCTAAAGCCCATTCATCCCAGATTTTAACACCATTTTCATTAAGCCAGTTATTATTGGTATCACCATTTAAAAACCAAATAAGTTCATTGGCAATACTTTTAAAATGAAGCTTTTTGGTGGTCAATAATGGAAAGCCATCCTGCAAGTTATGTCTTATTTGCCTACCAAAAACTGATGTTGTACCAGTTCCGGTTCTGTCACCTTTTTGTTCGCCATTTTCTATAACGTCTTTTAATAAATCTAAGTATGATTTCATTTTATATCTCTTAATAGTTCTTTTAATTGTTCATTTTCTTTTGAAAGATTTGCTGACTTTTCTCGCTCTTTTTTCACTTCTTGTTCGTAGAATGCCCTAGATTCTTCCAGTATTTTATTTTGTTTATTGAAATCATTTTTATCTCTTTCGGTTATTCTATACTCAGAAAACCAATAAACTAGCTCTTTTGATACTTTTTCTAATTTCTCTTTAAGCTCATCTAGCTGATCTTTCTTTTTTTGTTTTTCTTCTTTAGCTTTTATCTTACGTTCTTTTTTAATCTCAGCCAGTCTTTCCTTAGGAAACTTTCGTTCCCTAATAGTATTCCTATGAATACCTGTCATTAGAACTAACTGTTCTTGTGTTGCAGGCAAAATATTATCTGTTTCGATAGAATTCAATGCGTCTTCTAATAATTTAGTATATCTATCATAGTCATCAATATTTTTTCCATGGTAAGCTTGTTCTGTCATATTATCACTTCCTGCCCTAGCAGCTTTAATACTTCTTGAGCTTCTTTTATAGTCGCTAATATTTGCTCTTTTCTGTCTTCATAACCTTCTTTAGCTAATAGAGCTTGGTTGGTAATCAAAACTTCACGCCACTTGGGAGCGTTAACTTCAGTAACAATAGCGTTGCTACAACGAATCGGATTACAGCGCAATGATCCGATACAAGGTAATGATTCATCATAGTTTTCAATTCCACCAAAGCAAAAGCCACTACCAACATTTATTACCGCAATTCCTTGTTTAGCCATTGCATCAAAAACTTGATCTTTAGTGTATCCAGACTCAATATAGCCAGTAAATATCTTTTTAAGCCTGAGTTTGTGTTCTTTTCCTTTGGGGCCTAAATAGGTGCCATCAGGATTCATTACACTTTTTATTCTTTCTAATTCAGCAAGATGTCTAAGCTCTTTCTTATTAGCTTTTTCCGTAACAATATTCTCTGCAATTTCCCCATATCCTAGTGTTACTGAACTAGAAGCTCCTACACTTGAATATTTACCGACTCTATCAACTACATGTTTAAGTTGAAATGAAATAAAAGGAAGCCCCAATTCTGCTCTATGCAATTGATATGCTAAAGTATGGCGAGTCATATATGGCGTAAAGTTAATTTCTTCAACAGTTTTTTTGTCAAATAACTTGTTCAAATAATTTGTAAAAAACTCCTTTATTCCTTGTGGCCCCATACTTTTATTAAGAGTATTAGGCTTTACAGTATCCATATTACTAAACAAATAATCATTATTTTTAAGAATAGAAATTTGCCTAGCAACACGAATAGCATCTTTCATTATTGGGATTGCTACCCATTTATCATCAAATAACTTTAAATTTTCGAATTTTCCTTTAAACATATTTGAAACAATCAGATCAAAGCCTTCATGCACAACTAAGCAGTTTCTTAAGCATATTTCTGATAAGTCACCTGGACGCATTCCTGTGTATTGCGCTATCAAAAATGCACTTGCATAATATACTTCGTTTACTTCGCGTCTAATATGATCGAAATGTTTGATATCATATTTTTTCTTTGCTTTTTTTCTAATTTCTTCACTAAAGATTAACTTTCCTTCACTATTTAAATAATCAGAAGATATTGTGCAGAATTCCTCAATATAGCTTTGTGGGTAACCCTTAGTCCATAAGCGAATCAAAACATAGTCATTAAATATATTGCTCGAAAGTTTAAAGTCAGATTTAGCATTAAAGCTTAATACGTTGTGATGCTTTAATGCTATTTTATCTTCTACTTCTTGCCCCATAAGGTTCAAAAAATCGACAACTTTGTATGTTGAATGATTTATCAATCGCTCGTAAACACGGTTATCAAATACGAGTTTTTCTTTCCTCTTTTTAATTTCTTTTTCAGGAAATGGTAAGTTTGATAAATCGACTTTAATTACCTCACCTAATACACGTGCACAATTGGGGTGGTTAAGGTAGCTAAGAAATCTTTTAAGTGAATTATCAGCAGTAAATGTAAAAACTTCTGCCCCTTTACGAAAATCCGAGTCCAAAACATCTGATAATGATTTATAACGTTGCTGAACAAAGTCCTTTCCATAGATGTTCATATTTTCAAAAACAGTATTAATATATCTCAAGCCTGACTCGAAATGTGATATTGCAGTATTAGGTTTGATATTCTTCTTAACCCTTTTATTATGTTTTTCTGTTACTTTTCGAAAGTATGAAGGCGTTAATAAAAAGTAATGTAATAAACATTTTAATTCTATAATTACAAAAGCAGGTATATGTTCATATTTAGTAAAGTTAATTCTTAATTTTGCCCCTACAACTGAACGTTGAGGATTCAAAACGTCTTGATTATAATCCCACTCATCATCAGAAAACTTATTACGAGTAGTTACATGCATCGATAATAAAGGGACTAATAAAGCATGTTTATTAAAATCGGATAAGTGAGAGCTTTCACCATTTTGATTTGATTCTTTTTGGAAAACAGTAAGTACTAAGTCTTTATTAATCACAAAATCATTAATAATTTCAATGTTATCTTGGATATTCTTCATTATGCTGTTGCCCCATCAATCAATGCTGTTTCTTCAAAATTTGACTGTCTTTCACCATCTAGTAATTCTTTTTTTGAAAAATCAGATTTTTTAGGATTTAATATTTCATCTAATAACATCAGATTTTCTTCAATTACAAAACCATATGGGGTTTCCATGATTCGATTACGTTGCATCAAGATAAGGTAATCTCTTCGCATAGCAAACAACATAGGTAAGTGTTCTGCTATAAGCATTAAATTATCGCAAGACAAACATTTATTATATTGAGAACAAGGCTGCCCTTTTTTATATATATTAGATTTTTTTATAAACTCCGGTGGATCAAATACATTGGCACAGCCAGATAATGGAGTAGTAAAAATCACTCTATCTTTATTATTTAAATACGTATTTTTAGCTTTATTTTTTTTATCCGGATGAATAATTTTTGAATGAATTTTATTTAAAATATCTTTTAGTTTCTGCCTAGCTATTCTATTAAAATCAAGTCGATCTAAATATGATATTGTGGTTTCAATGTTGATATGACCCAGCATGAGTTGAATTTCTCTTATACTGACACCAGCCTCGACCAATTCACTAACGAATGAAGGTCGAAAGCGTGTCAAAGTAAATTTGAGTGGTTTTCCTACTTCATTTCTTAGCTCATTTCGCTTAACAAAATTACTGTAAGTAGTATAAGACTTCGTAATTGCGAAGCTAGTTATCTTCCCGTAAGTTTTTGGCCCTAAACTCTGAAAAATAAATAATGTATTTTTTACTTCTTCAGGTGCATTTGAGCGAATAGATTGAGTCAACATCAAAATAGTTTCAAAAATATCTTTCACTTCAGTGCTTTGCTTTTTAGTTAACCACTGTAATTTTGATTCAAATAAATCTAAATGAAGCTCTTTGCCGCCAGTACTGCGCTCTTTCCAATACCTTAAACATGGCCTGCCAGTTGCTGGGTGCTCTATGACTAAATCATCAACATTAAGATCTGCAATTGGATCAGCATTCATACCTGTAATTTGAGCTAACCTAAAAACAAAAGGTGCTACTATATCAGCGGAAACTATTGGAAGTACGCCCCAGTTCTTATATAGCTCATGCAGACCAATATCTAACTTTCCTACAATTGATAAGAAAGCGTTTTCTTCAATGGTTTTGGCGGTGTGATGAAATGTTGGGATACAATTCAGTTTATTTTCAAATATATACTTAGCATTATCTTCAGTAGATAAGCCCGGAATTAATTGATTATTCTGGTTTAATGGGTTCTGTCCGAGGCCAGATTTTTTATAGGGGAGTAATAATCTTTTAACATCTCTAATTTCAGAAGATATAGCTTTATGAATAATTTCACGTTCTTTTTTTGAATATGGTTTATAAGTATCAGTAACTCGGCCACGCACAATAGCCTCAGTGTCGTAAAAAGACGAAAAACCAAGCCCTTTAATTGATTTAGCTCGTTTCAATATCCCTCTAATAGAACTCACTATAGTTTGTACTGACGCTGGAGAAATATCTTCACAATCTAACTTATTCTGTACATAATCATTGTAAAATCGTACTAACAAATACTCATTCAAAATATCAACTAATGGAGCTGATTCTTCTATTGACTGTGAGCGTAAGAAAGATGACAAGTGGACAAATGCATCTCTGAAATTACTTCTACCAGAATTACTCGCCACTTTATTTTGTGTAGCAGCGACCAATTGCTTAAGTTGCAAATACTCTTCATCTGAAGACTTAGGTTCAAGCAAGTCATCGATGGATTCAAGCTGGAGGTTTCTTAGATATTCCCATCGTTTTTTTGACTTCTTTTGATTTTCAATAAATGATTTATCTAGTAACTCAGAGCGGTCTTTTACAGGCACATAATCACGTTTAAGAAATCCTAGAGACATAAGTTCTTTATTAAATTTTTCCCCCAACTCATATACTATTTTATAGTTATCTCCCCCTCGCCAATTACTTATGTATTTCTTAAATCGGATTGAATTACCAAATGTCTCTAGCTTTGATTTATCTTCTATTGATAAGGATTTCCACCAATTTATAGCATTCCTTCTAATCTCTAAAGCAGATGCTACTTCTCCTTTTATAAGCACGCCTTGATCAATAAGAACTTGATTCAACTCAGACATCAACGGTAGATATAACTCCCGTCTGGACGTGTTTCCTTGCAGAGTAGTTGTCGCTATATTCAAACTATCACTTAAGCTCTTATATGAAGCGGTCGCCAAATACTGATCTTTTTTAACTTTATTTCCAATTTGAAGTTGCCATGCTTTTGATGGGTTAGCTTTAAGGTCATCTACAAAGCTTTTGAGAATTTCGTATTTTGGTATCATTATGCTCTCCTCATGGAAGCACGTTTTTTAGTCTTTATTGAAACTAACTCCATTATATCTGCACGGCATAATACTTCTCCAGCTTCATTAATTATTTGACCATATATATCGTAAGGTAACTGAGTATATACACTCGTTGTTTGTAACTGTGAATGCCCTAAACAATATTGTAATGTTATCAGCCTGTCTATAGCATCTATACCCAGGTCTTTAGAGCGTAATAGAGAACCAGAAAATCCGTGCCTTAACATATGTGGATGAATAGCTCTTTTAATCAGTCCTTTTTTCAAAGCCCTAATTGATAATCTATGGAGTAACTTATTAATTGTTGAGGCTTTATATGGTGCTCCATAAGAATTTAAAAATGCGGGTGCATCACTACCGTATTTTTTTGAACGTAATCGATATTCAGGACTAGAAAAATATCTCTTTAATCTAGCAAGAGTGTTGATTGAGGGAAGTGTATATCTTGGTTTCACCTCTCGTTTCTTACCCTTTACACCAGCAATATATAACTTGGTATACTGGCTAGGTACTAATATTGTATGATCATCGACAATGTATGAGTGGGCATCTATATTAAGTGCTTTTTCAATATCACTTTTAGTTACTCTTAATACCTCTAAGCGTCTAACTCCACTATCAAACATAAATTGCAATAGTACTCTTTCACTTTCTGAGTGAGCACACATCATCAAAGCTACCAATTCATCAACATTACACATTTCAACTAACTTTGATTTAGCTCTACTTGAAAGATATCCTTCCTCATAAGGATTATCATCTCTATACGCATTACCATTATCTCTAGGTTTGCATAAGTAATAGTTGAAAAAATCTCTGTATGTTGCATCCCTGTTTCGTATAGTCGTTGTTGCAAGCCCTTTTTCATTTTTAAGGTAAACGAAATAATTTTCTATGGTATGTTTCTGAACATGAAGAAATGCAGAATCCAAAGGCTTGTTTTTATATAAAGGAAGCGAGCTTAAATAGTCTAGGAGGTATGTGATGTTTTTTGCGAAGGTTTTGATTGACTCAACTGATGATAAATTAGATAGCTCTATAGACAACCAATCAGAAACCATAGGAAGCACCTGCATATCTTGGTTAAAGACAGCAATACCACTTTGCTTGTGAGATTTACTCTTTTTATATAATTCTGATATTTCTAACGATAAAGGATCTTCTGATTGAGTACATTTCCTATTTATACCTAATAAATAGGATTCATCTAAATCAACATGTTCATTATCTAATAATTGAAACCTCATTTAACACCTTCCTCTAACTCTTAACAACATTATAAACACATACTGTGCATTTTGTCAATGTCACGAATTAATTTATTTAAGGTACAAAAAAGAAATCCTTAATCTGGTGCTGTGCATTTATTAGTAGGGGGTGTAAAAGAAAAATGTCTGCGCTGCGTTGATACAATTGACAGCTTAACTTGCCGTTTAGCACGTAAAACTGAAACAAAGTATGACACGGAGGCAATGCTTGCTTGCCTATTGCCGCATTTGCGTCAGGGCTAATCGATGTATCTGGCAGTAATGCGGGGTTCCAAGCAGTAATAATATGGCGACGAGAATCTGGATTATTTTTTAAATCATCAATTAATTGTGCCAATTGATCAATAGTTTCGCCGTTTTGTGCCGGCCAATTTCGCCATTGAACGCCATAAACAGGGCCAAGCTCACCCTCTTCAGTTGCCCAAGCATCCCAAATTTTCACACCGTTTTGTTTTAAATATTCAATATTAGATTCACCTTTAATAAACCATAATAACTCATGAATTATCGATTTAAGGTGGCATTTTTTTGTGGTAACTAGCGGAAACCCTTTTGCAAGATCAAAACGCATTTGATAACCAAATATACTTTTTGTTCCTGTGCCAGTTCGATCAGATTTTTCAACCCCTTCATCTCTGACATGACGCATTAGATCAAGATATGCTTTCACTAAGTTTTCCCTCAAGGTTATAAATAACAACAGACAGTTCTGCCAAAATTTAGGTCTAAAATTAAATGTAAAAAACTAAACTTCACTATGTAGAGTTTATCAGTATTTAGCAATTTTTGGCACGAGTTTATCGAGTAAATAATGCCTAAATATTCACAACAGGATAAAGGGGATAATCGAGTGCTTTTAAGAAATTTAGCTAATACCACATCATTTTAATGGCAACTAACATTAAAAACATGGCGAAACCTTTCTTCAAATAAGGTAATGACAACTTTGCGCCGGCTTTAACGCCCAGCGGCGCAAATAGCGACGAAGTTAACACTATGCCTAATAAGGCAGGTAAGTAAATATAGCCAATACTCCAAGGTGGCAACTCACTTTGCCCTAAACCAACAAATATATAGCCAAGCGTACCAAATAGCGCGACGATAATGCCACTTGCGGTAGCTACACCTATCGCCTGACGCATAGAAAGAGAGCAGTACATTAAAATAGGTACAAGTATTGCACCACCAGCGATGCCCATTAAACTCGCTAAAATACCAGTAAAAAGACCAATAAATTGTAACCACCATTTAGATGGTAAGGGGATACTGCGCTCAATTTTAATCGATAAAAACATATAGAGCGCCAGAATAAGCACGGCACTACCAAATATGGTTGTTAACGCCTGTAATGACAATAACCCAGCAATAATAGCCCCAAGCACTGCGCCAATAGCGACAGTTATTACCAAACTTTTGGCAAGCGGCCAAGGAATATTGCCATTTTTATGGTGAGCAAAAGCAGCAGAAGTAGAAGTAAAAATAATGGAAGCTAAAGACGTTGCTAATGCCATAGGAAATGCCAGCTCAGCACTTATACCTAACAGTGGTAGCAAGTACACTAACACAGGCACAATAATAAGCCCGCCACCTATACCGAGTAAGCCAGCAAAAAAGCCGACAATAGCGCCCAAAAAAGCACATGCAATAAAAACACTAGTAAACATTAACATCACTTAAGCAGCAAAGGTGTAAAAAACGGGTTTGATAGCAGTGATTATAGTCTTGCATGAACAAAGTCTCCTAAACCTAGTTGCACTAATTGCTCGTGCATAAAACTGTGTACATCACTCGTATGAGTTAATGTTAATACATGATCTAAAATTTGTTTCAGCTGACCATGCTCAACATGACGAATAACCCATTTTACCTTTGCCAAACTGTGTGCGCTCATACTTAAATTTTTATAGCCCATCGCAATGAGTAAAAGTGCACCTGTGGGTTCATTCGCTAATTCTCCACAAATACTTATTGGCATATTTTGGCCTTGGCTTTTTTGTGCAATATAATATAAAGAACGTAAGACGGCCGGATGATAAAAGTCATACAAGTTTGCTACCCGGCTATTATTTCGGTCTACAGCTAATAAATATTGTGTAAGATCATTGCTACCCACCGAGAAAAAATCAACTTTATTAGCTAAATCTTCTAACTGAAATATAATGCCGGGAACTTCAATCATCACACCGACTTTGGGGCGAATAAGTGGCTCATCTTCGTGACAAAACAATTCAGTTGAAAGCTCAAAGTAAGCTTGATTAATGAGTCTAATAGCTTCATCAACCTCACTAATACTTGAAATCATAGGTAACATTATAGCCAAATTACCTATGCCGTGGTTAGCTTTCATCATAGCGCGAATTTGTACTAAAAATATTTCAGGGTGATCTAGAGTTATTCGAATCCCCCGCCAACCTAAGAAAGGATTAGCTTCAATAATAGGAAAATAGGGTAATGACTTATCGCCTCCAACATCTAAAGTGCGCATTGTTACCGGCTTACCTTTGAATGAGGCCAAAACATCTCGATATAAAGCTGTTTGTTCTGATTCCGAAGGAAAACAGCTACGGTTCATAAATGGAATCTCAGTACGATACAAACCTACGCCATCTGCACCTACATTTTGCGAATACTCAAATCCAGCGGATAAACCCGCATTAATTAATAGGCTAACGCAAAAGCCGTCCATTGTAGACGCAGGTAAATGTTCCACTTCTTTCACCTGTGCATTCAGTGCACTCTCTGCCGCTAATATGTGACGGTATTCTTTTATGAGTGCTTGGCTAGGTGTTACATAAAGTTGGCAGCCGTAACCGTCTAAAATTGCTTTTTTCTTATGCAATTGGCGAATGGTAAGATAATCAACACCCATTATTGCAGGAATATTTAATGCTTTAGCTAGAATAGCAGTATGAGAATTGTTTGAGCCTGTAATAGACACAATCCCTTGTAACCCAAGGTGTTGATACTCAGCTAACATAGTTGCACTAACATCTTCGGCAACCAATATAAACTTATTAGGCAGCAGCTGTTCATCTTGTTTAATATTTTTAATATTATTTAATAAGCGATTACCTAAATCTTTTATATCGTAAGCTCGTTCACGTAAATACTCGTCATCGAGTGCTTCAAACTGCAAGACATAACTGTCTACCACGAGTTTTAATGCACTTTCAGCATTGAAACCATTATCTATTTTTTCAATAACTTCCGATTTAAAGCTATCACTTCCTAGGAGGTGCTTATAAACATCAAATATATCAAGGCTATTGTCAGAGATTATCGCTTTAAGCTTTTCACTCATTTGCGTAAGTTCAGAGACAGTTTGACTGATAGCATCTTGAAAGATAATAAGTTGAGGCTCAATTTTTTCGGCTTTCTCAATCGTAATATTCGCTAACTCAGTTTTAGGGTGTACAACCACCATTTCGCCAATCGCAATGCCTGGTGCGCCACCAATACCGGAGATATTTTTACCTATACCTTGAGTATTATGATTAAGCTCAATCATACCTTGAGCCTCTACACTGGCTAACGCCGTTGCAAGTTGTGCAGATAAGGTCACTAAAAAGGCTTCTTCCATTTCAGTGAAAACACGGGATTTTTCTTGTTGTACGGTTAAAATACCTAGTACTTTACGTTGATGAATAATCGGCGTACCTAAAAAGGCTTTAAAGTTTTCTTCTTCTACCTCAGGTGCATGAATGAAATCAGGGTGTTGTTGTGCGTTCGCAATATTAATTGGCTCTTCACGCTGCCCCACAAGCCCAACAAGCCCCTCAGTAAAACCAACGCTAGTTAGGCCAAAAGCATTTTCAGCTAAGCCGTTTGACGCCATTAAAATAAAGTGTTGTTTTTGATGGTCAGCTAAATATACCGTGCAACATTGAGTATTAAGAGCAGATTTAACCTGACTAACTAAGCGCAGCAAAGCCTGATCAAGCTCTGATGCTTGGCTAAACTCTAGAACAATTCGACGTAAAATAGTAAGCATTACCGTCCCTTTTAGTTCATTCTTCGACTATTCATATTGATATCATACAAACTAGTATGATTAGATTGATCTGTACTAACTCAGTACAATTGAGTGATATTGAAGTTATTATCTATATTTTTTAATAACTTTAAACTAAATAGCTCACCGGAGTGAGCTATTTTATAATGCATAATAATAATCTTAGATAAAACGATTAAGCACGTCGTCGTCGACGCTCTTGTCGATAACTGGGCATTGCTGCTAACGCAAATTCTTTCATTACCTTGCGATAAACTTCGCGCTTAAAAGACACAACTTGCCTAACAGGATACCAGTAAGATACCCAACGCCAGTCGTCAAACTCAGGATGACTTGAATGTAATAAATCAACCGCTGACTCTGGTGCGGTCAATTGCAGTAAAAACCATTTCTGCTTTTGACCAATACATACTGGTAAACTGTCGTGTCGAATTAATCTTTTCGGTAATTTATATCTTAACCAGTGCTTTGTGGTCGCTACAATTTTCACATGTTCAGGTTTTAAACCAACTTCTTCGTCCAATTCCCGATACATAGTTTGTTCTGCAGACTCACCCTCATCAACTCCACCTTGTGGATATTGCCAAGAATGTTGACCAAAACGCCTTGCCCAAAATACTTGCCCCCTGTCATTAATTATTACTATGCCGACGTTGGCTCGATAGCCTTCGGCATCTATCACAGGAACTCCTGACAGCATTAAACTATAATTTTATTCTTCCACACTCTGCACTTTTGGGCAAACGTTTATTCACAAAAAACATCACAATATAAAGCTATAGCTAGATTAGATATGGTTTAATTTTCATTCACTTTTAAGCAATATAAATTAATTGCCTTGCTGATAGACTTAAAGTTGAATGATAATATAGGCACTAAAAACTGATTACAGAGTCCACATTGCAGAGCATAAATATTCCTAAAGATGAAACAGAGCTACTTAAACGTGCACAAGACCTTGCAGGTATGTCGCTAGGAGAGATCGCTGCAATGATCAATGTTGAAGTGCCAAAAGACTTAAAGCGTGAAAAGGGTTGGATAGGTTTATTACTAGAGCAAGTATTAGGTGCTAGTGCAGGTTCTAGGCCAGAACCTGACTTTCCTCACTTGGGTGTTGAACTAAAATCGCTACCAATAAACGCCCAAGGTAAACCTCTAGAAACGACTTTTGTTTGTGTTGCCCCGCTTACGGGCTTAGTTGGTGCGCAATGGCAAACAAGCCATATTCGCAATAAGCTGGCACGCGTATTATGGATACCAGTAGTATCAGAGCGCAGCATAGCGATAGCAGAACGTATAGTTGGCACAGCCTTTATTTGGTCACCTTCTCAAGAAGAAGAACACTTATTGGCACTTGATTGGCAAGAGTTAACCGATATGATCGTACTTGGCAATGTAGAAAATATACATGGTAAACATGGACAAGTACTGCAATTACGACCTAAAGCAGCAAACAGCGAAGCCAGAACACAAGCTTTTAATCGCCATGGGCAACCTTTTATGACTTTACCAAGAGGCTTTTATTTAAAAACCACTTTTACACATGCATTACTCAATAAGCATTTGCGTATAAATTAACCGCCACCTAATATTAAAACTATTGATACTTAAATAAAACATAGTAAATAGTAGCTAACCGCGTTATAAATTAATTAATAAAAAATCTAGGAATTATTATCTCCCAATGAAGCAAGGCAACAAATTTGAACGCTACATCGCCGTTATTTTTTTCGTCACTATTGTTACGGTAATTTTAACCTCTTACTTTACTTTAAAAGATGTTATTAATAGCCATAACAAACAAGTACAAAGTGCAGTAACACCATTATTCTCTTTAGTGACAAGCGAAATACTTAGGCCACTTAATGTGGCAAATTTTATGGCGAAAAATCAATTTGTTATCGATTATGCAGAGCAAGAGGAAATAGACAAAAGTTATTTAGTTTCTTACTTAGAAGAAGTTGCTAAATCTTACAAAATGATGGCTTTTATTGCCTTAGAAAAACATGACACCATGATAGACTCAAATAGTAAAGAAGGCACTTTGGATAGTGAAAATGTAGAGTGGTTTCATAGACTGAAAAACTTACCAGGGGATCAATTTACAGATATAGGTAATGCTGAAAACCCACATTTATATTTTGACAATAAAATACGAAATAGCAAAGGTGAGTTTATTGGATTTACTGGGGTTGCACTTGACTTGAAATATTTTGCAAACAAATTTCAAGAATATAACGAGCGTTTTGGGTTTGAATTATACTTTGTTGATAGCAATAATATTATTACTTTATCTTCCAATAATATCATGAAGTCTCAAAGCCATCACCGTACAGATTTAATCACACGTTTGAGTGATTTACCTTGGCATCAGTCACTTATTCAAAACAACCACGCTGATAGCAACTTATCCTCAGAGGTTATGTACACCACTGATGAGGGGTTATTAATTTCTCAAATGCCCATACAAGAATTAAACTGGCGCATGTTTATTGTTTCTCCTCCAGCTGCTGAGCAAAGTGCATACTGGAAAGTATTTATCGGCCGATTTATGTTGTTTTTCATCATTGTAATTATTTTTTACATGGCATTGTTAACTATTATCAAATATTTAAAATCACGATTGATTAAACATGCTGAAACCGATCACCTCACGCAACTACCAAATCGTAGCCACATTCACTGGCGTTTTGATGATATAGCTAAAAACAACCAAAACCTTTGTTTGGTGTTAGCTGATATTGATAACTTTAAAAATATCAATGACACATACGGACATTTAGTCGGTGACGATGTCTTGCGCATTATTTCTGAACAATTGTCACAAACGTTGAGGAAAATTGACGTTGTAGGCAGATGGGGAGGTGAAGAATTTGTGATGCTCTTACCCGAAACATCTGCAGAACAAGCACTTATTATTGTTGAGCGTATTAGAAAAAACATTGCTGCTATTTCTTTTCCTATATCAACGACTAGTGGTTCCTTTTCGACGACCATTAGCTTTGGCATTAGTGAATCACCCATAAAAAATCAAAACATAGAGAATTACATACAAGGTGCTGACAAGGCCTTATATCAAGCTAAAAGCAATGGTAGAAACCAAAGTGTAATTTTTAACTAATGCCAAGTTGATTCATTAGCTGCTTATTTTTACTCTTAAGAAAACAGCTAACTCAATTAATCAATTTGGTATAATTTTTTAGTTCTAAAGTGCGTGTAGCTTAACGATTTGACTAATACTGACACTACTTTGACTACCTATAGGTTGCCAGTTAGTATTTGCTGCTTCTAAACAAACAAATTCATACTCTCCATCGGTATGAACATCAGCCATGTTTTTAGCATCTTTACTACCTGGGTTCCATAATACCCAGTTTTCACACCCCTGACTTGTTACTTCAATTTTGCGTTGCCATTCATGGTCATTTATAAACATACTATCGTTATTATGATAAATACGATCAATTGGTCCCATACAATTTTTAAGCACTGACTTTTGTTTATTACAGCCATTTACTTTGTCTTCATAAAGCACATTATTTAACATCGGAATATCAGTTTTTTTCGGATTTCCAACGCAAAAATAACTGTGTAATGCGCCAGTATATTCTACCGTTTCATCAGACTGGTTGGTCATGGTCAACGTTTGATGGAATGACTCATCAAATAGTAAAGTTTGCTTTAATTCAAATGCTGCAGGCCAATAAGGTGAGTAACTTTCTCCAGACAAAACTAAAGTAATCTTAACCGAAGCAGCTAAGACTTCAATGTCAGCAATGTTCCATTGTTTTTGTCTAGCAAAGCCATGGTTACTGACTTGATTGAGCTCACCATTGGATGTTTTTACCTCTCCACCAAACCAAGGCCAGCATAATGGCACACCACCACGAATAGCTTTGCCTGAGCTATAATGACTAGTGTCACTAAGCCAAAATACAGGCTGTTGATCGCTAGGCTGCCAACTTAGCACTTGTCCGCCATATAAACTAATTGAGCCTTGCCCTTTTTGATGAGTAAAGCGTAATGCTTGCAGACCTTGGCTAAGTTCGTATTGCTCAATACGTCCAAATTCATTTTCTAAAAGTACATTCAACATTTAACCATATCTCTTCAAGTTGGTAATAATCATTATTGTATTGTTATTCTATGTAATTAAAAATTTGGATGAAAGTTTTAATGGCCATTAGTTCAGTGCTGACAAGTTACTTTCAACATTATATTTGCCTCCAAATCCACTTATTAATTATTGCTAGTTTTTGATAATAATAAACGGGTTTGTCAAAGCGTAATACTAACTTATTAAAATTTAGAAAAACTTTATAGTGAAGTAATTGAAGTGCATAGCGTACTTCAACATTTAGATGATTGGTTATTCCTTAAAAAAAGCCTGCAAGCCTTAACGCCTGCAGGTTATATTTAGTCATTGTTGGTTTGTATCTAAAGTAGTGATCTGATCACGTACTGAAGGATCCCGCCATGGCGGAAATATTCAAACTCATTGGGGGTATCAATACGTATATCAGCTTCAAAACTAAAATGCTCGCCATCAGGTTTTAACACCTCTACTTTTACCTGTTTCTGGTCTGCATCTATCGCTTGAATAGTAAACTGCTCTGCACCGTTTAAATTATAGGTGCTTGCGCCTTCACCTTGTTTAAATTGCAGTGGTAATATCCCCATGCCGATAAGGTTAGAACGATGGATTCGTTCATAAGTTTCAGCAATAACCGCTTTTACACCTAATAACAAAGGCCCTTTCGCGGCCCAATCTCGAGAACTGCCTGTACCGTATTCTTTACCTGCAATAACAATACTCGCAGTATTTTCAGCAATATATTGATTCGCAGCCTCAAATACCGTCATTTGTTCACCGCTTGGTTGTTTACGGGTAAAGCCGCCTTCTGTGCCAGGGGCAAGTTGATTTTTCAATCTAACATTTGCAAAGGTTCCCCGCATCATCACCTCATGATTACCGCGTCTTGAACCATAAGAGTTAAAGTCTTTTTGTTCAACGTTATTAGCACGAAGGTAATCTGCTGCCGGAGTTTCCTTACCAATAGCGCCGGCCGGTGAAATATGATCTGTAGTAACACTGTCTAATAGTTTTAATAAGCAGCGTGCATTTACAATAGCTTTAGTTGCTTCTGGCTCTGCTGGCATGTTTTCAAAAAATGTTGGCTTTTTCACATAACTACTGTCTGGCCAGTTATAAATATCAGCGTCAACCGTTTCGAGTTTTTCCCAGATATCACCACCATCATAAACAGAGCCATATTTCTCTGTAAACATGGTCTTATTGACTACACGAGTAACAATCTCTTGTATTTCTTGTTGGCTTGGCCATAAGTCTTGCAGGTACACTGGCTTGCCTGCACTACTCGTACCCAGTGGCTCTTTGGTGATATCAACTTTCATATTACCCGCCAATGCATAGGCTACCACTAAAGGCGGTGACGCCAAATAGTTCGCTTTAACGTCTGAATGAATTCGCCCTTCAAAGTTTCGATTACCTGATAACACTGATGTTACCGTTAAATCACCTTGCCTAATCGCATTAGAAATAGCTTCGGGCAGTGGGCCTGAATTACCAATACAGGTGGTACAACCGTAACCGACTAAGTTAAACCCCATTTTATCTAATTCTTGGGATAACCCCGCTTTGTTGAGGTACTCAGTCACGACTTGTGAACCAGGAGCAAAACTGGTTTTAACCCAAGGTTTAACCTTAAGCCCTAATTCATTAGCTTTTTTTGCCAACAACGCAGCAGCAACTAACACTGAAGGGTTCGATGTGTTGGTACAACTGGTTATCGCAGCAATTACAACCGCGCCTTCATGGAGTTCAAAGTCTTGATTATTATCACGATAAGCCACTGTCGTTTTCGAGCCAATATTTTCTACGCCGCCTTCACCATCAAAGTTTGCTTTCTCTTTGCTGCTAGGTGCGATAATTAATTCATTTTGTTCTGTTATCCAACGTTGAAATGAGGTCGATGCTTGATCAAGGTTAATTCTATCTTGCGGACGTTTAGGCCCAGCGATAGCAGGCACAACCGTATTTAAATCCATAGAGAGGGTTGCATGATACTCAGCATGCTCTTGTGCTTCACTTCCCCACATACCCTGTGCTTTTGAATAAGCTTCAATAATCTCGATTTGCAGATCACTTCGACCCGTTAATTCCAAGTATTTAATTGTTTGTTCATCAATGGGAAATAAGCCACAAGTTGCACCGTACTCAGGCGACATATTGGCGAGTGTTGCTCTGTCTGCCACCGTTAAATGTTTTAAACCTGCCCCAAAAAACTCAACAAATTTCCCTACTACCCCGAATGCACGTAGTTGCTCAGTAACGGCAAGTACTAAATCGGTAGCAGTGGCTCCAGCAGGTAATTTACCTTTTAATTCCATGCCAATAACTTCAGGTATTAACATGGTAACAGGTTGGCCTAACATAGCAGCTTCAGCTTCAATACCGCCTACGCCCCAACCAAGTACACCTAAGCCATTTATCATTGTTGTGTGCGAATCGGTACCGACTAGGGTATCAGGGTAAAGTAGCGGTGTGCTCTGTTGTTCATCAATAAATGTTACTCGCGCTAAGTACTCTAAATTAACTTGGTGTACTATGCCTTTTCCTGGCGGAACGACTTTGAAATTGTCGAATGCACTTTGCCCCCACTTTAAAAATTGATAACGCTCTTTATTACGCTCAACCTCAATTTCAGTATTACGTTCAAATGAATCAGCCTTACCAAATTCATCTACCATTATTGAATGATCAATAACTAAATCAACGGGTTTAAGCGGATTAATTTTATTGGGATCACCACCTAGGTCTAACATCGCGTTACGCATTGCAGCTAAATCAACAACGGCTGGAACGCCAGTAAAGTCTTGTAAAACAACTCTAGAAGGTACAAATGCTATTTCGGTATCAGAGGCAAATGCCGTATCCCATTTAGCTAAGTTTTCAATATCTTCTTCCTGCACATACTTTTCATCGCTATGGCGGAGTAAGTTTTCTAGTAATATTTTTGCAGTCAGCGGCAATCGCTTTGTGTCTGTGTTCAACCTAGATAGGTCGAAGTAGTGATAATCCTTGCCTTGCACGGTTAGTGTCGATATATGTTTATTTAAAACTTTCACATTATTCTCCTTTCGCCTTAATCAGGCATATTTAAGGTAAATTATTTTCCGTGTTTATGCTTTATCATTAAAAGATAAAAACCTTGCTTAACCGCTATCAATAGCAGCTTTAGTATTTACTCTGCTTGTTTTTTTCTTAGGAACATGAACACCACGAACAAAATAATAGCAGCAATAATCGATGTTACTGCCAATGCTGAGGTCTCTTTCATTAGCTCGAGCGCACCTTTACCAAAAAATACGGCGCTTAACCCTAAAGGAGCAATACCTATTGTCGAGCCTAGCATAAATTTGAAAATATTTATTTCAAGTGACCCTGCTAGAATACTTGTTACGGTAAAAGGTGGTGTGGGTGCCAAACGCAATGCCAAAATGGCCCATGCCCCTTTGTTATCCATTTTTTCTTTTATTGTTTCAGTATGCTTTTTTACGCCTTTTCCAAAAGAATCTCCTCCAATAGTAAAGCCTATTCCATATCCGCTTAAACTGGCTAAAAGAAAACCAGGTATACAAATTAATACGCTGATCCAAATATTAAAAACTAAGCTAACCGTAAATGCCATTAATGGCACAGGTATAAGAAGAGCTCCCCCAATAAAGAAAACACCTAAAAAGATCATCGCGGTTAATGCATTATCAGGTATGTCGCTTGCTAATTGACTAATTTTGTCTATTTCAAGGTAGTCACTAAGCGGGGTTAAAAAGTACAAAGATAAAAGCCCAATAACAACACCAAATAATAGACATGATTTTATAATGTTTGCCTGTTTCATTTTATCGCCTCTCGTATTAACCAACTGAAGATTTTTCTATGGGCTTTCATATAAAATAAGTACTCTGGATGCCATTGAACTCCTAATACCTTGTTACTATTTTTACTTTCAATAACTTGATTAATACCCGCTTCTTCTTTGCCTGTAACTTTTAGCTCTTTTGCTGGTTTAGCAACGGCTTGAGAGTGTATTGCATTGACCTTTAAAGGATCGTCTCCTGCTATTTTTGAAATTAAGGAATCATTAGTCGTATACAACACGGTTTTACGTGGAAAGGGGCTTCGGATCCTAGCGCTCTCCTTTAAAAGTGGTAAGGTAGACTCATACATTGAACCGCCTAATTCTGCGTTTAGTAGTTGATGACCACGACAAATACCTAAAAGCGGTAAGTTGTTGTCTAAAGCATAATGAATAAACTGAATTTCCATATCATCACGTTCTTTGTCGTATTGGTGTGAACTAAAGTGGCTCATTAATTCCATCGGATACAATAAGCATTCTTTTAATTGCGTCCAAAAAGAGCGAGTTACTGGCGCTGTGTTTTCTTTAATAAAGTGTTCTGGATGAATATCTGAACCTCCTCCAATAATAACGCCGTCATAATCGAGCGTGCCATCAAAAGACTCAGGTGTTACCCTAATTGGCTTTCCTCCTGTAATCCTTATATTCAAAGCAGTAAAAAACCAAGCTACATTGCCTGATTTATTAGGTCCAGTTATGGCAATTCTAGGTTTTGATATACTGGTCAAGTAAACTCCTTAAGATGACTTTTTAGCACTATAGTTAACAGCAATATTTTTCCTGTTGCTACTGCCTAAACTTGAGCATAAGTACGAAACCAAGTCCCAAATGCTTACATTGGATAGTACCTATGTTATGTGAGTAATCATTTTGCAAAGATTAGACCAATAAATTAACTCAATAAAAACAATAATATAAAAATCACCAACTGAGTTTGTTATTTCATAGTATGTAAAATTTACTCATTGGTCGTAGTATTTACGTTCTTAGCTTCCCGTCTAAAAAACTAAAAAAGAGTTATAACAAACATATACCTTTATTAATTGTCTTCTACAGCACGGTTAAAGCGGTAATTTTTGTTGATCTATAAAAGTGAGCAGATAATTAACTGAACTCTAGCAAGTTTGAGTGAGGTTAAGTTAACGATAACTTATTAGGATTAATTGAAAGTAAGAAAGGAACCCCGTTAGTTTGTACTAACGGGGTTGAGTATTATTCAGCGTTTTAAAAACTTATATAACACACTGTTTTTGCATTATTTCACGTAAGATCTAGGCATATCGCTTGATGTTGTATAACGATCTCGCAAAGCATCTTGACGGCTTATAGTCGAATATTCTTCACCATTAATCCACATCTGGCTAACTTGAGTACTAAGTTCAAATGGATCAGCACTCCACAATACTAAATCAGCAGTTTTGCCTACGGCAATAGTGCCTGAATCAAGATTAAAAGCTTGTGCTACATTAGCCGTTACAGCTGCTAATGCGTCATCAGCTGATAAACCATTTGCAATAGCATTACCGGCATGAAAGCGCAGCTCATAAAGTTTATGAGTATCGCCGCTCACCGATAAAGCAACTTTTACGCCTGCATTCGTTAATTTTGCCGCATTTTTAAGTGAAGAGTGCAAAGTATCAAAACTCGTTGGCAAATTATCTAAAGCATTCATCACAACGGTCACTTTCGCTTGTGCTATTTTATCAGCAATTAAAACAGCATCGGCCGCGCCAACAAACACTAAATCAAGGCCGAATTGCTGTTTAATTTTCAACAAAGCGAGTAAGTCAGTTGCACGATCGGCATGAGCAACTAACGCTTTATCTCCAGCAAGCAAGGCATTAATAACTTGTTCTTCACGGCTTGGTTCTTTAGCTTCTTTTTTGTTTTTAGTGCCTTTATTCTCTTGAGCTTTAACGGCGTCTTCAAGTTTAAATTGAAGGTTTTGTAAGCTTAGCGCTCGCGAGCCTTCACTTTTAGCGCCTAAGTCAATCAATACACTATTATTGTTCACTCTAATGCTATCAAACTCACCAGAAAGATCAGCAACAAAAGTTTGCCCTTTAAACATGTCTTCACCACCACGAGGGCTAACAACATTGCTGGTAATACCACCTTTGCGGCTATGTAAAACAACCGTAGAACGAGGATTAAAAGCTAAGCTAGCATCAAAAGTAATGTCAGCTTTTTTATCGCTAGCATCTCGGCTACGAGACACAGCACTAACTTCCACTAAGCCTAGCTGGTTCATAGCACCGATTAAACCTGGGGTTAAAATTTTTCCTTCGGCATCAATAATGGTGTCAGCATTAATAGTTTCTGGGTTAATCGCGGTAACTTTTCCATTTTCGAATACGACAGTTGCGTTTTCTAACACACCTTGTTCAGTTACTGTGTGTACTGTGGCATTAGTAATGGCAATACTTTCTGCATAACTCGCCGTAGAACTTGCTAGTGCCAATGCAATTAGCGATGATTTAAATAATTTAAAATGTTTCATAATCTTCACCTTACCTTTGACCTAACAGAAAATCGCTTTTCGCTTGGTATTTTTCATCAAAACGATCGTACACCTTAGCACCATCAACAAACACTTGTTCAGCTTGAGCATAAACACTGAATGGGTTTTGATTCCAAATAACTACATCCGCTTTTTTACCATTTTCTAAACTACCGGTTTCGTCGGCTAACCCTAGTGATTTTGCGGCATTAGCAGTGATCCAAGTAATAGCAAGTTCAGGCGTTACTTCAAAACCATTTTCGTTTGCACGATACATAACCTTACCGGCTTCTTGGTTCAGTCGCTGAATTGTACTATCAGAATCTGAATGAACGACTGCACATGAGTTTTTCATTGCATCAACAATGGCAACGTTTTCGTGCACCATGTCATAAGCTTCCATTTTAAAGCCCCACCAATCAGGCCACATGGCTGCACAATTGCCATTTTCAGCTAACATATCAGCTATTTTGTATGCTTCAACCGCATGATGAAAAGTGCCCGAATGGTAATTAAACTCTTTACCTAGGTCGATCATCATTGCCATTTCTTCAGCTTTATAACAATGGTTATGAATTAAGATATCGCCATCGAGCACACCTTTTAAGGTATCTAACTCTATATCACGCTCAGGTGCTAAAGGGTTTTTACCAGCATCATAATCGGCATCGTACTTTTCCCATGCGCGTTTATATTCCGTTGCATCAGCCCAAGCCATACGATAGCCCGCCATATTACCCATACGAGTTGATGGTAATACTTTGCGGCTACCATAAACCCGTTTTGGATTCTCACCACAAGCCATTTTTAAACCGTAAGGTGCATCAGGGAACTTCATACCTTGCATGGTATGGCTAGGAACATTTCGCAAAGTTACACCACGACCACCAAATAAATTTGCTGAGCCGGGTAGTATTTGTAATGTTGTTATTCCCCCTTCCCGTGCAGCCTCAAAACCAGGGTCTTGTGGCCAAACACTATGTTCAGCCCATACTTCTGAGGTATTAGGCGAAGTCATTTCATTCCCGTCAGCATGCGACTCTACAGACGGGTTAGGGTAAACCCCTAAATGTGAATGCACATCAATAATACCTGGTGTTATCCATTTACCATTAGCATCAATTTCAACAGCGCCTTCTGCAACTATGTCTGTACCTATTTGGTTGATCTTTCCATCTACCATCAGAACATCAGCATTATCTAAACGTGAGCCTGTGCCTGTTAAAACTGTGGCATTTTTTATCAGAGTAGTTTGCAAAGGTAATGCTTTATAGGTACTTGGGTAGGGATTTTTATTTATAACCACTCTTTCGTTTTGCTGTTCGCTTTGCAAGCAACCTGTTAGCGCAACAGCAAGCGCTGCAGACACTAAAGATGGTAGAAATTTTTGCATAGATTTATTCCTGTTTTACTCAGTACTCTGCAGAAAGTATGGAACTTTATAGCAGATTTGTAAGCGCTATTATGGGTTAATTAAAGTTAACATAAGTTAATGAACCTACAGTTTTGAGGTTCATTAACTTATGTTAACAAGAGATTAATAGCTACATTATTATGAAATGTCGCTGACAACAAGTCAGACTTATAGAGGAGTTAAGCAATTGCGTTGAACGGTTAGCTATCTGCGATAAATGGGTGCTAAAAACTAGTTCAACTTAGAGTTCAAAGTCACCAAAGTCAATTTCACTACTGTTTTTAATGCGTGTTTTGCTTGGTGGATCAAGTAACGAAGCTTGCTTATTTTCAACAATAACTTCTGCTACTTTGGAGCTGCTGGGTTGTGTTTTACGTTTTTTACGCTGTAAGCAACGTTTAATAACCTTTTGCCGTTCATTAGAGTCGAAGGCGATCCAGTTCAGGCGTTCGTCTCGCGTACGATAGCAACCCGAACATTGGCCTTTGTCATCAGACTGACAAATGCCAACGCAAGGACTTGGTACTTCAAAAAACTCTAATTGCATGTTATACCAAACAGGTTAAATGTTTGTTCTTCATTTACGGCAAATAACGGTTCAATTTTAAGGCGTGTGACTGAGCACAACGGAAAAATTAAACGGATAAAGCATTTGAAAGTCATCAATGAATTAGTCCACTTGATCATATTTACAATATAAAATATCAATGGCTAAAGTTGAATTAAACCATTGGGTAGATACGGTTAAGTATATACCCAATAATTACGTTAAAGAAAAAGAATTAATTAACCCAGCTTATCTGTGGCGATAGAATACTCAGGGTCTTCAATAACATTAATTTCAACTAAACTGCCAGCTTTAGTTAACAATTGCGTACATTCTTTACTTAAATGTCTTAAATGCATTTGCTTACCACGACTAATATAACGTTCGGCTAAAGTATCTATGGCTTCAATAGCTGAATGGTCTGCAACGCGTGAATTTTTAAATTCAACAATAACGTCATTACTATCATTTTCCATATCAAATTGCTCTAAAAAGCTAGCAACTGAACCGAAAAATAATGGGCCAGAGACGTCATATACCGTTGAACCATTGGCATTAACAGAGCGATGAACCGCAACATGTTTAGCATGTTCCCACGCAAATACTAAGGCAGAAACAATAACACCTACAACAACAGCTATGGCTAAATCAGTAGCTACAGTCACACCCGATACCAATATAATGACAAAAGCATCAGCTTTTGGCACTTTGCCTATTATGCGGAAACTAGACCATTCAAAGGTGCCAATAACGACAATAAACATAACACCAACCAAAGCAGCTAAAGGTATTTGTTCAATTAAACTAGAGCCAAATAAGATAAAACCAAGTAACGCTAATGCTGCCGTTACACCTGACATTCGGCCACGACCACCAGAGTTAACATTGATCATCGATTGACCAATCATGGCACAACCACCCATACCACCGAAGAAACCCGTTACGGTATTTGCCGCACCCTGCGCAACACATTCTTTATTGCCTTTACCACGTGTGCCGGTTAGTTCGTCAATCAAGGTGAGTGTTAACAATGATTCAATCAAACCAATAGCCGCTAAAATTAATGCGAAAGGTAAAATAACTTGTAAGGTTTCAAGGTTAAAAGGAACATTTGGAATATTAAAAACAGGAAGACCGCCGGCAATAGAAGCCATAGGGTCATTTGTCATATCACGTACAAAATCAACGACTGTTCTGGCATCTAAATTAAGGCTTTGAACCAAAATGGTAACCACAACAATCGCGACTAAAGATGAAGGCACTGCTTTAGTTAACTTAGGTAAAAAGTGAATAATTGCCATAGTTAATACAATAAGACCAGCCATAGTAAGCATCTGGCTACCTTGCATCCAGGCTAAAACGCCATTTTCATCGGTCACTTTAAATTGACCTAATTGTGCAAGGAAAATAACAATAGCTAAACCATTAACAAAGCCGAGCATAACAGGATGAGGTACTAAGCGAATAAACTTACCTAGTTTAAATAGCCCCGCTAATATTTGCAGTATTCCGGTTAGCACCACAGTGGCAAATAAATATTCGACCCCATGAATAGCAACTAAACTCACCATAACAACAGCCATAGCACCAGTAGCACCTGAGATCATGCCAGGACGACCACCGAAAATAGATGTAATTAAACCCACCATAAATGCAGCATATAAACCGACTAATGGTTCAACACCAGCAACAAAAGCAAATGCTACCGCTTCAGGTACCAATGCTAGGGCTACAGTGAAACCTGACAGAACATCATTTTTTAAATTTGCCACTTTACTGGCATGTAATTCAAACATTATTATCTCTACTTTGATTAGAACATCAAAAAACAAGCATAATTTAAAAAACTAGCTTGAATTTAGTTACATTGGATGTAGCCCAAAAAATATATTACTGAATGATAATGTGTACCAAGCAAGTTCAACGATAAACGTTATCTTTCGGGATTTGAAGGCGCCGGAATACTATAGAAGTACTCGTTAAATGTCAATATTTGCTCAAATTAACATCAAGAAAAATAACAGGAATAACAAGTAAATATTTATAAAGAACCGACTTTTAAAACTAAACTGACATTCAACCGATTAGTCTCAATAATTAGCCTCAATATAATGACCTAAAAAGATTAATCAGCATTACCCAACAAAATCATTTAAATGCTTTTAAGCATTATCGCTAGGATTAATAATCTATGCTCTGTGTGACGAAAAAATCGCAATACTGAAGCTATGTCAGAAGCTTTGTATTTTGTCTTGTATGTTTTGAAGAAAAAGACTAAATATCTTGGTAAATAAGCTCATTAAACAATTGTAAATATAACCATGATATTCAACTAGTTAGCCATTCATTTTAGATTCTCGCGCTTCTAAGAAAGCCTTTATCTCATCGCGTGACCCCAGAATATGTTGTTTTAGCATCGCCACTGCGGCTTCAATATTACGTGCTTTACTGAATGCTAAAATGTCATTGTGTTCAGATTCAGCTTTTGAGATACCGCCAGCCCAAAGTAAATGCATACGAATATAGCGATCTGCACTTTTATTAAGGGTGTTCACCAAATCTAAAGTTTGTGGTCGATTAGCGCCTGAATACAAACAATTGTGATAACTAGAGTTAAGCTCACTCCAAGTGTTAGCCGCATTTTCTTTACCAAGCGCCTTATCTAACTTTGCAAGTAACAAGGTGGCTTCTTCTAGTTTCTCGTCACTAATGTTTGGCAACGAATTAGCTAACAAGTCAGATTCAAGTATAGCGCGTAACTCAAATAACTCATCTACTTGATCAGCATTAAGCTCAGTTGCCGTTGCTCCTTTATGCGGTTCAAAAACCACTAAGCCCTCACCTTCGAGTTGCAATAAAGCCTCTCGAACCGGAATTCTGCTAACATTTAACTCACTTGCAAGCGCGGCTTGTCTTAAAGGTTGCCCTGCTTTAATCTCACCACTTAATATTTTTTCTCTAAGTGTTTCAACAACTAATTGAGTTCTAGTTTTATATACAATGCTCATATAAGGCTTCCTAAAAATATTGTTGTCATTATAAAGAACCGTGGGATAAACACAAAACAATAGCAGACGCTCAAAGCGATAAAATCAAGCTGAACTTACAACAGTTCTAAGCGTAATCACCTGAAAATTATTAAATTAAGATATTCAAAACATTAATTTAGCTACTCATTAAAAAGTGAACATAACAAGACCAATGCTCTTTCATACCTTTTAAAATCTGTTATCGTTAAGAGATAAATTATGCATAGCGCTTTTCACGTTAACTCAGTAGTTTCATAAGTAGCTATGACTGAATAAAAAACATCTCAATAAATAGCTAATTAAAAAGAGAATTTTTTATGCCGAACCAAATGCCTGAAAAAGTACAAAAAAAACATAATAGCATCGCATTAATTACCTTTATTTTTGCCATATTGTCGGCTGTGTATATTAAGCAATTTATTCCACCTCATTGGGTTGAGCAGAGTTATGTATACGATGTAAGTACAGATGCAGTAGGCGTTTCGAGCTACATTTATAAAGAACAAAGAGTAATAATTGATGCTGTAGTTAGCTACGAAAACTCGCCGCTTAATCAACAAAACCTCAACAATATAAGCAAACCACCAACACTTAAGCAGCAATGGGTAACAGACGATAATCAACAATTAAAACTTCTTAAACCGGCCTTTCATTTTGGTATTGGCTCACTTTTACCCGCTTTAATAACGATTATTTTATGCTTATTAACCCGAGAGCCCCTAACAGCATTACTTGGCGGAGTTGTCGTGGGCGCTATTATGCTCGGTCGTTATGATCTTACCGATAAAGTCATCATTCCTAATCTTGCACAAGAAGGCACAGCAGCGTTGTTATTGTTGTATTTATGGCTACTTGGCGGTTTATTAGGTATATGGTCGAAAACCGGTGCTGCACAAGCTTTTGCCAATTTTATGACTAAACACTTTGTCAAAGGGAGAAAGTCAGCGAAAGTGGTTTCATGGCTACTTGGTATGTTATTTTTCCAAGGTGGCACTATGAGTACAGTGTTAGTAGGAACAACAGTGCGACCTTTAGCCGATAAAGCAAAAGTAAGCCACGAAGAAATGAGTTACATTGTAGACTCGACGGCTTCTCCTATTGCATCAATATTAGCGTTTAATGCTTGGCCAGCCTATGTTCAAGCATTAATATTTATACCTGGTGTATCTTTTTTAGCCACAGAAGCAGATCGTATTAGCTTTTTCTTTCAAAGCATTCCATTTAGTTTTTACAGTATGTTTGCCGTTATGGGGACATTGCTGCTTAGTCTTAATGTCACTATTTTTTCAGGTAAGCGTATACGTGCAGCAAAATTGCGTGCTGAAACCTATGGCCAATTAGACGCTCCTGACGCCAAACCATTAAGTGCTAAAGAATTACAAAGCACAGACATACCTCAAGGCTATAAACCACATGTGCTTGAGTTTATTTTACCCTTAGTTACTTTAACTGCCATTGCGGTAGGTAGTTTTGTAATGCTGGGGACCCCTAAAATTAACTGGGCTTTTGGCGCTGCACTTTTGCTTTCTGCCATTATGGCTTTAATTAAAGGTATGTCTTTAGACCACGTTGTTGAAGGTTTCGGTAATGGATTAAAAGGAGTGGTATTTGCCTCAGTGATTTTAATGCTCGCGGTTATTATTGGCAGTATTAGTAAAGAAACCGGAGGCGGGCTATTTTTGGTGTCTTTACTAGGAGAGCACCTGCCATTTTGGTGTTTACCGGTAATTTTGCAGCTGATCACTATGATCATCGCATTTTCTACCGGTACTAGTTGGGGAACTTATGCTATCGCTTTTCCGCTAGCAATGCCTCTAGCATGGGCAATTTGTCAAAGCCAAGGTGTAGCAAACCCAGAGTTATTTATGATGCTTTGCTTCGCGACAGTATTAAACGGTAGTGTTTTTGGTGATCAATGTTCGCCAATTTCAGATACCACTATTCTAAGTGCAATGACAACAGGCTGTGACTTAATGGACCATGTAAAATCACAACTTGTACCCGCCGCACTAGCGGCTTCATTCGCAGGGGTACTTTGGACATTAACCGCATACCTATTTGTATAGCCTAGAGTTTAGAGTTTAGCGTATAAATAAATTAGTGGTTTTAAATCATGACTTAAGCCATTAGGTATTGATTATTGAGATAAAAGAGCTGTAGTCATTAAGCGACGACAAACTATAATCAATAGCTTTATCAGTTTATGACGTTTAGCCTATGGAATTAAGTCTATCGAATTAAACCTATGGAATTAAGGTTAACTCCGGCCCAGCTTCGCTATCGGTGTCATTGGAGCTTCCCTCTAAAGGTGCCTCAACAACAAAACAGCACCCTTGTTCAACAGATACATGCTTAATACTTCCGCGAAGTTTAGTATTAACTAAGTTATACACAATATTCATCCCTAAGCCTGAGCCGCCTAGACCACGCTTTGTAGTAACAAAGGGATCGAATACTTTGTCTTTAACTTTGTCATCTAACCCTTTACCGTTATCTTGATAAGTCAGCACAAGGCTTTCATCATTCAATTCAAATTTAATAGAAATTTCACCATCTTGAGTATTTTCAAAACCGTGATAATGTGAGTTAGTCAGAAAATTCGTTAATATTTGATTCCAAGCACTGGGAAAAGTAACCAAATTAATATCCTCGTTAACAAGTATATTAATTGTATAATTTTTCTGTTTAAATAAAGTTTTCACTGTATTTACAATGTCATGAACATGTTGGTATAGATTAATTTTTATTTTAGGATCGGTATGATATTCAACCGCTACAGATTTAAAGCCTCGAATTAAATCAACCGCTTTATGTAGACTACGATCAATAATTTTTTCATATTCCTCAAACAGAACCAACATCGTAGTTAGTTGCTTTTTGGTTAAAGTTTCACTACTAAGCGATTGCTCCAGCTCAGTAAACTTTTCTTTCATCGCACTAAGCGACGTAACACAAATACCTAACGGCGTATTCACCTCATGTGCAACACCTGCTACTAATTGCCCCAATGATGCCATTTTTTCTGACTGTACTAATTGATCTTTGGCCAAGGTTAGTGCATCAAGCGAACGCTGTAATTGCTGATTACTTTCAGAAAGTTTCGACGTTCGTTCATAAACCTTAATTTCTAAATCACCGTTAAGGTTAATCAATGCATTCTCAGCATCTTCTAGTTTAATGATGTCGTTTTGAAGTGTCAGACGCATATCGTTAATTGCAGCAACCAATTCGTCGAGTTCGTCAGTTTTATTGCTCCTATTCTCTAACATTAAAGGTCTGTCTAAGCTATCTCCACTCATCGCTTGAGAATAAAGGGTAATTCGATATAGATGGCGGGTGATAAACCAATGAACAATAAAAAAAGTACAGAGTGCAACGATAAAAATTTTAATAAATTCAGTAAAAACAATAAAACCAGCTTTTTGCCATAAGTGATTATATATATCTTGATAGTCGGCAGAAATAGTCATATTACCTATTGCAGTGCCTTCAAAAACAATAGGGTAGCTTTCAACTTTTTTAGCTTCTTTTACACGGTTACCAACTTGATATATTTTCCCAAAAGTTGTTGTTAGTTGCACATGGCGAATATCGGGAAGTCGCTGTACGCCGGCAATTTGTTGTTCGATGAGCTCCTCATTAAAATCCCATAAGCTAGTAGAAATTGATTGCTTATAACTTAATTCAATATTATCAAAACGCTTATCTAACCTTACCACACCATCTTGAAAATCGACATACAATTGAATAAAAGTAGAAGCCACTGACAATAAAGCACTGCACAAAAAAATGTAAATAAAGACACGCCGGCTTAATTTACTATTAAATGCACTTTTTTCATTCATTACTTTATTCATGCCTATATTTATCAATTGCTAGTTTATTGTAAGTTTTAGCTTATAGCTTAGCGGAATAGCAAACTTTAGTTGAATATATTCACCAGATTAAAAAATAGCTATGCTTGGGTAATAACACTAATCGCTTTAATTTAATCTATTAATCACTATATGCCTCATCAGTGTTAATTTAAAGTAAATTGCTTATATTTTAGGTGGTGTCCGATTATCGCTAGTTATTTACATTATCTGCCGTATGATCACTCAGTAATTAAGTTAGCGCTCAAAAAGTAAATTTAGGAAAAGTATGTTCAGTATAGAAGTTTGTGAAAATGCACGTTTAAGTCGAGATGCTCGCTTCGATGGTAAATTTTTTACCGCGGTGATCACAACGGGCATTTTTTGCCGTCCTATTTGTCCGGCAAGGCCTCCAAAGCCAGAGAATGTCACTTACTATGCAAATGCTGAACTTGCACAACAATCAGGCTTTCGACCTTGTAAACGATGTTTTCCGCAACTTGCGCCACATTTGCCATTACCTAGAAAAATAAAACAAATTACCCAAGCCTATTACGAGAATAATTACAGTTTGCAAAAATGTGCTGAGCAACTAGAAACCAGTGACAGACAAATTCGACGTTTGTTTATGCAATATTATGGACTTCCACCGAGTGAGTTTTTTCATCAACAACGTTTGTTGCTTGCTCATAAATTACTTATATCAACAAGTTTAAGTATTACTGACGTGGGTTTCGCGGCAGGTTTTAACAGTATCCGTCGATTTAATGAAGTAATTTTGCAGGCTTACAAAGTATCTCCAAGTGAGATCAGAGGTAAAAAATCACCAACAACAGATAACCAAGTTACTATTTTATTACCCTATAAAGCACCATTTGACTGGCCATTAATGCTGAGCTTTTTTCGTTCAAGAAAAATGAGTAATATTGAAGATATTACTACAGAACATTATTTTCGTACCCTAGAGTTAGATAATTGCCAAGGCTGGATAAAAGTAACGCATCACGAAAATAAAAGTGCTTTAAACCTTACTGTTAATTTAACTGACTATAGCTATCTAAATCAAATTATTGCCCGCGTTAGACGAATGTTCGACCTAGATGCCGACATGCAACTTATCCATCAACATTTAAAATCTCACCCCACATTAGCAGCTGTAATCGAAAAATTTCCAGGTCTGCGTTTACCGGGTTGTTGGGATATTTTTGAGTTTTCAATCCGAGCTATTTTAGGCCAACAAATATCGGTTAAAGGCGCAACAACTTTAGCCCAACGCATTGCAGAAAAATATGGCGAAAATGTTGTTGATATTGAGCAGCCAGATAATATTAATACAACAAAGTACTTCCCAAAAATTGCAGCGCTCATGAATGTAGATTATCAAGACATTGGCTTAACACGCTCTCGCATTGCCACATTACAAACTTGGGTTACTTACTTTCAACAACATGAAAATATATTTTCCAAAGGTTTAACCATTGAAGAATTAGAAGCTTCATTAACAAAACTTAAAGGCATAGGGCCATGGACAGTCAACTATATTGGTATGCGAGGTTTAAGCGACCCAGACGCATTTCCTAGTGCTGATTTAGGCATTATTAAAGCCCTTACTTTTAATGAAGTTAAACCTAAGAATAAAGATATACTCACATTGGCTGAAAATTGGCGCCCTTGGCGAGCTTATGCTGCTATTTATTTATGGCAATCGCTGGCAACACAATAAAAATAATGTACAAAAGACAAATTTCTAAGGACGCAAAAACATGTATTACTGTATTTATCAATCTCCATTAGGGGAAATTGCTTTAACGGCAAACGAGCAAGGGTTAAGTGCCCTCGCCTTTCAAACTGGAAAATCTCCAATTGATTTTACTGGCTTATCTGAAAACCACAGTAAATTCACTAAAGTTGTAAAACAATTAGATGAATATTTTAGCGGTGAGAGAAAGCACTTTGATCTACCCTTAGCGCCAAAAGGTACTAACTTTCAAAAACAAGTGTGGCAAGCATTAACCGAAATACCTTGTGGTGAAACTAAAAGTTATGGCTGGATCGCAAAAAGTATTAATAACGAAAAAGCCGTTAGAGCAGTAGGTACAGCAAATGGCGCCAACCCAATCGCATTAATTGTACCTTGTCACCGAGTTATTGGTAGTAATGGCAAGTTAACTGGTTATGCTGGTGGTTTAGCACTGAAGGCTAAATTATTAATGCACGAAGGCGCACAATTTAAACCCTAAACATATTACTGCACCGTCTTGTTTTACGATGGTTATTACATAACCTGAACTCTGGATAAGCAGCACTTGCTCAATGTTCCCTTTTAAGCCATTTTCTGCGCTAAAACGTCGATAAATAGCGCGCTATTCATAAACGTTTTGCCTTGGAAATGGCATAAAATGAAGCATTGATGATATCTATTCGTGATGTTCACCTGGCTATAGCATTTACTTTATTACCTAAGCTTTTGGTTCACTTGAGTTTCAAGCACTCATTATCCAGAGTTCAGGTTACATAAGATAAAATTGAAAATAAACAGTATAAAAAACAACATAAAAAAATATAGACAAGATTTAAATCCTGTTATGATATTGTCGATTTTAAATAGAATTACTTGAGTATAGTTTTGGAAATTATTGCAGTTATCGCGGTTGTGTTTTTGGCTTGGTTAATTTGGCAGTTTATGCGTGCTAAACATTTCACCCAATTTAAACGTCAAATAATACAAGAATTAAAACCCAAAGTTATCGCGAATATTATTGAAGAAATGTCGCAAACACGGTCAGAGCATTTACCGAATAACTCTGCACATCAAGAAGCGACTATACTTTACTGGAGTGTTTCAGCAGGTAGAGTGTTGCAAGCAGCATTAATGCGAGAGATTATTGATGAACAATGGTTAAAATCAACGGGAAACTTACGAAATAGTCAGCACCTATTTCATGTTGAACGAGATAAACTGCACCGTTAGTTCATTAATATTTAATCCGCTCGGTATAAGCTAAAACGCATATTTCAAAGATAAAAAAAGAGCGACTTCGCTCTTTTTTCATTAATTACTTTGTTAAGCTTATACGCGTTACAAAATTACGCTAACTTTTCAAACTGTAAATCCCACACGCCATGACCTAAGTTTTGACCACGGTCTTCAAACTTAGTTAATGGGCGAGAGTCTGGACGTGGTACATAGTCATTGTTTGCTGATAAATTTTTGTAACCAGGTGCCGAGGTCATATCTTCTAACATGCATTCAGCGTAATTTTCCCAGTCGGTTGCCATATGAAACACACCACCAACTTTTAACTTTTCACGAATAGCTTCAACAAAACTAGCTTGAACAATACGGCGCTTATGGTGCTTCTTTTTATGCCAAGGATCAGGGAAAAACAACTGTACGGTTGTTAAACTTTCAGCGGGAATACAATCGGCTAAAACTTCAATAGCATCGTGCTCATAAACTTTAAGGTTATTTACACCTTCTTCCTGTGCTAAACCAATACAAGCGCCAACACCAGGACGATGAACTTCAACACCAATAAAGTTAAGCTCAGGGGCATTTTTTGCCATTTCTACCAGCGACTTGCCCATACCAAAACCTATTTCAAGCACAACAGGATTATTGTTTGCAAACAAAGTACTAAAATCAAGTAAACCATCTGTGTGGTTTAAGCCCATAGTACCCCAAAACTCTTCTAAGGCTTTAGCTTGACCATTAGTCAGGCGCCCTTCACGTTTAACAAAGCTACGTACTTTTCGAATGTACTTACCTTCTTGTTCTGCTTGCTCAATAGTTTTATGGGTTCTTTCAGTCATAGTCGTTCTTAAAGAAAAATCAAGGCGCATATTATCTATGTTTCAGCAAATAAATTCAAACACAAATAACTTTACCTGTGCAAATTGTGAAATAAGTTTTAGTGGTCTACAACTATAGTATAAACAAGAAAATTAACGAGAGGTACTTGTGAGTAATTGGCTTAATAACATTTCAATAAGAAAATCACTTATTGTAGTAATTTCAGCTTCACTGGTCACTTTGTCTATTGTCACACTTGCCCTAAACAGTAATATTTTCACTTCTGTTTTTGAACGTAATATTGAACAGGATTTACTCCCAAACCAATTAGCAAAAATTGAAGCGAGAATAAAACTTAAACTTAGTACACCACTTGAGCTTTCTAAATCCATTACACAAAACAAATTTTTAATTGACTGGGCTATGGCAGGAGAGCCCGAAAGTGGACAACAACAAGCTGTCGATTTCCTTAAGCATATGCAAGAGAAGAATAATGCATTAACGGTTTTTTGGGTGTCGAATGTTTCTAATAACTATCTTAATCAAACCGGTGTAATTAAAACTATAAATCAACAAACTGATGCTTGGTTTTATAAATTTATACAACAAAACAAGCCTTTTGAAATAGCGTTTGATCTCGAGGAAGGCACATCAAAATTAACCGCATTTATTAATTATAAAGTAGAGCACGGCGGAAAAAGCTTAGCGATTGCAGGTTTGGGCTATCCTGTAGATGAAATTAGTGCTGACATATTATCAAATAAAGTAGGCGAAAATGGTTATGTCTTTGTGACTGATTATCAAGGCAACGTCATCATACATCCACAAATAGAAAAGCTTGCTTCGAAAACATTACAACAACTCGATGGTTTTAGTAGTACAAGTGGGAAGTTACTCACTAATGGAAGCGATTATATTTTTGATCACGTAACACATAACGGTGATCACTTCTACGTTGCTAGTGTTGGTTTGCCTGAATTAAATTGGAAGATTTTCGCTATGCTACCTCAGTCAGAGCCATTATCAAAAATTCATACCGCGCTAAGTAAAACAGCCATATTTACACTTGTTATTGTAATAAGTTTTATTTTATTAATGGTATTGGTTGCTAATCGCATCACAAAACCCATTGTACTGATCGGCGATAGATTACTTGAAATGGCAGATATAGGGGGTGATTTAACCTTACGGTTAGACGATAGTCGAACGAATGAGCTTGGCCTGCTAGCTAAAGGTTTTAATGCTATTTTAATTAAAGTTCAAGACATTATGGTTGAGATAAAAAAAGCAGAAAATGTTATGACAACATCTTTCGAGCAATTACGAGAGATGGGCAACACCGTAAATAGCTTAGTTATGAGTCAACAAATGGAGTCTGACTCTGTGGCAACAGCAACAAATGAAATGAGCCATAGCATTCAAGAAGTTAGCGAACTAGCAGGCAGTACAGCCACTAAAACAGAAACGTCAGAAAAACAAATTAGCGTTTCAAGTCAGAGGGTTGATGAATCTAGTGATGTTATGCTTAAGCTCCAAGAAAGCAATCATACTACCCAAGAAAAAATAACCCAATTAGCGCTACAAACACAAACCATAAGCTCGGTAATTGACACTATCAGTAGTATTTCTGAACAAACAAATTTACTTGCACTTAATGCCGCTATTGAGGCAGCCAGAGCCGGCGAGCAAGGTCGAGGTTTTGCCGTTGTTGCTGACGAGGTTCGCACTTTAGCCGGAAGAACACAAAGCTCTACACAAGAAATAAATGACGTTATTCAACGTTTACAAGGGCAAGCAAACGAAACGGTTAGTGCAATGAAAGAAAACACAAAATTGGCAACCGAAGGGCTAAGCAAGACAAATGATGCAAAACATGTATTAATAGAAGTGGTTTCCGACATTAAAGAAATTACCGCGATGAACGTTCAAGTAGCAACCGCAACCAAAGAGCAAGCAAGTGTAATTGATGAACTTAATCAGAATGTGACGAAAATTGCTGACATGGCAACAGAAATATCTATATTATCAGACAGTACATCACAGGTAATGAATGAACTTGATGTACAGAAGCATCAGTTGCAAAGTTTAGTGTCACAATTTAAAACCGAATAAGGAAATTATATGAAGCTATATACCATAGCAATATTTACGTTTAGCGCAATTACCGCCTTTAATAGTGTTGCAGAAACATTATGGTCAGATGTCAGTGCCACATTATTGCGAGGCAACGATTATGAAGTTGGTGATAATAAACGTACTGTATTTACCTTCGAACATGCCGCGGGTTATAGCTGGGGAGATAGCTTTTTATTTGTTGATCGTCTTCACTCATCAAATGGCGACAAAGAAACTTATGCTGAAATTGCGCCTCGGCTGCAAATTTCAGATTATAAAAATCAAGCATTCGAAAATATCTATATTGCTACAACAGCAGAAATTGGCGATGGTTTCACTCATTACTTAGTTGGTCTAGGTACCAAGCTAAATATCCCTAACTTTACTTACGCTAACATCAACATTTATCACCGCAATAATGACTCAGCAAAAAACAATCAACAAGTTACCTTTACTTGGGCGCTACCTATTGGCCCATTAACTTATGACGGTTTTATTGACTATGTTATTGCAACTGGAGATCAGCATTCAAGTATGAATTTGACTTCTCAATTAAAGTACAATCTAGCAGAGCACTTAAATTTAAAGACAAACTTCTTTGTTGGGTTTGAATATGTTTATTGGCAAAATAAGTTTGGGATAGATGGGGTTGACGAGAAAAATTTAAATTTATTAGCAAAATATCACTTCTAAATCACGCTATTCAAGCTAGCAAGGTGCTAGCTTGAATAGCACTTAACGGATGTTAGGCTAAATGATTACTCTGCCCACCAAACGTCGTATAATGGACCTACCGTAACTGAGCTAGCGCCATTATCTGTTAACCACTTCTCAACTAATTGGCGATGCTCTTCAGTACACTTACCTAATTGCTGTGTACAGATTAAACCATGCCATAAAGTATCGCCTTCACCGCCAAAGCCTAAACCGTTTGGATCAATTGCTTCATCAAAAAATTTCGTTAAAAATGCATCAATTGTTTCATCATCAGCGCCATCATCTAGTTTCCACGCAATATCGAAACCTAACTCTTGAAACTCATCAACACGTAATTTTTTACGTAAACGGTTGCTACGGTTTTTTGCATCTATTTTCATTTTAAATCCTTACGACTTGGCCCAAGCCAAGGCTAATTTTTATAAATATTTACTCTTGAGCGTGAGGATAGTGGCAATAGAAATTTTTGCAATGAAAATCTCAGCTTTATTCGCTACACTGTCGCCATTATGACAAATAAAACCACTATATCAGCCAAATCTGCGCAACAATTTAGCGGCCAAGTATTATCTTGGTTTGAGTTGCAAGGCAGAAAACACTTGCCATGGCAGCAAGACAAAACCCCTTACCGTGTTTGGATTTCTGAAATTATGCTACAGCAAACGCAAGTAGCAACAGTTATCCCTTACTATTTAAGGTTTATGGAAAGCTTTCCTAATATTATCGATTTAGCCAATGCAGATGAAGATAGCGTACTTCATCACTGGACCGGCCTTGGATACTATGCACGAGCAAGAAACCTTCACAAAACAGCTAAAATAATACGCGACGAATACCAAGGAAAATTCCCTGAAAATATTGACGAGGTTATTGCCTTAGCCGGTATTGGTCGCTCAACTGCTGGTGCAATATTAAGCTTAGCGTTAAATAAGCACCATGCAATTTTAGACGGAAACGTAAAACGCGTATTAGCGCGCTGCTACAAAGTACAAGGCCATGCGGGCCAGGCTATTTATGAAAAAACCTTATGGCCAATTACTGAAGCATTAACACCAAAAGTTGGCGTTGCAAAGTTTAATCAGGCCATGATGGACTTAGGCGCTATGGTTTGCACTCGCTCTAAACCTAAGTGTGACATTTGCCCGCTTAATGCTAGCTGCTTAGCAAGTGCTAGCGACGAGCAAGCAAGCTATCCACAAAAAAAGCCGAAGAAAACCATACCTGAAAAACACACTATTATGGTTATTCCACGCGTTCAACAACAAGTACTGATGGAAAAGCGCCCTCCTGCAGGTATTTGGGGAGGCTTATGGTGTTTTCTAGAAATGTCAGATACTAGCGAACTGCCTAGCTTGTTAACTAAACTTAACCTAAAACAAACCAGCACATTCGCGTTAGACAAGTTTCGCCATACATTTAGCCATTTTCATCTCGACATAGAGGCTATTGTTGTAGACTGCGAAATGCTACCCGCAAAAGAAATTTGCGAAAATAGCACCTTGCAATGGTACAATTTAGCCACAGTCGCGTCAGTGGGTTTAGCTGCTTCAACGCAAAAATTAATTAAACAGCTTGAACAACTACCTGTTTAACTAAATTTACCCATAAAAATACATTAGACAAAAAGAGAATTGATTATGAGCCGCACCGTTTTTTGCCAAAACTTACAAAAAGAAGCCGAAGGCCTTGGTTTTCAACTTTATCCGGGTGAAATTGGCAAACGTATTTTTGACAATATTTCGAAAGAAGCTTGGGGGCTTTGGCAAAAAAAGCAAACCATGCTAATTAACGAAAAGAAAATGAACATGATGAACCCCGACGACCGTGCATTTTTAGAAACTGCCATGGTTGGGTATTTATTCGACGGCAAAGAACCTGAAATCGAAGGTTACACCCCAGAAAAAAAATAATTACCCCGTAGTAAATTTAAAAAAAGCAGGGAAATAAATATTATTTACCTGCTTTTTTGCATTTAATTTATAAAAAATAATTAAATTGCACCTTTTTGTGATTAATTTTTTCTTACTCAACCCCAAAATTAATAGAACTCTCCCTCGATATTTTAATCTTTAGATCCCCCAATAACGGCCAAAACAAGAAATAAAACCACAAAACTGCTCCATAAAAGCACAATACGTAGAAAAAATCGGCAAACAAACATTTATTTAAAAAAAAGGGTTGACGGGGTAAACGAAAAACAGTTTAATACGCCCCGTCTTCAAGGCACAGCCAAGAAGACAATGTACAGAGCAATCAAATTGATTGTTAATGTGCCTCGATAGCTCAGTCGGTAGAGCAGAGGATTGAAAATCCTCGTGTCCCTGGTTCGATTCCGGGTCGAGGCACCATTTACACTTTTAGCTTTTAATTAAGTTAACTGTAGAATCAACAAGTTCCGATGTTGATTCGGTGCCAAGATAATTAGTTCCTAGAACATAATTATCGCACACGTTCTTCGTGTGCCGACTTAGCTCAGTTGGTAGAGCAACTGACTTGTAATCAGTAGGTCGCCAGTTCGACTCCGGCAGTCGGCACCATTTATTCTCTAACGAGAAGAAACGAAACCTTAATAGCAATGTTAAGGTTTTTTTTCGTCTGCAATTTATTACTTATTTAAGTTTATTCAAGGCAGACCAAAGTTCTAGTAATTTCAACGAAGCTGATCCCATAGGTTTTAAATGCGTTTAAGAAGAGCCGTGCAATATACCAATATCAGCAGGCGACATAAATCAGTTATGTTTCAACGAACCGAACTCGGCTGATTATAGGTATGAGTTTTGAACTTCACCAATGGATTTTTTTTATTAAAAAATCAATTAACCTAAAAGCGTTTACAACTTAAATAAACACAGTTAAAAGTACATAAGTGTTATTTAAGCGCAGTACTAATTAAGTGTTTTCTCGAGTGTGAATGCACCTCGAATATCACCAACATTAAAACCAGTAGCTTGATCATTTAGATACAGTAATTTAATTTTACCGCTAATTTTTTCATCTATATTATTCCCATGACACGTTGTACATTCCTCGCCAGTGGGTATTGCTTTCATATAGCGATATACTGATTTTTCACCTGTTTTAACTACCTCAGAATACTCCATGTGCTTTAGAGTCTCTTCTGCCTCTTTACGCTGTTCAAATTGACGCAGAGTGTTCAGCTCCCACTCATCTGGCGCATTACTTATATTTCTCACTCTCAGTGCTGTACGTCCTATGTTCCAACCTGATGAAATAGCACTTTTATGAGCAATGGCTCCCGCTTGAAGGTTACAAACTTGTAGCGCACTTTCAGGACCTCCAGATTTCATAGAAGTTTTTAATACCGCTTTTAAGTCACCACCAAAAGCTTTTGCTAATGTCCTTGCTTCCAAGGTTAGTGGATTAACAGCTCCCTCCTCTGCATTTGCAAAAAATATCAGTAATGACGAAGTACAGGCTATTAACATATTAATGCTTTTTGTTTTGATAACATTCTCCATAACGTGTTTGTGGTGCTATTTAACCTGAATTCTGGATAAGAATGGAACTATTTGCCCACCTAGCGATCAGATCTTTCGACTAAAAACGATTTGAAAGCAAACAAGGTGGGCAAGTGGATAAACTAATAGATATTTTTTGTGATGTCG